>Ga0118677_10016582_pt1 | contig 10056 bp, 7 predicted proteins | sample AliMusrvi5mmetaG_FD_86154 | JGI IMG/M metagenome (GOLD analysis project Ga0118677, IMG submission 86154)
GGCAGGCAAACCGAGCACGCATGCGCTGAATCCGGCAGCGGTAGCCCCAGATCCTGTTCCTGCCATGCCGGATTGGCTGATAGGTCGCGTGTCACGTCACTTAAATGCCTTGCCCGCCCGCATTGGGCAAGCCGGATTAACTCCCGGCACCCAACAATTTCTCGCGAGGCGTCGCCTCAGAGACCAGAGACCAGAGACCAGAGACCAGAGACCAGACTGAAGACCAGACTGAAGAGTTGACCTAACGACAACATATTGGCTCTTTCAAGGATTCTCGCGGCTGGCGGGCTCCTGGGCTTGGGCGGCGAACGAGAGCGCGCGTTGTTTCATCTGGGTGGCCATCAGGCTGAGGGCGTTGGCGCGGGTCGGGGCGAGGTGCTCTTTCAGGCCGGTGCGGTCGATGAATCCCATGTCCGCAGTGAGGATCGCGTCGGGCGTTTCGCCGTCGAGAACCCGCACGAACAGGGCGATCATGCCCTTGGTAATGAGCGAGTCGGAGTCCGCGACGTAGTGGATCCGCCCGTCATCGCAGGACGCGTCCAGCCACACCTGGGACTGGCAGCCCTTGATGAGATGCTCCGGGACGTGCGCGGCGGCGGGCATCGGCGGCAGTTGTTTGCCCAAGCCGATCACATATTCGTAGCGTTCGGTCCAATCGGGGAAGAGTGCCAGTTCCTCCAGCACCTGCTCTTGCTTTTCAACGATGCTCATCTGCCGGAAATGGAGCGCAGATCGGGGCCACCGGCAAGAGAGAAGACTCAAGACCGCAAGACGCAAGACGCAAGAGGAAGAGGGGTCGCTCTCAGGTGGCCGGAGCCAGTCGCTGGAGGAGCTTGCCGGCGAGGACCGCGAGCGGGGGAACCAGCAGGCACAGAGCCGGTCCCTGGGGGATGCCTCCCCATTCCCCCTTCCATGCCAGGGCAAGCGGTAGGAGCACGATCCAATCAACCAGCGGAATTCCGGCGAGCAGGTTGGCCACCTGCCGGGAAACGGGCCGCCGGGAAATTGTTAGGCAATACGTGATCCATAGGCCGTAGGGCAGCAACCCAAGTACGCTGAGCCCGAGTGGCATGAGGAAGCGGAAGCCCAGCCAGGCCCATACGACGAACATCGAAGCCGCAGCGGCGACAAACAGGAGCGGGGCGCAACGCATTGCCCGGGTAGAGGGCACAGCCAACGATTCGTTTCTTGCGCCTAACGACAGGCCCGCGATATGGCAAAACAGCCCGACCGGGATTGGGACCAACAACATGGTGAACGTTCCCCAGCCGACATACGAAGAATCACCGGGCCGGACGAACCCGAGAATCCCCATCACCGGCAGCAGGGCCCGGCACAAGCCCATCGGAATCACCGCCCACGCGGTGCGCTTGTGGGTTTGCGTGTAAACGACGATGCAGATGCCGATCACCAGCGCCACCACCAGACACCAGCGGTTGACCGCTGCCGCCGCGCCCAATCCCAGCAGCCCGCAAAGCACCGCCACTGTCAGATAGAACTCCGCCGGAAACATCGCCTGCGGCAGCGCCCGCTCGGGACGATGGGCCGCGTCCCAGTCGCGGTCCGCCCAATCGTTGAGGAAATTGCCCGCCAGACAGAGGCTCACGCCCGCCACCATGAGCACCGCAACGTTTCCAGGAAACCGTCCGTCGGTTCCCAGCACACATCCCAGCCAAACGTTGCTCACCACGCTCGGAAGGTTGGCAATCCGGGCGCTGGCGGCCAGGCCGTGAAGTTTTGCGGAGCGACTCATCAAGGAGTGCGGGCGTCCCGCCCGCAAGGACCATGGACAGGGAAACCCGCGCCGACAAGCTTCGTCACGTTTTTGGCCCAACGGGCCATCAGACCTTAGCCTCACAGTTCCTGATCCCGGTGGAAAATGATTTGGCACATGTTGACGGTCAGACGATCACAAAGGCAACGAAACGCGGAGGCGCGGAGGTCGCGGAGGAAATCGCAGAGTTTCTTTCGGGGATCCTAATGCCCTCCTGGGGACTGACGGCCCGGTAGCAATCTCCATCAAAAATCTCCGCGAATCCCTCCGCGACCTCAGCGCCTCTGCGTTTCGTTGAATCCCAACCAAGCCATCAAAAAAGTGCCAAGTCATTTTCCGCAATTCCTTGCCCATTCAATGCCTAGCTCAGGATGTCTGACCCAAGAACGGAAAATGAGTTATTTCCCGTAAACCTCCACGCGTCTCAGAAGGAAGGTTGAATCACCGGGATTCCGCAGCTCCAATTTCAGATATCTCGCGTGGCGGCCGGGCACCTGGGCACCGGCTTTGAGTTCGGATACCGGCACTTCCCAGTATTGGTCCCATTTGTCCGCCTTCCAGGCTTCGGTCCATTTGTCCCCATCATCGGATAGAGAAAGGACCAGGCCGGACGACCGGCGGTCGTCGGATTTATTTTCGATGCGCACGCCGCAGATGGATTTCGCGCTGCCGAGGTCGATCTTGATCCACGGGTTCTTTTCGTTGGCGGTATGGAACACATAGTCCATCCGGTCGCCGGTGAAGAGCTTCGCATGTTCGGCCGGATGATCGGACGGCGATGTGGAACTGACAGTCAATGTCGCCTTGTCGCTGATGAGTGAACCATAGGTTACGGCATCTTCGAACATCGAGCGCAAAGCCGCGCCGGCGAGCACCGTGCCATCTGCCACCGGGGCTTCGAGGGTCAGGGCAAACACGGTGTAGAGCGGATCCCGCCGATCCGCGGACAGCGTGAGATCAAGTCCTTTTTCCGTCTGTTTGAATGCCACCGTTTGGCCGCCGACCAGCAATTTGACGGCCTTGACCTTGTCAGGCAATGGTTGCAGGCGGAGCGTGTCGCCCTGCCAATTTCTGGCAAACACATAGATCATGTTTCCGTGATGCGTGGATCCGCCCCACCAACCATTGGGGAACGGTCCGCCGCGCGTGCCATAGACGGCCTCGGCCCTTGGCTTGATCCAATCTCCCAATTGTTTGAGCAAATCCACCTGCCTCCCCTCGATTTCGCCGGTGGGCATCGGGCCGATGTTCAATAACAGATTGCCGCCGCCGGTCACACAACTGACAAAGATGCCCAGTGTTTGTTCCAGCGTGTACATTCCGCCGTTCGGTTGATATGACCACTGGCCGCCAACCAGGGTCATGCACGATTCCCAGTCGTTTTTCAACTGCATGCGCCCGACCGATTGCTCGGGCGTGTCGAAGTCGCCATCGGTCATCTTCTTGATCCCGGGCGTCGCCGGGCCGCGATCCTGGGGAGTCGCCGGCCCGCAGAATCTGGCGGAACGGTTGTTGACGATCAAATCAGGTTGGAGTCGGTACATCATGGAAAACAACTCGTCGAACTTCCATTTCCCCCAATCGCGTCCGCCGACATGGTCGAACCACACCACATCGACCTTGCCATAGTTGCTTAAGAGTTCCTCGATCTGGCCGCGGTAAAACTTGTCATATTTGACGTTGTCGCCGACGAGATAATCCGGGTGATACCAATCGCGGGTCGAATAATAGAGGCCGAGTTTCATACCGCCCTTGTGGCAGGCGGCGGAAAACTGTTTGATGATGTCCTTGCCGTAAGGCGTGGCCATGATGTCGTAATCCGTGAGTTTCGAATCGTACATCGAGAAGCCATCGTGGTGTTTGCAGATGATCACCATGTATTTCATGCCAGCATCCTGGGCGATCTTCACCCACTGGTCGGCATCGAACTTCACCGGATTGAACTTTTTGTAGAGGTTGTCGTAGTAAGGATCCTCGGTGCGCGGCGTCTGCTCGCCGTTGATGTCCCACGGACGGTGCGCATCGCGGCCCCAGCTCAGTTCCTTGCCGGATAGCGCCACCGGCCCCCAATGCAGGAACATGCCGAACTTGGCGTCGCGCCACCACTGCATCCGGACGTCGCGCTGCGCGGGCGTCTCGGTGACCTGCGGGATCTTGACTGGTTCAGCGCCCGCCGCGCCCGCTATTTGGGTGGCTGCGATCATCGCCGCCACCAGGGATAGTATTATTGTAGGTTTCATGAAATTGAATGACTGTGGTTTAAGTCCCGAAGGGACCTCTCATAAAAGCCCGGCACGAAGTGCCGGGATTGGGTACAAATGACGGCCTCAAGGAAAGTGGGCGTCCCGCCCACCCTGGACATGGGAGGTGAAAGCAATGAGCGAAAGCGCGGATCTTTCACTCTCCATGACTGATGCGGGCGGGACGCCCGCACTCCTTGAGGCGTCCTGTCAGGACGCGGAAACTCAAGGAAAGTGGGCGTCCCGCCCACCCTGGACATGGGAGGTGAAAGCAATGAGCGAAAGCGCGGATCTTTCACTCTCCATGACTGATGCGGGCGGGACGCCCGCACTCCTTGAGGCGTCATGCCAGGACGCAGGTCCATCTTTCCCAACCCGGCACTTCGTGCCGGGCTTTTATGAATCGTCCCGTTGGGACGAGATGAAATCGCCAGTTGCAACATTGCGCGAATCTCCAGGATTGGGTATTGGATCATGGCAAACGACTCAGCATTTGGTTTCAAGTGAAATACCGTTCTTATATATAAAGCAATTTTGGAATTGTCAGCAAGTCAAGTTTCACATCTGGTTTCTGGTTTCTGGTTTCTAGCGTTCGCGTTCGGTGACCGGCACATCACAGAATGTCAGCGCGGCGATGCCGTTGGCACCCCAGACCAGCTTGTCCTGGCTCCAGCTCATCTCCTTGAGATAGGTGATCCTCTTCGCCGTGGAGGGATCCTTCAACTTGAGCGTCACCACGTTGCCCGCCACCGCGCCCGAGGTGACCTGGCCGGCGGTCCCGTCAAGATAGAACTGGTCGGCCAGCGCATCCTGCCAGATGACCGGTTGGTCGAACTCCAGGGCGATCGCGTTCTTCTCTGTATTCGTGAAATATGCCCTTTTGAGATCGGGCGGCGTGATGGAGGTGGCGGGCTTGACGCCATAAAAGTCGCGCTCGATCAACGGCTGAATCAGCCGCGCGAACTCAGACCACCCGGTCAGCGGGTAGTGGCAGGGGCCGGCCGGTTTGATTCCCAAAGTGGACATGACGTCCATGTTGGAGAACTGGCGCGGCAGTGTGCGCAGGACCTCGCGCAACATGTCGCCATGGCTGTTGCCCATGCTGCACGAGTTGGGCCAAATCTGATAGATATAATAATGCCGGATGTTGGGCATGTCCTGTTTCCACGACGCCGAGAGGTCGATGAAGTACTGCTGGTATGACTCCCAGCCGAAACCTCCCGCCGGGCCGTCCGACCCCTGGTCGCTCTCGCCCTGGTGCCAGATGACCCCGCGAATGCCGTGCGTGAGCCGCGACTGTCGCACCCGCCAGAGCATGCGCCCGTAGATCGTGGTCAGATCGGTGGGGTTGGCCTCGTTGCGGATGTGTTGGTCGATGCGGGTGCCGCCGACTGCGGCATTGATGATGAAAACCGGCATATTGGTACATTTCACCAATCGTTTGGCGAGTTCCATGCCCCACCACCCGAGTTCCGCCTTTTCGCCTTTCTCGGCTTTCCAGACGGGCAGGCACCACAGGTTTTGTCTGGGGCCATTTTCCTGGCCGCCGGGCCTGCCATAACTGCGGATCCATTCGCTGGTGTCGGGCGGGGATTTCTCGCCGGTATCGGTGGCCAGCGCGTTGGACTGGCCATCTATCAGCCATGCGTCGCCGCAGACCAGGTTGGCCACTGTCTGCAGCACCTTTTCGGTGGCGCCGTCTTTGGTTCCGAACTCCACCTTGTATTTGACGAGTCCCGGCTTGAGCTTGACAGCCAAGGCATAACTCATGTCCGTCGCGGGTTTCTGGGTCTCGGTTTTGACGAGCTTGTCGTCGGCATAGAGTTTCAGAAACACGGCGGCAGCAGGTTGATCCAGCGTTCCGTTGTAATACAAAGTGCCTTCGTTTTTGTCATCCCTGGCATAGAACTGGCCGTCCTCCGGCTTCTCGTCCTTGGCGGGCGCACGTTCGGCCCAAGGATCGGTCTTCGGTTCGGTCACCACGATTGCGCACGACGCGAGTGTTGGCGTGCCACCATTGTCGATGGCCAGCTTCACGGTGAGCGGGCCGGTGAATTGCGAGCATTTGAGGATCAACTTGTCGGGGGCGACTTCCTTGATCACGGATCCGCCGGCAACACTCCACTGATAGTGCAAATCCGCCGCGTCCTTGGCTTTCAGCGCGGGAAGATTGGCCAGCACCGGCACCACTTCAATGAGGTCCCGGCCATTCCATTTCGCAGGCGCTTTCAGCGTGACCACCGGCTCTGGAATGGTTTCCCTGACAGTCACGGGAATGTCCTTGGTTTTCATCTCATTGGCATACACCGCCTTGAACTGCAACACGCACGCCGTATCAGCCACCACGCGGCCAGCCTCGAAAGTATAAGCATATTGGTCGGTGGCTACCACCGACTCCGTGCCATCCCGCTTAAGGACCCAATACACTTTCTGGGCACCGCCGGCCTTGGCCTGGACCGTCACGCTCTTGCCCTCGTCAATTTTGATAGATGGTGCCGATACCGCGAACACGTTGCCCGGTTGCACCAACGAACCCACCAGCGTTTGCAGCGGTTTCTGGTTTTCATATTGCATCTTCACCCAGTTGGCGGAACGGACCACCTTGGAAACCCGCACCTCGTCCAGATCGCCGGTGAACTGGTAATTTCCATACCACCCGCCGACATACATGCGGGCCGGACTCTTGATCGCCAGCGGAGCATTCGGAGTGATCGATTCCCCGTCGAGTCGGCCATTCACATAAACCCGCGACTCGCCATTCCGATAGGTATGCACCACCTGCACCCATTGGTTCATCGGCAGCGTGACCGTGCCGGCCACATCGGCCCCGGAAAAATAACACTCGATTCCAATGTGCGGCGGACTGGCAACCCGCATCGTCATCTTTCCCTGGCCGTGTTCGTTGCCCCACGCCAAGGCGATGGCGTTGAGGCCCTCGGCCTTGAGCCACACTTCTGATGTATGGTCGCCGGCACCGGTGGGAAATGTCGTGATGTTTTCCCCGCAGTTAATCCCTTTGCCGGGGCTGAAATGCCGGGCTTGGCCGATGATCCCGGCAACCGCCGTGGTGCCGGCATCAACGGGGGTCAACGCGCCGACATCGTCTTTTGCCGGATCGCCCAGATGCATAACACAGAGGTAGCCGTTCGCGGCATTGAACACGGCTGTGCCATTGGATTCGCTGGCGGCATCGGGTTTGCCCCAGTGCATTTTGATTTCCTGGCGCGCGTTACCCTTGATCACCGGAATCCGCACCCAGATGGCGGCGACTCCTTTCGCCGCATCCCACCGCTCTATCTGATAGGCCAGCGGTTTGCCGCCACCCGCAAAGCGGATGTCCTCGCCATTGGCCTTGGCCTGGCTGAAATCGAAGGTCTCCTTGGTCAGCCGCACCAACAGCGGAAATCCTTCTTCCGCCGCGGTGGGCGGCAGGTCGGCACCCTCGGGCGATGTGAGAATGTAGAGCGCCCCCGCGCGCTGCCATGCTTGGTATTGTGCCGGAGCCGATTCCAGCAATGCCAGCAAGATTGCGGCACATGGAATGATTCGTTTGAACAGCGGATTTCTCAGGAAGGATCGTTTCATCGGGTATCGGTCCACCGATTTGAGGACCTACTCAATACGCACTGCGGCGGAAATTCCTACAGGGAAAACGAAATTCCACGATATTTCCGCAGGTCGGCATAAGCCTGTCGGAAAATCCTCCCTTGCATCCCACGATTGCGACCTTAGGTTTTTCCATGAAAAAGGTTTTGCTGCTGTATCCGGAGTTTCCCGATACGTTCTGGAGTTTCAAGCACGCGCTCAAATTCATCCACAAACGGGCCGCGCTGCCGCCGCTCGGATTGTTGACGGTGGCGGCGATGTTGCCGACCGGATGGAGCAAGCGTTTGATCGACCTGAATGTCGCCAAGCTGCGCGATGCCGACCTTGAGTGGGCGGATCTGGTGATGGTCAGTGGCATGATCGCGCAACGGGATTCGGCGCTGGCCTTGATCGCTCGCTGCAAGGCTGCCGGCAAAACCGTGGTGGCTGGCGGTCCCTTGTTCACCAGCGAACACGCGCAATTCACCGGCGTCGATCATTTCATCCTCAACGAAGCGGAAGTCACCTTGCCGGAATTCCTGAGCGACCTTGCGCTCGGACAGGCGCGGCGACTCTATACCACCACCACCCTGCCTGGTTTGTTAGACACGCCGGTGCCTCTGTGGCATTTGGCGGATTTGCGGCGCTATGGTTCGATGAGCCTGCAATATTCGCGCGGTTGCCCGTTCGATTGCGAGTTCTGCGACGTGACCGCGAAGTTCGGCCACCGCAGCCGCACCAAATCAGCGCCACAGGTGATTGCCGAACTCGACGGGTTGATCGCCGCGGGTTGGCGCGGACCGGTGTTTTTCGTCGATGACAACTTCATCGGCAACAAACGCAAACTGCGCGAGGATTTGCTGCCTGAACTCGTTAGATGGCAGGGCTCGCGGCGGCACCATCTCACGTTCTACACCGAGGCTTCGATCAACCTGGCCGACGACGAGGCGCTGACCCGCGAAATGGTCGTGGCCGGATTCGACGCCGTGTTCATCGGCATCGAAACTCCTGATGAGGCGGGATTGGCCGAGTGTAACAAACGCCAGAACCGCGGCCGCGACATGTTGGAGGACATCCGGCGGTTGCAACGCGCCGGCCTGGAGGTGCAGGGCGGATTCATCGTCGGCTTCGATTGCGACACTCTGTCAATCTTCCACAGGCAGCTCGAATTCATCCAGCAAAGCGGCATCGTCACCGCGATGGTCGGCATGCTGACTGCCCTACCGGGCACCAAATTGTTCGAGCGGCTGGGGCGCGAGGGACGTCTGTTAGGAGCGTCCAGCGGCAACAACAGCGACGGCACCACCAACTTCCTGCCACGCATGGACCTGAAGGTGCTGCGCGACGGATACCGCAAGCTGATCGCTTCAATCTATGCCCCGCGCCCGTATTACCGCCGCGTGCGCACTTTCTTGCGCGAATTCCATCCGCCCAAGGTGTCACCGCACTTCGATCCCAAGGCCATCGCCGCATTCGTGCGCTCCGCGATCGGCCTCGGAATGATCGGCCGCGAACGGTTCCAATACTGGCACCTGCTCACCTGGACCCTGTTCCGGCGACCGCAATTGCTGCCGATGGCGGTCAAACTCGCCATCTACGGCCACCACTTCCGCCGCTGCGCCACCGCACTCGGGGACTAACAGGACAGGTCCTTGCCTGCGGCGGCGTGGGTTGCAGGTTGGGTTATGGCTCGACAATCGCACCATTGCGGAGCTATTGAATTGGTGTTCCTCCCATGAAATCCAACCCGCCACTCGAATCGCTCATTCTCACGCTCCGCCAACAGAAGGTCATTCTCGACGCCGACCTGGCCGGACTTTATGGCGTGCCAACCAAGCGCCTCAATGAAGCCGTGAAGCGGAATGCCGAGCGCTTCCCTGCTGATTTCATGTTTCAACCCGAAAACCGAAGTTCAAACCACGAATTGCACGAATATCCACGAATGATCAGTCACTTCCGGACTCTGACGGATTCACCATATGGTGGGGGTGATGCGGCATCCCAACCCTCTCTCATTTCGTGAGATTCGTGAAATTCGTGGTTCCTATCTCGGAGTTCGGGTTCATTCCGCATGGGCCGCGCCGAAGAGGGTCGCGGTTTTCGTGGCGCTTTGTGACAATGCGTCCCAAGGTATCCCAAATACGTCTGGCCGTCCAGCACGCGGCCCCGACAGCACGCGCCGCCGGGCGCGGGGGGAGTGACAACCCAAGGCAAAAAATCACTTCCCGTTTCAGGCCGCGTTTTTGGGCGCTTTTTTGCGCTCACTCACCTAACACTAACCGACACGCTTCGTTGTAAACAATTCAGGATAAGCGATTTATGAAGATACCCCCGTCAGGGATCGAACCTGAATTTACGGTTTAGGAAACCATCGTTCTATCCATTGAACTACGGGGGCGTTTGAGATGAGTGATTTGGGTCGGATTAGCGCTGCGGATTTCCCTCAAGTCCTTGCCG
>Ga0118677_10016583_pt1 | contig 10056 bp, 7 predicted proteins | sample AliMusrvi5mmetaG_FD_86154 | JGI IMG/M metagenome (GOLD analysis project Ga0118677, IMG submission 86154)
TCGGCAATGTGGGCGTTCTCCATTTTGATGCTCACGCTGACACTGCGCTCGACGTGCAAGGAGTCCTTGCAAGTCACGGCGCACCAATGCGAAGACTGATCGACAGTGGTGCTGTTGCGGGTCGGAACTTCGTTCAAGTCGGGTTGCGCGGGTATTGGCCGGGACCCGATGTCCTGACCTGGATGCACGAACAGGAGATGAAAAGCCACTTCATGGCCGAGGTCGAGGCACGCGGATTTGACGCCGTCCTCGACGATGCGATCACCGAAGCTCTCGACGGTGCCGAACATCTCTTCTTGTCGATCGATATCGATGTCGTTGATCCCTCCGCGGCCCCAGGAACTGGATCCCCAGAGCCGGGTGGCCTGACCAGTCGAGAACTCCTGCGCGCGGTGCGTCGGATCGCGGCTGAAGTCGGAATTGTAGGGATGGACGTTGTCGAGGTGAGTCCTCCCTACGACTCAGGGAACAACATCACCTGCATCTTGGCGCACCGAGCCGTGATGGAAGCTTTGACCGGGATTGCCATGAACCGACTTGGAATCACACAGCCCAACTACCTCGACCCGCGCGCAGCAGGCGGCCCAGCTGTCGACGGCATTATCGAATTTGTTAAGCCGTAGTCGCACCCTAAAGGTGCCGGGGTTGCCCGGCCGGTCCTGTCCGGGTCTTGGTGTGTCCGAACGTCTGTCAGGCTGACCGACGAAACTAGGGGAGGCAAGTTGTCGAACAAGCTATCCGCCTCCACCAGCCCATACCTGTTGCAGCACAAGGACAATCTGGTGCATTGGCAGGAGTGGGGCGCTGAGGCGTTCGCCGAAGCAGCCCGCTGCGACGTTCCGGTGTTCCTAAGTAGCGGCTACTCGTCTTGTCACTGGTGCCAGGTTCCGTAGCCGCCAAGAGCTCGACGGCAATTCCGGTTGAGTGCCGGTCCCGAGTTGGGCACGTACCGGCAGAATCCGTTGGCCCATTTGGGGCAAGTTTGGTTCGAGGTTCTTCACGTGTGTCGGTGCTAGACCGCGGGTTCGTGTGCCTAGCCTGACACCTAGCGGGGACAACTGGTAGTTCGGCCGTGCGCTCCCGAGTTGTCGGGCTCTCGAGCCGAGATAGATCCGATTTCTTAAGACCTCCACAGGATTGGTTAAGGTCGGTTAGCGACCGACACTGGAGCGAGGCTCTCGGGTATAGGGAAGTGTGGTAAACCGGACCCTCCTGACTTTCGGCGGGAGTTCTTGATATTCAGTTGCAGGAGTGACCGATCTAACCGACTCCGATGGAGATATTCGAAGGGTGGCGAGCACAGTGAACGGCCTGAATGCTTGCGTTGCTGTAGTTAATGCCAACGTGTGGACCTTGGACGACAGGAACCCAAGGACCTCGGCATTCCTAATTGAGCAAGGGAAGATAACCGTTGTCGGATCAGCGGATGAAGTCTTGCGCGCGGGTCCGGGCGCGCCGCTTCTCGATTGTGGGGGCGCAACGGTTCTGCCCGGTTTCGTTGACGGTCACTGCCACTTTGAACTGACGTGTCTTACAACTGATTACTGGATCAACGTGCATACCCCACCGCACGCTTCGCTGGAATCTATAGCTACCGCTATCCGGGAGAAGCTGGACGACCGGCCCGGAACGGATTGGATCCTATGCCGATCGTCATTCGCGATGCAGGACAAAGTTGCCGAGGGCCGATTGTTCACTCGTCAAGATCTTGACGCCATTTCCTCCGATCGGCCGCTCGCCGTTTTCGCAAGCTTGCACGTCGCGTCACTCAATACGCGCGCTCTTGAGAATCTTGAATTGTGGGACATCGGCTCAAACCACGCCTTTCACGGCCTAGTTCACAGGGACGAAGCAGGGCTGCCAACTGGTGTCGTGACAGAGGTGTTCATGATGGTTCCTTCGTCTGGCTCCGATTCTGAGTTTGAGCAGGCGATCACGCGCCACGCGAGAGACCTCTTCAACGCCGCGGGCACGACGATGGTTAATACGATGCCGGAATCGCTCAAGCAGGTGGACCTGCAACGGCAACTGCATTTGGAAAACAGGATCAGTATCCGACAGAAGTACTATCTGATCTCGCCAGGCGTCGCGACCTTGGACGAGGCAGAGCATGTGTCGCAAGCCGTCTCAATCCCGGGACGGTTTGAGTTCGGGGGCATAAAGGTCTTTGTGAATGGCTGCGGACACGATGGTCTTGGAGTGGCATATGAAGACCTAAAATGGACGCAGGATTCCTTGGATAGTTTCGTCATTGACGCTGACCGGCGAGGTTTTCAAGTTTGGCTACACTCGTTAACTGCGCATGGCGTCCGGATGGCAGCTCGAGCAATCCTGCGCGCTGCCCCGTTGGGGAACAATCCACGTCGCCACCGCATCGAGCACGGTGCCGATTTCATCGATTTGGCCGACCTCGACCTGATTCGCGACTCGGGGGCGCTGCTAGTAACCACCCCGCAGTTTCTTCACAGTATGACCACCGACCCAACTGGCCCGACTGCTCCGCTTCGCAGCCTGATAGCTGCCGGAGTTCGGATCGTTGGCGGAACTGACAGCACCGGCACCGTACCGTCGAGCGTGTCGATCTTGCGCAATGTTGATACTGCGGTCCGTCGTCGACGGTCGGATGGCTCAGCATTCCACGCGAACGAGTCGATCGACGTGTTTTCAGCTCTAAAACTGTTCACGGTGGGCTCCAGTTACGGCACGTTCTCGGAAGATCTGGCAGGACGAATTGCCGTAGGTGCGTTTGGTGATTTCGTGCTGCTAACGCGCGATCTGTTTGCCGAGGGTTTTCAAGGTGTTGATGACGTTGCCGTCCAGTCGACATACCTAGGGGGCGCCAGGGTCTGGCAAGAGGAATAGCCTAGCAATGGTTGGCACATCGAAGATTGTTTTTGAGACTGCCGGGACCGGTCCGCAACTTTGTCTAAAGGACAAGGGGTAACCTCTCGTAGCGTCTTCGTTGCCAAGAACGCCATTAGTGTCGTAAATCTGGATAAATCTCGATAATGACTTGACTTAGCGCTTAAGGTCTACTTGGATCGCGTTACTGGCGGATCAGTGTTCTTGCAGGTTTCCCGCCCCAGAAGGAGGCGTGCGAGATGATCAAAACCATCATTCGAGTGCGCATGCAGGCTGGCGAGAGCGCGGATCCGAATAACCGTCCACATGCAATCGACGACTTGAGTCGGGCCGCCCGAAACTTTGCCGCGTCGGACGATACGGTCCGTGGCCTAATCATCTCTCGGGTCTTGCGCGCATTTGCTCCTGAGGATGACTTGGTTGTGCTAGTCGGAGTCTGGACCGAATCTGATCTGGGCCAGAGTTTGGTCGCGGGATGCGTGCCCGCCGAATTGCGATCGAAGTGGAATCTCGCTGTAGCGGCAGTTTCAACGTCCGAAACAGTGCTGCGCAAGGTCGTGGAATTTGCTAATCACTCGTCACAGTGGAAAGTCAAACTGGCTGGCACTGCCTTTCGGCGTGATGACTTCGAACTGGATGCCTTCTTTGATTACTGGTATACGGTCCACGCCCTGATTGGGGGTTCGGTGCCTGGGGTCGGCGGCTATGTGGTCTCAAGGGTCGCCGAAGTAATCGAGGGCGACGAAGACGCCGACGCGTTCATCGAGCAGTGGTACAAAGACGAGGGCAGTTTTGACGACGCGCAGTTGACTGCCGAGGCCCAAGCTGCCTGGAATGATGTGGGCAACTACGCGAAGACCACCGGAACCTTCTGGCTTATGGGCGAAGAGGTAGTGGTGCGCCCGCCAGATTCGGGTCCTGGTCTACTCGAGGTAAAGCGTGGCTGACCTGCGCTCTCTCGTCTTGTCGACTCCGCACTCAGGTATTAGAAGGATGCTTGAGCATGCGTGGGCTCTTCCGAGTCCGGTCATGTTGGTTAGCGGCGATCCAAATTTTATCACCCCAACGCATATAATCGACGCGGCCGCTGATGCCGCACGGGCTGGTGCAACTGGCTATTCGCCTGGCGACGGCTTGCTAAAACTACGAGAGGCAATCGCTCGCAAGTTGCACGAGCGTAACCAATTAGATGTGGGCGTCGATCAGGTTTGTGTCACCACTGGAGCCTGCGGCGGCCTGTACACGACATTGATGATGCTCATTGGTCCGGGCGACGAAATCTTGTTGCCCAACCCCGGTTGGTCAAACTATGCCGCGATGGTTCACGTTCTAGGGGCAACCGCAGTCGGATATCGACTCGCCCCCGAGACTGGGTGGGGCATTGATCTAGCCGCGGTAGAGGACGCGATTACACCAAAGACCCGCGCGATACTGGTGAATTCCCCCGGGAATCCGACCGGTGGCGTCGAGTCTAAAGATACGTTGCTGGGCCTTTTAGAACTGGCCAAGCGGTACGACATTTGGGTGATCTCTGACGAAGCTTACGACGAGTTGGTTTTCGAATCGACCCATACGTCTGTAGCGAGTCTTGGCGCAGAAGAAAGAGTAGTAAGTATCTTTTCCTTCTCCAAGACTTACGCAATGACAGGATGGCGTGTTGGTTACGTCACCGGTCCACGAACTTTTGTACGACAAGTTTCCCTGCATCAGGAACCCGTCGTATCCTGTGCCTCGACTATTTCGCAGCATGCGGCGCTAGCGGCGCTCGCCGGACCCCAGGACTGCGTTTCCGAGATGGTTACTGCCTACCGCAGGCGCCGCGATATCGCTGCAGCAACGCTTACCAACGCTGACATTCCGTTTGTGAAGCCGCTCGGATCGTTCTTTTTGATGGTCGACTGCAGAATGTCTGGCTTGGATTCGTGGACATTCGCATTGAAACTCCTTGAAGAGCAACACGTTGCTGTTGTGCCAGGCGCGGCATTTGGTGACGGCGGAGAAGGGTACTTAAGGATCTCTTTGGCTGCTGCGGATGCCTCGGTCGCCGCAGGAGTAGAGGGATTGGTACGGATGCTCTTAGGCAAGGAAGCAATGCAGGTAAAGAGATGAGCCGATCGCTCGGGATGACCGAGGCGCGCCTTTGCACGATTCCAAACTACGTCCAACTGCGGAGGATCTGATGACGACCGGTCGGCTTGCGAATAAGTCGGCGCTCATCACCGGTGGTGCGAGTGGAGTCGGACGCGCAACTGCCCTTCGATTCGCCGAAGAGGGTGTGACGACAGTCGGACTATTTGATCGCGACGCAACTCGTCTAGATGTCGTGGCCGAGGAAGTGCGCTTGCGTGGAGCAAACCCCATAGTTCTCGTAGGTGACGTGACTTCACGGGAGTCAGCCGCCCAAGCAGTCGCATCTATCTTGCAAGCTTGTGGTCGCCTTGACATCTTGGTGAGCAATGCAGGCGTTGATGGCTCCGCGTCGATCCTAGAAATGACTGACGAGGAATGGCACCGAGTTATCGACGTAAATCTGAACGCGTCGTTCCGTTTTGGTCAACTTGCAGCTCGAGCGATGGTTGCTGATGGCAAGGGTGGTTGCATCTTCTTTACCGCCTCGATCTCGGGCATGGGGGCATCGGAAGGAGATGCCCACTACGGCGTATCAAAGGCTGGAGTAATCAACCTCGTCAGGACGATGTCCATGGAGTTGGTCGACCATGGCATCCGAGTTAACTGTGTAAGTCCGGGTCCGCTCGATACTCCTCTGTCACGCGAACTGTTAGGCAGCGACGAAGCCATGGCGGCCGCGCGAGAGCATTGGCCGCTCGTGCCGATGCAACGCCTGGGCCTGCCCGAAGAGATAGCTGGCGCATACACATATTTGGCATCTGCCGACGGTGCTTATACGACTGGCCAGAACTTAGTCGTCGATGGAGGGCTAACTGCGCGGGTGTACACAATTCCTGACGAGGTGCTGGGTGGTTAAGGGTCTACCGGGAATAGGTGCTGAGTTGACCTTCAAGGAAGTCTTCGAGTATCCGCTCACAAAACTTGATCCGGTCTCTGGCGATCACATCGATCCTCCGTCCGTAGCAATCTACGAAACTCTCCTAAACAAAGATTCAAATGGTGAGCCCAAACCGGGGTTGGCCGAGTCTTGGGAAACAAGTCCTGATGGTTTGGTGTGGCGGCTTCGGCTACGCGCTGACGCGCGCTTTCACACTGGTGGAACATGCGATGCGAACGCAGTCGTGCGGGCATTAGATATGTGTCGCTGGGGAGACGGCCTGAAGCGTCAAGTTTGGTATTGGGACCCAGTAGATAGTTGCCGGCCGGTAAGTCCCGAAGTTGTTGAGTTTCGTTTGCACTATCCCTGCGTGCGACTACCTAGCTTGCTTTGGGGGACACACACTGCCATTGCTAATCCTGAAACGCGAACCCGGTTAGGCGCGGATTTTGGTGTCTCCCTGGCCGACGGAACTGGCGAATACAGGATGCTTTCCTTCTCCGAATCTGAGGTCGTGGTCGAGCGGGTAGATTCGCGCTGGCCACCTGATCGAAGAAATCCTCCAAGCTCCATTAAATGGATTTCGGAACCAAATCCGCTGCGCCGACGGGAGCACCTGACGACGAGTTCGGCGGATGTCGTGCGGGCAATCCAGTTCGATGACGTAGCCGAGTCGGGCGGACTCTGGCGACTTGACAGTCATCACGAGAACTCGCAGATCTATTTGGCATTGAATTTTGAAGACCCGCGTGGATTCGCGGCTCGAAGTTTCCGTCAAGCAATCGAGTCGTTCATCGACCGAAGCGAACTTGTTGCGGTGGCGCTTGGTGGTGAGGGTGATGGCCGTCGATCCCCGATACCCGTTGCGGACCAGTTCGCAGCTAGTTATGACGCGTCGGGAACCGTCTCGATGCCAATCGAAAAGGCCCGCGCGACGTTGGCATCTCTTGGCTATTCGTTGACTGAGGCGGGCATATTGGAACGTGACGGAATAGCTCTCAGGGTGGACTGCGTAGTCCAGGATACCGAGGTGATTGTGCGGGTGGCGGAAGTTGTTCGTGCCCAGTTGCGCAGAGCCGGGCTTGATCTGAACTTGAGTTTCGTTAAGCCGTTTGCAGATTTCTATAGGGCTGTTGAGGCAGGGCCTGCTGCGTTCATTTCTAAGTGGTTATGGCCAGACGCGATGGAGGCGGTCATGGGGTTCTCTCGCACTGACTGTGCGGGCGACGGCGGAGGCAACTGGCAGAACGCCAACACAAGTCGGGTCGATGAATCATTTGATCGGTTTCTAAAGGCAGGTAGCGAACCCGAATTGCAGTCTGCGAGTGCGAATGTGCAGGGGGTGTTTATGGATGAATTGCCTTACCTACCGCTGTGCTCGACTGTCGAGACGATGGCCATTTCGTCACGAGTCAGGAACTTTGGACTGGTGCCGAGAACGCTTTATCCCTCGTATGCGCAGGTCGAAATGACTGTCGGTGCTCCTTAAGAGTCGATGACCAAGTCTGATCGCCGGCAATCTCCTATTCAGATGCGTAAATATCTCATATTTGCGATAGAATTGGTACTTGCCGCGATCCAGTGGTGAAGCCGTGACTGAATCGCTGTTCAGGGGATCAGCTGGCTTTGAAGGTTGGACGGAGCCCCATGAGGACATGCACCGTTGCCGGCCGGATGGCCCTCGTCACTTTGGACGGTTTGGTTGATGTCGAATCTGCCAGCCTTGGCCTTTTCGATTCCAACCCAAACAGGGTTTTCGAACGTTGGGACGAGTTTCGGGAATGGGCCGCTGGAGTTGCTCCTGGAGGTCAGCAGTTCTCTGACCAGTCCCTCGGAGCGCCTTCTCCATGTCCGCGACAGGTGTTCGCTATTGGCCTTAACTATGCCGATCACGCCGCCGAGTCGGGGGTCGCAGTTCCGCTCGATCCGCTGACGTTCACTAAATTCCCGTCCTCCATCACCGGTCCAAATCAAAGCTTGCGGTTGCCCAGCGGAAACGTGGACTGGGAGGCCGAGCTTGTTGTGGTGATTGGACGCTCGGCTAAAGATGTGCGGGCCGCAGACGCTTGGTCTCACGTCGCGGGATTTACGGTGGGCCAGGACTTCTCAGAACGTGTCGTCCAGATGCAAGGAAGTGCTCCCCAGTTCTCGCTAGGAAAATCGTTCCCTGGTTTTGGTCCGACCGGGCCCGCTTTGGTCACCGTCGATGAATTGCCGGACCCTGGGAACCTAAAGATCGAATGCGTCATCAACGGCGAGATTATGCAAAGCAGCTCTACGTCAAACTTGGTGTTTAGTGTGCCAGAATTGATTTCGCGGCTCTCTGCGGTCTGCGAGCTACTCCCTGGAGACTTGATCTTTTCTGGAACGCCCGGCGGGGTCGGTGTCTCTCGAAAACCAATGCGCTACTTGATTCCCGGCGACCAAGTCGTCACGAGCATCGAGGGGATCGGCGAGATCAGACAGGTTTGTGTGGATGGCCAGCGATAGCGGCTCGGAGATGCGATATACCCGAAAGATCTACAGATTCGCCGCAAGGGGACTGTGAGCCAAGTGAACGACCAGACCGGGATCGTAGCCTGTTCGGTGGCCGAACTCATGGCAAGATATCGAGCAAAGAGTTTGTCGCCGCTTGAAGTGGCTGACGCTTACCTGGGGCGCATTGCCGCCCATAATTCCGATGTGAATGCCTACTGCTTCGTCGACCCTGACGCGACGAGGCAGGCCGCAAAACTGTCAGAGCAACGTTTTCTGGATGGCGTTCCATTGGGTCCATTGGATGGAATACCCGTTGCAGTGAAGGACCTTTTGCTTACCAAAGGGTGGCCCACTCTGAGGGGATCAAAGGTCGTTTCGCCAGATCAACCTTGGCAATCGGATGCTCCGGCTGTGGCGCGCCTGCGAGCCCAAGGGATGGTGTTCCTCGGCAAGACGACGACTCCCGAGTTCGGGTGGAAGGGGGTTACCGATAGCACCCTTACTGGAGTTACGCGAAACCCTTGGAATCAGGCCATGACCTCTGGTGGGTCGTCAGGAGGGAGTGCCGCGGCTGTGGCAGCCGGGTTGGCGCCTTTAGCGCTTGGAACGGATGGTGGCGGGTCAATCAGAATCCCTTCGAGTTTCTGCGGGATTGTTGGACTCAAGCCGACGGTGGGCTCGGTCCCACAGTGGCCGCCGAGTCCTTTTGGGATCCTTGCCCACTTGGGGCCGCACGCACGCAGTGCGGACGACGCGGGATTACTCTTTGCAGCCTTGGCGAATCGATCCGTAGTTGACCCTCCAGCCGTGTCGGCCAGTCAAGTTTCATGGGCACTCAGACAGTTTTCGGGGCTCAAGGGAATGAAGATCGCCTATAGCCCGGATTTGGGGTACGTGAACGTACGGCCGGACATCGCCCACTCGGTTGACGGGGCAGTCGCAGATCTGGGGGACCTTGGTGCGCTAGTGACTCGGGTAGATCCTGGATTTGACGACCCGATTGGAATCTTCGAAACCTTGTGGTACTCAGGGGCGACGCGTTTGTTGCGGGACCTGTCTGATTCTGAGTTGCAGCTAGTGGATCCGGGCTTGGTAGAGATAGCTGATGTGGGTTCCCGTAAGTCGTCGTCGGACTATTTGGAAGCGCTCCAGCAGAAGGTCTCCTTCACGGGTGCTTTTGACGATTTCATGGATGACTACGATCTTTTGGTCACCCCCACGGTGCCTTTGGACGCGTTCGAAGTAGCGCATGAGGTTCCAACAGATTGGCCGAGTCGGAGGTGGATGTCATGGACGCCATTCACCTACCCGTTTAACATTTCTGGGAATCCGGCCATTACCGTTTTCTGCGGACTTAGCGACCGTGGACTTCCTATCGGTCTGCAGTTTGTTGGACATCGCGGCCAGGACCACATTGTTCTCGGAGCAGCTGCTGATTATGAGAAGCAATTCCCGCCTCCGTTCCGTGCGCGGGTGCCTAATTAGCAGAAGGTGCGGCGCGCCCAGGCACAGCAAGAACCTCAACTTAGGAGTTGCTGAACATGACCCAGGCTTCCACAAGTTCAACTGAGGTGACCCAGCTCCTCCATGAGTTGATCAGGATTGACACCTCCAACCCCGGGGGGAAGGAGCGCCCGGCCGCGGAATGGGTGGCCGGCAAACTAGATGAAGTTGGAATCGACTCAATTCTTATCGAAGCCGCCCCGGGG
>Ga0118677_10016585_pt1 | contig 10055 bp, 7 predicted proteins | sample AliMusrvi5mmetaG_FD_86154 | JGI IMG/M metagenome (GOLD analysis project Ga0118677, IMG submission 86154)
GGATAACGCGCAGGCGCTTGGCGCGGAGTACAGGGGAAAGAAGACCGGTTCTCTGGGAGACGCAGGCTGCATAAGTTTTTACCCGACAAAGAATCTCGGCGCTGCCGGGGACGGCGGCATGGTGGTGACTGACAGCGACGAACTTTCCGCTGAGATAGCAATGCTGCGCGATCACGGTTCTGTTAAAAAATACGTTCACACCGGCATCGGCGTCTGCAGCCGGCTTGACGAGGTGCAGGCGGCGGTCCTGCGGGTGAAGCTCAAGTATCTCGAGGCCTGGAACCTTAAACGCAGAAAGAACGCGAAACTCCTTGATTCAATGCTGAAAGGAGTAGGTTTGCCTTATACGGAAGAACATGTCTCGCATGTCTACCACCAGTACACTATCCGGCATCCGGAGCGGGAAAAGTTCGCCGGTTTCCTGAAAGACAACGGCATAATGACCGGCGTGCATTATCCCGCGCCGCTTCACAGGCAGGAAGTGTATTTGAAGGCCGGTTACAGGGATATTCTGCCGGAAGCCGAAAAGGCCTGCAGGGAAGTCCTCTGTCTTCCCATCCACCCGGAACTTTCCTCAGAACAGCTTAACCATATGATCATCACAATAAATAATTACAGGGGGTGACAATGAAAATAATGTATGTCTTCGGCACCAGGCCGGAAACCGTAAAGATGGCTCCTCTGATCAAGAAGACAAAGCATCCGATTGTATGCGTAACCGGACAGCACCGGGAAATGCTTCACCAGACTCTTAAGCTTTTTAAAGTCAAACCCTCCTACGATTTAAAGGTTATGAAGAAAGGGCAGACGCTCGGGTTCCTTACAGCCTCGCTTATAGCGAAACTCGAGCCGGTCATGAAAAAAGAAAAACCGGATGTTGTTGTGGTCCAGGGAGATACCACCAGTTCTTTTGCCGGGGCGCTCTCGGCGTTTTACCTGAAGATTCCCGTGGCGCATGTGGAAGCCGGGCTTCGGACCAATGACAAGTATCAGCCTTTCCCCGAGGAGATATACAGAAGGCTTATTACCCAGACAGCCGACCTCTTTTTCCCGCCCACGAAAGAATCGGCAAAAATACTGCTGGATCAGGGAATAGAAAGAAAGCGTGTGGTGGTGACCGGGAATACCGGGATAGACGCGCTTATGATGCGCCTGAAAGAGATTAAGAAAGACAGCAGAAAATACTGGGAATACTACGGGCAAAATTTCGGAATTGTTCCCCACCCGAGAATGATACTGGTTACCGGGCACCGCAGGGAGAATTTCGGCGCGGGAATGATGGATATCTGTCTGGCTCTTAAGGCTGTCGCAGAGAAGGAAGATGTCTTGATAGTTTACCCCGTCCATTTAAATCCGAATGTCCAGCAGCCCGTTAAAGAGATCCTCGGGGACATCAGCAATGTAAAACTGATCCCTCCGCAGGATTACAACAATTTTCTGCATCTTATGTATAACGCCTTTTTTATTATTACGGATTCAGGGGGCGTGCAGGAAGAGGCCCCGTCTCTGGGAAAACCCCTGCTCGTGATGCGCAATGTTACCGAGAGGCCGGAGGGAGTTGCCGCCGGCAACGCCGTTCTGGTCGGGACTGACAGGAAAAAAATAACCGGCTGGTGTAAAAAGCTTCTTCACGACAAACAGGCGTACCGTGAAATGAGCCACGCGGGAAATCCTTACGGCGACGGCAAAGCTGCCGGCAGGATACTCAAGGCGATAAACGGGTTTTTCAGATAACTCATGAAGAAGAGCCTGTTGGAAATATGGCAGTTCAGGGAGCTTCTCGGCGGGCTTGTTAAAAAAGACATCAAACTGCGGTACAAGCAAACCCTGATTGGAATTGCCTGGGCGGTTTTCTCTCCGATTACCCTTACCCTGATATTTTCTTCTGTCTTTAGCGGTTTTACAGCGGGAAAAACAGGCGCAATTCCCCGCTACCCTCTTTTTGTCTACAGCGGGCTGGCGGTTTGGTTTCTCTTTTCCGGAAGTCTTTCCTCCGCGGTTTCCGTGCTGGTAAATAATTCAAGCCTGGTAACCAAGGTCTATTTTCCGAGGGAGGTTTTCCCGCTCTCGGCAGTTTTTTCAAAACTCCTCGATTTTTCTCTGGCGCTTGCCGTGCTCTTGATTATGCTGCCATTTTTTAAGGTTCCGCTTTCGGCAGGGCTTCTCTGGATACCCGTTATAGTCCTGGTGCAGCTTGCCTTCACCGCGGGACTGGCCCTGCTCCTTTCAATGGGGAATCTGTTCTTCAGAGATGTTAAATATATTTTTGATTCAGTAATTACTATCTGGATGTTCGCAACCTCCGTGATTTACCCCATAAAAAGTGTAAGCCCATTGAAAAACAACCTTCTGGCGCTTAACCCGATGATCCCGATAATAGACGCATTTAGGGGCGCGGTCTTTGAAGGCAGGCTTTCCAACCCTATCCCATTTATGCTGGCCTCGGGCATAGCGTTTATTACGCTATTCGCGGGCTTGGCTCTTTTCCACAAGATGGAATATCTCTTCGCGGAAAGGATATAATGCAAAACGCCATTGAATTCATAGGCGTTTCAAAGCGGCTCATTAAAGGCGAGAGGGCTACAAGCCTGCGCGATCTTTTGTCGGAAAGTATCGGCCGGTTATTCGGAAAATCGCGCAAAGAAAACCCGGATGCTTTCTGGGCGCTCAAAGGCCTGAATCTTCAGGTTCAAGCCGGCGAGTCAATCGGTTTTATCGGCGAGAACGGCGCTGGCAAAACCACCATGCTTAAACTTATCGCCGGCATAATGAAGCCGAATGAAGGCGAATTAAAAGTGTCAGGCAGGGTAGCCTCTCTGATTGAGCTTGGGGCGGGGTTTCATCCCGATTTGACCGGAAGGGAAAATATTTATCTCTGCGGCTCCATTATGGGAATGAAAATGACTGCGATAAAAGAAGCGTTCTCCTCCATCGTTTCTTTTGCAGGCATAGAGGAGTTTCTTGACACGCCGGTGAAACGCTACTCTATGGGCATGTTCGTCCGGTTGGGTTTTTCCATAGCCATGCATCTTGACACGGATATCATGCTGATAGACGAAGTTCTGGCTGTGGGGGATTTGAATTTTCAGGCAAAATGCAGGGACGCCCTGGACCGGTTCAAGGAAAGCGGCAAGACGATAGTCTTTGTTTCTCACGATCTCGGAAGCGTGCTCAGTCTTTGCTCGAAAGTTGTCTGGCTCAGCAAAGGAAAGATAATCGAGGCGGGCGACCCTCAGAAAGTCGTAAACGCATATATTTCCCATTCCGAAGGAACAAGCGAAAGCTCTCTGAAGCTCAGGCGCGACGGCGCATGGGCCGCTGGCTATGACCCGGCAAATGTTGTGAGGGAGCCGCGCGGACTCGCGGTCTCTCCTGAGGGGGAAGTTTATGCGGCGTCAATGCAGGGCCACTGTGTCGCGGTATTTTCGCCGTCCGGCAAGTTGATAAAAGCTATCGGCACTGCCGGAATCGGCGAAGGAAAACTCTATTCTCCGGCCGGCGTCGCTGTGAACGGCAATGTGGTCTTTGTCTCTGATGTTTTCGGCGCCTGCGTTCAGAAATTCACGCGTGAAGGCGTGTTTACCGGCGCATTCCGCGGGAGCTTCGGTGAACCTTTCGGCCTTTGCGTTTCCGGAAAAGACAGTCTTATAGTTACAGACCGCAGACTCTTCAAGGTTTTTGAACTTTCCCGGGAAGGCCGGATGGTAAATGTTTTCGGCGGGAAAGGTTCCGGCGACGGCGAGTTTGACTTTCCCGTAGCCGCAGCGATAGACGGCAAGGGCTTTCTATATATAAGCGACCTGAATAATCACAGAGTGCAGGTCTTTGACCCGGAAAGGAAGTTCATCGTGTCTTTTGGAAGCTTTGGTTCCGGCGACGAGGAATTCAACGGTCCGCACGATCTTGCCATCAGGGGAAACACGCTTTTTGTGGCTGATCACCTGAATTCACGCGTGAAAAGATATGATATCTCAGCTGTTCCCGGCAAACCGGAATTGACAGGTGTTTTCGGGCTTGAACGCTCAATGCTTCCCTGCGGGATAGCTTTTGGCCCGGGAAGCGAGCTGTATCTCACTTTTGGCGGCACAGAACTTATCGGCAAGTACCTCGCGGGATAACAGGCATGAGCCTTTTGATTCCGCAGGTTTGCATTTAATCGGATTCTTCCTGCAACTATGAAGACGAGCTTTATCCGGAGGAAAGAATAACAATGAAGGCAGCACTTGTTGACGCGAGCATAAGTTCCTGCGGGTTTAAAAGTTACAACACCGGAGAATTAATGGAGTCCAGCTGGATACACCACGGGCTCTGCTCCATCAGCGCGTATGCTAAGCGGGCGGGCCATTCGGTCTCCCTGATTGACCTTCGCACGCTCGCTGGATATGACGAGTTTAAGTCGGAAATAGAAAGAAGCCGGCCGGCCGCGGTAGGGCTCAGCATGATGAGCGTTGATTTTGACGCGGTCACAAAATGCGCGGCGCTTATCAAACAGGTTGACAGCTCTATCCGGGTGATAGTAGGCGGGCCGCATCCTTCCATAATGCCGGAAGAAGTAAGCGCGAACCTGCAGTTTGATCATATCGTTCTCGGGGAAGGCGAAATAACCTTTACGGACATACTGAATTCGCTTGAAGCCGGAAGAAAAATAGAAAGGGTAATCCGGGGAACGCCCGCGGACCTTGACAAGCTCCCCTTTGCGGACCGCGAGCTCTACGGCGGGCACGAAGCCCCGATACTTCCGGAACTTCCGGTGCCCTTTATGACCGTAATCGCCGCCCGCGGATGCATCTATAATTGCAGTTTTTGCCAGCCGGCCGAGAAGATAATATTCGGCAAGGGCCTAAGGAGAAGGAGCGTTCCGAGCCTTCTGTCCGAGCTTGAAACTTTGCGCGACAAGTACGGGCTTAAAAGCCTGATGATACACGACGATTGTTTTACCGAGGATGTTGAATATGTGAAGGAGTTCTGTGCCGGTTACACCGCCCGCGGATTTAAGATGCCGTTTGTCTGCCAGTCGCGCGCTGATATCATTTGCCGCGACGAAGAAACAATTAAGATGATGCGTGACGCTGGCCTTCATATGTTGATAATCGGGTTTGAGAGCGGCAACCAGCGCATTCTGAACTTCCTGCGCAAGGGCACCAGGGTAAAGCACAATATAAAGGCCGCTGAAATATGCAGGAAATACGGCGTTAAAGTCTGGGCGAATTATATGCTTGGTGTTCCGGGGGAAAAGAAGCGCGAAACCCGGGATACCGTGAGAATGATTAAGAAAATAAAGCCTGACCATTACAGTCCGGCATTTTTCACGCCGCATCCCGGAAGCGACCTGTTTACTTACTGCGAGAATAACGGGCTCTCGCTTATTAAATCCCATGAAGAGTACAGGCGCGCGCCTCTCGGGCAAAAGATCAAAGGAATTGATTACGAATTCCTCAGGCAGGCGCTTGCTGATTCAATGGATCCGGTGACGCGCAGCGCTTTTAGAATGTTTAAAGATTTTACGGTCTACGGCACGGCGGCATCGCTTAAGAAGACCGCGCCCGGCAGGCAACTTGTTGAACTTGTGAAAAAGGCGGTTGGGCGTGGCAAATAGGCCTGAGATTTCCATAATAGTTCTCACAAAGAATGCGGAAGGAAATATCCATAGAACGCTTTCTCTTATTCTTAACCAGAAGATATCCAGGAACTATGAAGTCATAGCAATTGATTCGGGTTCAGCGGACAGGACAGTCGAGATAATAAAAGTTTTCAAATCTGTGAGGTTGATTCAAAGAAGCCCGGAAACCTTCAGTCACGGCGGCACCAGGAATTTCGGGGGGGAAATGGCGCGCGCCTCGAAATACCTGGTCTTTTTTAACGGCGACGCGATACCTAAAGATAGAAATTGGCTCGCGCCGCTCATAGTTGATCTTGAGAGCAATAAGGCCGCCGCCGGAGTATTCAGCAGGCATATAGCAAAGGAAGGCTGCCATCTTTATATGGCCTTGGAACTCTCCGGCGGAATGCTCCCCGTGAAAAGCATCGCTTCCTTGAAGTTTCTCCTCCCGCAAGAGAGACAGGCACAGATGCGCAGATTGATGCGCTTCTCTACCGTAAGCTGCGCTGTCAGGAAAAGCCTCTGGAATCGCAACAGATTTCGGGAGGATATAAATATGGCAGAGGACCAGGGATGGTCAAAGAGTATGTTGGAGCTTGGGTGCTCGATAATTTACGAGCCGGCTTCAGTCATTTATCACTCGCACAACTACGGCGTCACTGAGTTTTTCAGGTATAATTATAACAGCGAAAAATCATTCAATGAAATACTCGGGAGAAAGAAAAGCGTGCCCTATTTGTTCTTAAGGTTGGCCGCGCAGTTGTTCTATTCGGCAACTGAATCCATTGCGATGATAAGGATGCCCGCGGCAAAGGGACTTTCTGTTTTTGCACTGAGCAAAGAAGTTATAATAGGGCTGGGTTCAAGATACGCCGCTATACTCGGCGAAATTGCCGCCAATATTTAGATTCATTGTTTGAAGAATATCTTGCGCAAAATAGCCGCAAGGCCTGAATAAAGGAATCCGGCTATTTTTAGATAGTATTTAAGGGTTTCAATGTTATTTAGCAAGATGTTTTCTCCAAGCCAAAGCTTCTGTAATGTTAGACCGCAAGGAAAGGAAATGGTTGCATTAATTTATTTCGTTATGCCGGTGAATACCCCGCCATTCATGGCGGCGAGGTCTCGCCTTCGGCGGAAATTCGGCATGAATTATATCTTAACCAACCGAAACAAAAACTCCGGCCTTTAGGCCGCTGTATTTTATTCTAAAAGCACTTGGCATTTCGGAAGGAATAGCGTCCTTTTAAAATCATGTTACAAAGGAGAGAAAATGAAGAAGCTGCTGCAGAATTTCGATATGCTCTCAATGGAAGAGATAAAAATGATTGAGAGCACGGCCTTCAGGATACTTGACGAGGTCGGGGTTAAGGTGGACAACGCCAGGGTAATAGAAGTCCTTGAGTCGTCCGGGGCAAGGGCGGATGCCAAGGCCGGAAAGGTCTTCTTTGACAGGAAATATATGGAGAAGTTTCTCGCGGAAGCCGAGGGCGTAGACCAAACTATTGACCAGAATGTGAGGGCGTCGGGGGGAATAGGCGGTTACGGGCTTAATTATTTTGACCCGGAGAGCGGGACCGTCAAAAAGAACACGCTTAAATCCGCCGAAAATATTATCAAGCTTGCCGACTATCTTCCGAATATCAGCACCATAGGGCTCGGCGCCGTTCCCGGGGATATCCCCGCGGTCCTCATCCCCTTATACGGCAGGTATCTGCTCTGGCGCCACTCCGAAAATAAATGGGCGGGCGACGGGCTTATCTGGGACATAAAACTCTGCCCGTATATTGTTGAAATGTCCGAAATAATGAAGCAGGACACGGTGCGCACAAAGAAACCCTTTCTGCAAAAGTATCTTAACGCCTCAATTTTCCTGATTTCGCCGCTTCACTTTGCCAGGGAAGAGGCGGAGCAGTTTGTCTGGTTCTGGGAACGCGGCCATTATATTCACCTGGATATTATGACCACGATGGGCGCGAACGCGCCGGTAACTATCGCGGGAGCTCTCGCAAAGCATCTTGCGGAAGGTTTTTTTGCCTGCATACTTGACAGGGTCTTTTACGGCAGGAAACAGCTCTGGCTTACGCTTTACGGCGCGCCCATAGATATGAGGAACGGCTCGCAGCCCTATGGCCGCCCGGAAACACAGCTTATGGGCATAGCAGGCGCTCAGATACTAAGATATTACAAGTCTGCTGCGGGGGCCGGGCCCTCGGCAAATACCACTGCCAAAGCGGATGATATTGAGTGCGGGCTAAATCTCGCGAGCGGCGCGATGCTGGGCCTGCTCTCTTCCGGCGGCCCGTCAATGGACATGGACCTGCTTTCTGTCGACGAGATTATCTCGCCTGTTAAGATGGTGCTGGCAAACGAATACGCCAATTATGTAAACCGCCTCCTTGACGGATTTAAGATAAACGAGGACACTCTCGCATTTGATGTGATGAAAGAAGTCGGGCCGGGCGGGCTCTTTATGGATCACGAGCATACCGTTACCCACTTCAAAGAAGAAATCTGGTTGCCTGAGTTTATGTCGCACGAGATGATGGCTTCATGGCTGAACAGCGGGAAGAAGACCATCGTTGAAAAAGCCGGCGAAAAGGTGCTGGATGTCTGGAAAACTTATCACCCGAAGGGGATATCGGATGAGACGGAGAGAAAACTTTTGGGGGTGATAGAAAGAGCGAAGCGGGAATTGGTTCGATAGAGGTTTTTAACGTTCGTAACGTAAAACAAGGGCAGGGCAGAAGAAAAGAATTGGGCGGGGATTAGAAATGGACGAGAGTAAGGAAGGGCGTAAGAAGCTCAGAGCTTCCCAGCTGAAAAGCTTCTGCGGGAAGTACGGCCTTGAGGAGTCCTCCGCGGAAATTGCCGGCGGATTCCGGAAGGACGTGCTCATTTTCCCCGAGGAAGTTTACTACCTGCCCTACGCGGAAAGGAGCAATGTCTTCATACAGCGCGAATGCGCCTTTCACCGCGTTTATTTCGGAAAGCTCGTGGCCGAGACGCCGCGCTTCATCAAATCCTTCAATGATAAAGAATTCTCCGATTTTGAAATCTGCGTAGTCTCTCGCCTTTCCGGTGAGGCCTACCCTGTTATGGAATCCATGGACTGGCCGCGAACCAGGGAAGTTTTCTTGAGTCTAGCGGAAACATTCGCGGGATATCATAAAGTTGCCCCGGACATCAGGCTTTTCGCGGAATACGGCGGAAGTTTTTCCGCGTTATCTGGCTCGCCTTTATTGAATACCTGGCTTTCGTGGTGGCTAAAACCCAAAGAGCCTGAAGCACTAGCCGGCTGGTTTGTTAAACTTATCAGAGAAGCGGCAGAAGCGGCGCAGGTTGACTCCTCTTTGCTAAATGAAGCCGGCTCCGCAGAAGCTATAGCCGCGAAACTTGGAACGCTTTCAAAACTTGCGCCGGTAGTTCTGCACGGCGATATGCACGACGGGCAGTTTCTGCTTTTTCCCGGTTCAACTAAGGTAAAAGGAATAATAGACTGGGATAACTTTTGCCTCGGAAATCCTCTCCTGGATTTTAACACAACGAAATGGTTTCCCGACAGGATGTGGCTCTTTAGAAAGGATTTCCGGGAAATGCGGGTGAAGATGTGGGAACTTTATCTGAAAGCCCGCGGCATAAAGGGGCAGTGGAACGGCGGCTTGAACCTTTTTCTGATTATGACGGAACTTGTCAGGGTTGTACTGGAAAAGGACAGGCCGAGAATCTGGATGACGAAGGGGCCTTATAGGGAAGGGTTAAGCGAATACTTGGGGTGTTTGAAGGAAGCGGTAAGGGCGTAGTCGTTTATTTCGTTATGCCGAAGAACACCCCGCCATTAATGGCGGGGATGCCCGCCGCCGCAATGCGGCCGGCGAGGTCTCGCCTCCGGCGGAAATTCGGCATGAATTATATCTTTACCAACCGAAACAAAAACTCCGGCCTTCAGGCCGCAGAGTTTCATAACGTTCTTAACGTTACTAAAGTTTATAACGTACTGCAAACCATGTTAAAGGCTTTACGTTATGAACGTTACAAACCTTATAAACTTTTTATTGATTGCGTGTTTAGGTTTCCGATTATATAATAGTTCCTACTTTCGGTACCAAAGGAGAAATTGTTATGCCCTATGAAGTAAGGACGAAGAAGGCAACTCCGGAACAGGTGATAAACTATATAATGCAGCTGGTGAAATTCTTCCCCGAAGTGTTGGAGAAGTATCCCGAAAACTACAAAGAGCGCTCAACCTGGGTGAAGGTATTCAAGAACGGCGAGCCCGGAAAGCGCATGCTGAACGCCCTGCAGCAGCTGCCGGCCTTCACATACATGGCGCCCGGCAGACCGTCCCGCGCTGCCTGGGCAAAAGTGTTCGAGAAACATATCGGTATTGAGCAGATAGGGCTTATGCTTAAGGAGGCCTACACAAATGCCTCCTTCAAGCCGATAAAGAGAAAGA
>Ga0118677_10016588_pt1 | contig 10053 bp, 8 predicted proteins | sample AliMusrvi5mmetaG_FD_86154 | JGI IMG/M metagenome (GOLD analysis project Ga0118677, IMG submission 86154)
GTCGCCCTTTTCCGGCACGCCGTAGCTGACGAAGGTCAGGCGCGGCGCGCACATGGCGATGGGGGACATCCCCGAGCAGTACCGCACCGATGAGGGCTTCGTCCAGCTCCATCGCGACGAACCCTTCAGCCAGCGCTTGATCGTGCTCAATCTCGTTTCGTTCCCACACCAGTCCCAGCTTACGTTCCGCCTGCCGCTTTTCCAGCAGTGAAATCAGCTCTTCCTTGCTCAGATGATCATACGCACCCAACGATTAGCACACCCCGTTTTTGCATTATAGGAATACCCCGGAAGAAAACAAATGGGTAAACAAAGCTGAGTTAGCCCAAATTCGTGGAGTTGACAGTGAAGGCAATATCAATAAAGAAGTTGTGACCGCTGAGAAGCCTAAAGTTCCTTGGAAAGTGCTACTGTCAACACCAAACATGTGGTATGTGGCTGGTTCCTGGGTATGCTGGAATTACGCAATCTATTTTTTCTTAACCTGGTTGCCGTTCTATCTGGTTGAATATCGTCATTTCCCAATCACATCAATGGCAATATACGCTTCTCTCCCTTTGTTGGCAGGCATGTTCGGAGACACTTTGGGGGGGATCCTGACTGATAAGGCCTATAAGAAAACAAACAATCTTAAGCTTGCACGCCAAGTTGTTGCGATACCCGCCATGCTGATTGCCGCAGGCCTGATGCTTCCGGCAGCACTGGCTGATAATCCTTATATTGCTTTGGTCTGCCTGGTATGTGCCCAGTTTTTTCTGGAGTGTGTGCAAGGACCGCAGTGGTCATTGCCGATGGATGTGGGCGGAGCTTACTCCGGGTCGGTTGCTGGGCTTATGAATGGTTGCGGAAACTTTGCCGGTGCATTTTCTCCTATTGTTTTTGGATTTTTTGTTCAAAAGGGTATGTGGCAGGCACCGTTTTTTGTCACTGCGACTTTGCTGGTTCTCGGTGCAGGAATTTGGATGTTTTTGATTGATCCGGAAAAGTCAGTGGTGAGCAAAATTATTGAAAAGATGGAATCTACACAGGTATAACGCCAAAAGCCTTTGAGCACAGATATATCGCTCCTTCCAGCTGAGAAAGGGGGTTAGATGTAAAACCTGTATGTTACGATAAGGAAACTGACACAGGTGGGGCTTTATAAGACAAAAAGGAAAAAGGAGTTGAGGATATGAAGCAAAGTTCCGGAGAAAACGAGAGAAAGATGAGTCGCAAAGATTTTTTGAGCTTATCTGCTGGTGCAGTTACGGCCGTCGCCCTCGGATCAATGATCACCTTGCCGCTTGCTAAAGCATCACAGGGTCCAGCCTCTGATGATATTGTGAACTCTCTCCTTAAAGGCGCAATCGATACTCATATTCATGGAGGTCCAGACATTAACAAACGAACCTGGTCGGACCTAGACATCGCGAGAGCGGCTAAGGCTGCCGGCTACAAAGCAGTTATCGTTAAATCTCATGTTACACCCTCTGCGTCACGAGCAATTCTCGTACAGCAATCGGTCGGCGAAGGAGTCAGCGTCTTTGGCGGGCTTGCACTGAATAAGCCGGAAGGCGGCTTGAACCCTGCGGGCGTTGAAGTAGAATTAAAAATCGGCGCCAAGCAAATATGGCTTCCGACTCTTTGGTCTGAAAGCAACATCAAATTGCGGAAAGGCAATCCGGCCGACGCGGTGAGGATTACCGATGAAAAGGGAGCTTTTCGTCCCGAACTATTCGAGATCTTCGATTTAATTGCAAAATATGATGCAATCTTGGGAACGGGACATACAACCCCTGCAGAAATGGAAAAGTTTATTCCCTTGGCCAAATCGCGTGGAGTCAAGAAAATTTTCGTAACTCATCCGGAAAACAACGTCCCTGACATGAGTATCGACGAACAAAAAAGACTGGTGAGTCAGGGGGTGTTCTTTGAGCGGTGCGCCCAATCTCTCTTTCCACCGCCGAACCGTAATTTGTCACCAGAATACTACATAAAGCAGATTAGAGCTACCGGTGTAGAATGCAGTACATTAGCTACCGACTTTGGACAACCTTACAACCCGGAACCAATCGAAGGTATGCGCCAATACATTCGGACTCTGCTCACCCATGGTATCACTCCGGAAGAAATAGAGATTATGGTTAGTAAAAATCCCTCCGAATTCCTCGAAATCTGACCAGTGGCTCTGTGATTTTGGCTATCTTTAGACGATTTGATCCGGCAAATACAGCGAAATAAGATGCCAATCTTACGGGGGAATAAATTGAAATGAAATAGAAATAGAGTAGAAATGTATTGATGAGGTAAAAGTAAAAAAGCTCCCCAAAAATGGCAGAGCTTATTTACTTTTAACAGGTTATAATTCCTTGATTTTTATATTTCTGAACAAAACTTCGTTACCATGATCCTGTAAAAGGATATATCCGTCATCAAATTCACCAAATCCAGGAAATTTACTGAATTTACTTTTCGCGATGGCTTCCTTAAATGACTGCGAGCCTCTTGTGATTTCGAGCACTTTTACGCCGTTCAGGTAATGGCTTACTTTCTTCCCGTTAACCTCGATCCTGGCACGGTTCCATTCGCCGATCCCATTTACCCTTTTTACAGGCTGGTTTGGATCAAAAACCTGTGAATTGGCCGGAATTAAATCGTAAAGAGAAGAGAGTGTCCGGTCTCCGTTGAGGCCAAGTTTGGCGTCCGGGTGTCTTAGGTCATCCAATATTTGAAATTCAAATCCGACTGTATTTGGCTTGCCCGGTTCACTCTGAATAAAATATTTGATACCGCTATTGGCACCCCCGGTAATCTTAAAGTCGGCTTCAAGAATAAAGTTTTTGTATTTCTTCACGGTAACAATATCACCACCAGCCTTATTTTCTCCTTTGTTTGGAATCAGCATTCCATTTTCAATCGTCCACCCCTTTTCAGGGAATGCCGCGAGACCAGCTCCACGCCAACCTGATCTTGTTTTTCCGTCCCAGAGTAATTTCCATCCGTTTGCCTTTTCATTCTCCGTCAGAGTATTATTCAGGTAACTCACTTCAGCAACATTTTTATCCATCTTTGTCCGATTAACCTCAAGGTTATCGGTCATAATCCGGATGTTTCGCCAACTGATTGTTTTACCCGCATTCGCCTCTTCTTTACCAATACTATGAACCTGAAGGGCAATAAATCCAGATAGGGTCATATCATCAATAAGATTTGCACATGGGACACCATTCAGCCATGTTCGGATGGAATTGCCAATGGCTTCGACACGGTATTTATTCCATTGCGCCCGCTTATAACTCTTTTTGGCTGCCTGATTGTATTCCAGAGGATAAAGCCACCCTCTGCGGGCTTCATCATATATTCCAGCTGACCAGGCCCTTGGAGAATCGTCGCATTCCACCTGATATCCGTGAACCCTACCGTTGTTTACCTCTTTCTTACTCTCAGATCGTATCTGAACCCCGGAATTTAATCCCTTATCCATTTTCATCTCATACTCCAGAATAAAATCGCCATACATTTTTGTCGTTGCCAAAAACGAATTTGGGGTATTTATTCTGCTCGTTCCTATCAGCTCACCCTTGACAACCGTATATTCAGCTGTCCCGTTAAGCCTTTCCCAACCTGTTAAATCCTTTCCGTTAAATAGATTAACCCAATTTCCACCAGCAGCAAAAGCCCCGAATGAAATCATGACCAATATTACCAATCCTACTAATTTTCTCATCTCCTATAAAAATTAATTCCTGATTATTGTTTAAAAAAACGGTGCTAAGATAGCATATTCTGGACAATTCCGTTTTCGTAAACGGCGATTTTTAATGCCTCACAATCAACATTTTTAGCATTAAGCTTAAATCCTTTTTAAATCGTGATCAAACCGAAGAATCTCCCCTTTTTTGGTTGATATCTTAAACGTTTTATCCTGATATCGCAGGATAAGGGGCGAACCGGCATTCGAACGTACTTTAATTTGGGTTAATTGTCCGCCTTTCCATTCAAATTCGAGTTCAAATCCACCACGTGCTCTTACACCACGAATATACCCATCGGGGATATCGGAAGAAAGCGCCGGTAAAATATCAATTGCATTGAGATGGCTTTGCATCAGCATCTCAACAATACCTGCAGAACCGCCAAAGTTACCATCGATTTGAAATGGAGGATGGGCGTCGAATAGATTAGGATACGATCCACCCCCTGCAGACCCGCCGCCGGTGGCCTTTTTATTAATTTGACCTGTTGGTCTTAAGATCATCTGAACCATGTTCCATGCGTGGTTTCCATCGCGGAATCGTGCCCAGAAATTGATTTTCCATGCAAGGCTCCAACCGGTACCCTCATCACCACGTGCGATCAGCGATTGCTTTGCTGCATTCATCAATTCAGGGGTTTCCTGCCATGTAATCTCTTTCCCGGGATAAATTCCCCATAAATGGGAAACATGCCGATGTTTATTCAACGGATCATCCATATCGGTCATCCATTCCTGTAACTGACCAAATTTGCCAATTTTATATGGAGCAATCCTGGGAAGTATCAGTTTAAGAGAGTCAGCAAACCCCTTATCTTTATGGATGATTGAGCTTGTTTCAATACAAATTTTGAATAGACTTTTAATGATTTCATGATCCATTGTCGGCCCTGACACTAACCCACCGTTTTCGGGAGAATTGGAAGGACAGGAGACCAGGTAACCTGTTGCAGGATCAGGAACAAGAAAATCCATATAAAACCGGGCAGCGCCCTTTATAACCGGCCAGGCCCGCTTAGCCAGGAATGTCGTGTCGCGACTATATAAAAAATGTTCCCAGAAATGATGCGAAAGCCATCCGCCCCCCGAAACCCATATTCCATGATTCGAATGATTGATTGGCGCAGCTCCCCTCCAAATATCGGTATTATGATGTAACACCCATCCACCGGCATTGTAGTGAACTTTGGCTACCCTCTCACCGGCAGGAACGACCTCTTCAACCATCCGGAACAAGGCATCGTGGCACTCACAGATATTCAATGGCTCAACAGCCCAGTAGTTCATTTCCGTATTAATATTCACCGTAAATTTGCTGTCCCACGGTGGATTCAGTTTGTCATTCCATATCCCCTGAAGATTGGCCGGATAGGTACCTGGCCTACTGCTGGAAAGCATGAGATAGCGTCCATATTGTACATAAAGTGCTGCAAGGGAATTATCCATTTTTGTCAGAACTGATGTAATACGTGCATCTGTCGGAAGGTTGTCTGTAGCTGAGCTGCCCAGATTAATTTCAAACCGGTTAAAATAGAACTGATAGTCCCTGATATGGCTTTGCTTAACTGTCTCAAATTTCTTACTTCCAATAGCCGCTAAATATTTATTGCATAATGCTTCAGGATTGCCTGAAACATCTTTCGGATTGACGAAACTTGTTGCAGCAACTAAATAGATTACTGCCTCATCAGCCTTCTCGACGTGAATCACATTACCATTGACACTGTTCTTACCCCCTTTTATAACCAATTTCACGATTGCTGTGCCAGTGAGAACCCCATCTTTCACTTTAACTTTAAGCTCAATAGTTCCATCCTTTTTTGCTATTGAAGAAAACCCCTCATGCAAAGCGGTAAGTGACAAGTCAAATGTTATTGACTGCTTTTTATCGGCTTTCAGGCTTACAGCAATCGTCTGATCAGGAACACTTGAAAGATATTCACGTGAAAAGGTCGTACCAGCTGATTTATAAGTAGTCCGGCAAAGTGCAGTTGAAAGATCAAGCTCGCGATGGTAATCTGCTACCTCCTTCTGGTTTCCGAATTTAATCCACATGTCACCAAATGGCTGATACTTTTTCTGACCAAGTGGAATACTCATAAATTTATCCATTGCCAGCTCCTCAGCCTCCTTCTGATTTCCTTGCCAGATTAGCTCCCTTATTTTTCCAAGATACTGAGAAGCCCCTTCATGTGAATAATCGTGTGGGGCACCAGTCCAGAGGGTCTCTTCATTAAACTGGATATGCTCTTCTTCAACTCCGCCAAAGATCATGGCCCCAATTCTCCCATTTCCGATCGGAAGAGCCTCTTCCCATTTTACAGCAGGCTGACTGTACCATAGTTTTAAGGATTGCGCTGCAGGTTTCGCGCTGCTTACTATTGGGTAACTACTAAAAAGTAATACTACAAAAAGTCCGGAGATAAATTTCTTCATAATAATTAGTTGATGGTAATGCAACAAATGTACGAATAAGAATTAAAAAAGATTGGGTTCCCCCGTCCAAGAACAGAAGAACCCAACCATTTATAACAAATAAAATAGCTTATGACGGCATCTCGTTTTCACCGGCCACATAACCGAAATTTGCAAGAATGCCGCCGTCGACAAACAGCAAATGTCCATTTACATAACTACTTGCAGCTGAGGCAAGGAAGACCGCTGCTCCGGCAAGATCTTCAGGTTCACCCCATCGGGCAGCAGGTGTGCGGGTCATCACCAGATTATTGAAGGGATGACCATTAACGCGAATTGCTTCTGTCTGAGAAGTTGCTATATATCCAGGACCAATCCCGTTAGCCTGGATGTTGTACTTTGCCCATTCGCAGCACATGTTGGCTGTTAGCAGCTTAAGTCCCCCCTTAGCAGAAGCGTAAGCTGAAACCGAATTCCTTCCGTAAATACTCATCATCGAACACATATTAATTATCTTTCCGCCGCCGCGGCTGATCATTGAAGGGACAACCCGTTTTGAAACAATAAAAGGGGCCACCAAATCGATATCGATGACCTGACGAAAATCGGCAACAGGCATATCCAATATTGGAATTCTCTTAATAATACCTGCATTATTCACCAGAATATCAATCGGTCCAACCTCAGCTTCAATAATTCCGATCCCTTTATCCACATCTTCTTCACTGGTAACATCGAACACAACCGTGAAAACATCGATTCCATCTGCAGCATAAACTTTTTTGCAGGCCACAAGACGATCTTCAAAAATATCATTTACACAAATTTTTGCACCGGCTGAGGCAAGGGCTTTGGCAATTGCCATCCCTATTCCATGAGTTCCCCCGGTTACAAGGGCAATTTTTCCGTTAAGGTCAAACATTTTCATATCAACGTATTTAATTGTTTATAAGTTCAAATTCAATAAAAGTTTAAAAGATCGATAAATGGAAACCAATTACCCGATTCATCATTATCTCAACTGATCCGGTTTGACAATATCCATGTCTCCATAGTCAAGGTTTTCTCCGGCCATTCCCCAAATAAAAGTGTAGTTGCTGGTTCCCGCTGCCGAATGAATCGACCAGGTAGGAGACAAAACGGCCTCTTCATTTTGCATCCAGATATGTCTGGTCTCCTTTGGATCACCCATAAAATGACAAATAGCCTGTCCCTGAGGTACTTCAAAATAGAAATAAGCCTCCATCCTGCGACTATGCGTATGAGCCGGCATAGTATTCCAGACACTTCCCGGTTTGAGCTCGGTCATACCCATCTGTAACTGGCAGGTCTGAACCACTGAATAAACCAATAACTTATTGATTTTACGCGCATTTGATTCTGTAAGAGTTCCCATTTCAACTACTTCTGCATCTTTCAATGTCACTTTTTTAGTGGGATATTCTTTATGGGCGGGAGCCGAATTAATATAGAAACGGGCGGGAACTAAAGCGTTATCCGACAAGAATACCACAGATTTGCTGCCACGACCAATATAGATGGCCTCCTTAAAGCCTATTTCAAAAACAGTTTCATCGATAGTAATTGTCCCACTTCCACCAACATTGATTACCCCCAACTCTCTCCTCTCACAGAAGAATTTTGATTTTAAAGGATCAATTGGTTCAAGCGTCAGGGTCCCATTTACTGGAACAGCCCCTCCAACAATGTACCTGTCATACTGTGAATAGGCTAAACAGATACGGTCAACAGTCATCAGGTTACTGATCAGAAACTCCTTACGCAATCTGGTCGTATCATAGCCTTTTGCATCTTCAGGATGTGTGGCAAAACGTTCTTCAAAAATAGTAGTCATGATATTTCTTATTTTAATATTAACCTTGGGATGATTCTAACAATTTGCTTTCTCAATCAAATTACAACGACAAAAGTAATATATATTTCACTATTTTTGCAATCGATTGCACAAACAAATTTCGAAGATGCAAATCAAATCTAATTGCGCATTTTTGTGGCCCAATCATAGAATTACAAGCTGTGTTTTGAATTAAAATCAATAAATGAGAATTCATTCCGAAATAACGATCCATCATCTGGCCACAGCGCTGAAAATATCAGCATCAACCGTATCACGGGCTTTGAACGATAACAGCAGAATAAGCCGGAAAACCAGGCAGCTCGTTCAGCAGAAAGCGATCGAAATGGGTTATCGTCCTAATATTCAAGCTGCCAATCTTCGCAGAAAACGAACCAAAACCATCGGTGTAATCGTACCCCGTATTGATCGCTACTTTTTTTCATCAGCTATAAGTGGCATTGAAGATTATGCATGGACCAAAGGTTTTAACGTAATTATTTCACAATCGAACGATCTTCTGTTGAAAGAGGCAAATTGTGTTCAAGCCCTTTACAATAACCGGGTTGACGGGATGATCATCTCTATTTCAATGCAAACAAATGATGATCAACATCTTAGATTATTTACCGATAAAAATATTCCTACTCTCTTTTTTGACCGTTTTTGCCCAACAATCGAAAGTGACAGAATCGTTGTTGATGACTTCAATTCGGGGTATATCATTACCCGGCATCTTATTGAAAGGGGTTGCAAGCGGATTGCCCACATAGCAGGTCCGGAATTACTTAATATCTACCGAGACCGTAAAGCGGGATTTCTGAAAGCACTTGAAGAAGCTGGGTTAACACTTTACGAAGGATATCTTGAAGTAACCGGTCTTACCAAAGAAGAGGGAAAACAGGCCTTTGTCAGATTAATGACACTCCCTGAACCTCCAGATGGCGTGTTTTGTGGGAATGATACAACAGCCTTAAGTGCACTGGAATTTTGTCAGACAAATCACCTGCAGGTGCCAGGTGATGTTGCCCTCGTCGGTTTTAGCGATGAACCCTTCAGTGCAGTCGTTTCTCCTTCACTCTCAACCGTCAGACAGCCGGGGTATGAAATGGGATTTCTGGCTGCACAAAAGATTATTCATAGGATACTGAACAGTAATTCGATAATTCCATATGAACAGATTGTCCTACCTACTCAGCTAATTATCAGAGAATCATCAAAATAATTCTGAATTATTTCCTGCCAATTTTGATCATTAAACCTGGCATTTTTAATATTTCAAATCCTGAGTTTAAATAGAATCTCTATCTTTGGAAATTATTTTGAAAAATGGAAATCAAAAAGGAGAACTATAATTGGTATGCTATTCGCGTTAAATCAAGATCAGAAAAAAAAGTTTATTCAGATCTGATCGAACAGAAAGTCGAAGCTTACTTACCTTTACAAAGGAAGTTAAGACAATGGAGTGACCGCAAAAAATGGGTGGAAATGCCTTTGATTTCAGGTTACGTGTTTGTATTTATCAGCCGCAAGGAGTACGAAATAGTGCTTAAGATATACAATGTAGTCTGTTATGTCTATTTCGAAGGAAAGGCTGCTGTAATCAGGGATAAAGATATCACGTTTTTGAAAAAGATGCTCGGTCAGGATGATGTGGAACTCGAAATCACCTCTGAACAGCTAAAACCAGGAATGATTGTTGAAATCGTTTCTGGCCCTTTATGCGGAGTTGTTGGAGAACTCATTGATTTTAAGGGGAAAAATAAGGTCGCACTAAGAATTGCTCCTTTGGGGTATACAGTTCTTGTCGAAGCCCCCGGGAAAAATCTGATTCCATATAATCAGTGATTTACCCATGTTGCGGCTTTTTGAAGGAAATCAAGTCGAAAGCAAATTATTTACACTTATTTACAAATCATATACACCTATTCGGAAATTAGCTACATCTGCCAAGTAAAAATAAAATATACACTCACCATGAATATTAATTGAATTCATATAGTTTACTTTGATATCGTTTAAAATAGCTCGAAATAAAGAGAGTATATTC
>Ga0118677_10016589_pt1 | contig 10053 bp, 9 predicted proteins | sample AliMusrvi5mmetaG_FD_86154 | JGI IMG/M metagenome (GOLD analysis project Ga0118677, IMG submission 86154)
ACATGGCACTACATTTTCTGATTTCAGCAACCAACCCCTGATTTTATTGACTATTTTTATTTTTCGAGGGCAAATATGCTTGAATTTTAAAGTAACAAAACGATGTTCTGTCAAAAATGGGTTAACTGAAATCAGAATGGAAAAACCATGACTTTGCATGGCTGGTGACGGTTCTTTACAAATACATTCTTCCGGGAGTAGAATTGCCTGAGGGATATAGTACGCTCTAAAAGGAAGCAATCATGACATGCAGAACGACCATACTGCTGGTGGCAATTTTCTTGCCTGTTTTTGTGACCGTTGCGTCCGCTGAGATAAAGGTCGTTCCCAATGGGGCGACCTTTTCTCCGGTTCAAAATAACGGCGCAAAAACCGTTACTCCCGTTCCTGCTCAAAGCGGCAATCATAAAATATTCGGGACAATTAACAAATCCAACCAGAATCATACCAGGCAAAAGTCTGCGAGAGCTGTTTTTAAATCCAATAAAGGTAATACGGTAAAATGGTATTAGAATAGTTCCAACTTTTTATTGCCGTTCTGCTTCTTACCTCAAAGAGGTCGGTCTGCCTCTTTATCGTTTCCGTATGGCACGGCTGACGGCGGCGAAGTCGAAATCGCCCAGTCCCTGAGATACCGCCTCCTTGAACAGTTCGTTTACCGTTGCGGTAGTGAAGAGCGGCAGTTCTATCTGCTCTGCGAGGCGGAGTGCGAGCCGCAGGTCTTTTTGCATATGTTTGAGTGGAAACGCCGCGGGAAAATGGTTGTTCTCGGCGACGGCGCCCCCTTTCAGCCGGAACATCGGATTCGCGAGTGCTCCGGCATCCAGTACTTCAAGTAGTTGCGCAAGGTCCAGCCCGCTTTGCGAAGCCAAAGCCATTCCCTCGGCAAAAGCGGCTATCATGCCTCCCATCACCAGGTTGTTGGCCAGCTTCATCCGTGCCCCATTCCCCACTTCCCCCAGAAAGAGGATTTTTTTCCCCATTTTCTCCAATACGGGGAGAGACCGGTCGTACAGTTCACGGTCGCCCGCCGCCATGATGGTCAGCTGAGCTTCTTCGGCAGGTTTGCGGCTTCCCGCAACCGGGGCTTCCAGAAACAGGGCGCCTTTCTCGTGCGCACGCCGTGCCGACTCTTTTGAAGTCTCGATATCTATGGTAGACATGTCCACATATCCTTTGCCGGACTTCAGGCCGGCAATGATGCCGTTGTCTCCATCTCGTACCGATTCGACCGCCAAGGGGGTCGCCATCATCGCAAAAACGATGTCCGATACTTCCGCTGTCTCGCGCGGAGAGGCGGCCACGCTGGTTCCCAACACGGCAAGCGGATCGCATTTGGCAGCGGTGCGATTCCAGACAGTTACCTCAAATCCGCCCTTGACCAGATTCGCGGCCATTGCGCTCCCCATTATCCCCAACCCTACAAATCCCACTTTCATATGAATCTCCTTTGTAACCGGTTTGAACGTTTGACCTGTACCATAATATATTTATAAATACAAAATTGGTACATTTAATGCTGTAAGTGCCAATATTCGGATTGAGTTATTTTAGTACATATTATTTTAGACATCGATCTCATTGATTACCTTAGATAAAATTTATTTTTTTATGCACGGTGCCCGCCGGCTTTCTGTAACAGACAGTTATATGGCGTGTTCGGGGTTCCGTTATATAACTTATGAGTGGTTTTGTATCAGTGCCGAATCTTGGTTCGGAAAATTAAGGTAAGGAGGAAGTAACCATGAGGAAGAGTTTGAGTAACATGTCGTACTTGCTTTGCGCCCTGTTGTTGTTTGCGTTGACAGGATGCGGAGCCAACAGTCTCACCAGTGACAGCAACGCGCAACCGAGTACCGTCACGGCCAAAATTGCTTTGGCAAAAAAGCTCGGTAAACAGGTTGGCGCCACTACAGCCGATGCAGGTGTAAAAACCCGCTTGACGGTGACCGGTGCGACCATCCCGACTGCCAAAGAAACATTTGACGGTACCACTGGCGGCAGCATCAAGGTGTATCCCGGCGATAACCTGATTGTCACCGCAGAAATTCTCGACTCGACCGGCGCCGTAGTGCTCGAAGGCTACTTTGCCAACGTGTCGGTAGCGGCTGGCGCCGATAAACCGGTCAGCATCGAAGTTGCTTATCCGGTAGTTAAAGCAGAAAATGTAACCTGCCTGGCATGCCATGCCGGCACCAAGGATGTGACCGGTCAGAATCTGGTCGCAAATTACAAACAGTCCGCTCACTACTCGAACGATCTCGTTTATTCGGCGGGACAACTGGCTGACCTGTCAGCTAAGAATGTCACTGGCGCCACTCAGCCCGGTTGCGCCGGTTGCCACGGCAACCAGCACGAAGTCGGTAATCCTTCTGCAGCCGGCAGATGCATTGCTTGCCACAGCGGCACCACGGCTACTCTGCCCGTTATTCATGCCGGCAATGCCGTACAAATCACAACCACAAACTGCACCACCTGCCATCAGCCGCATAACACCAAGCAGTTCTTTGGTGGCCGTTGCATCGCCTGCCACTCCGTTGGACAGGATGCAACTGCAAAAGGTAATTATGTGGACGACAACAGTGGCGTACGTGCAATCACCACTGAATTCAGCAAATGGTCGCATCACGTAACCGGTGTTGCTCTTAACGATGCACACTGCGCTGCATGCCACCTTGAAGGTACCGTTGTCAATGACGGCAATGGCAATGTCGATGTGGTAATTGATACAGCCAAGCATATGTCCGATAACAAAACCCATCTGCGTAACGCCGATACCGATGCCGACTTTGCATGGGATCCGGCCGCGCCTAACCACAGCGGCATGGATAACTTCTGCATGAGCTGCCATGACAGTAATGGTGCAACTTCACCGATGAGCAGCCAGATTCAGGCTTTGATCAACGCGAAAGGTATTGCCGCTCAGGGTAAAGTCGCATCCGCTTCCAACCCGTTCGGCGACACGATCTCCAACCAGTACGACAAGATGCAGCGCCCGGCCGTTGTTGATGCAAACAGCCAGTTCAACACAAGCAACAACTCGCACCACGCGGTAAAAGGGAAAAAGTATTCCGGCCGGTCCAGAGTGTCTAAAGGCGGCACGATTGATGATGCTGCCTTTACCGCTCATTCTTCCGCAGCAATGCCTGGCAAACGCAACACCATTTATGATGCCGGCAAGTTTGTGGCCGATTACGCGACGCTGGCTAATGCTGACGGTGAAACGGGCGTTTCCGGCACTCTCAGTGGCCGCAATGGTGGAACTGCAGTTGGCGATGACTCGACCCTTCACTGCGGCGACTGCCATACCGTTGGTCAATACCGCGCCGCTGATGTCGGCAGCCGCTACAACAAAGCTGTTATCGGCGCTCACGGTTCCAACAATGAGTATCTGCTGCGCAACAACGCGGGTACCGATGCACGCCACATAGGCGCGACAGCCGCAAATCAGGATGGCACCAAGCCGTACCTGGTCTGCTACAACTGCCACACCCTTGCCGCCTACGGCGGATTCTCAGGCGGTGCCCACATCGGCGAAAGCTCCAATAACTGCAACTCGTATCAGAATACCTTCGGCAACTACACCGCTACCGGCACGGCTCGCCTGAACAGCAGGTCCACTACCGGCGCGCTCGCACGGTCCGGTATCGGCTACGGCAATATCTTCGGCATCCAGTGTGCGGCTTGCCATAACAGTGGTCTCGACAACGGCTACGGCGGTATCCACGGCTCCAAGGTACAGACCTACACCGACGGTATGGGTAACACCTCCAAGCACTTCCGCTTCTTGCCGGGCGTCAACAACGTCATGTTTGTTCCGGGTACCAAAGGTGGTTTCACCGGCGGAACACAGGCGGTATACAAAGCGTATTCCGGTAACAGGAATGGTACTGGAAACGGCAAAACTACCGGCCAGACATACACTTCACTGCCGGTCAGGAACACTCCGTATGTTACCGGTCAAAAAGCCGGTTCCTATTCGTATACTACCGGCGGTGTCAGCAATGACCTGAACTGGGAGCAGTGGAAAAATCAGTCGATCGCCGGCCAGACCGATCCGGTTGCCGGTGCAATGGGTTGCTATACCCTGACCGCTAATCCTGCTACTCCTGCAGTTAACTATCTGCAGACAGCCGGGTACCCTGCTGATGATATCCGTTATGTCGTTACCGCCGGCGCCACTGATGTTGACGGCACATTGACATACGGTAACTGGGGCGGCTGTACTGATCATAAAACCGCTCAGGGCAGATCCGCTGACTCACCGACCAGAAATGTTCTGCGTCCGGTAACCTACTAATCAGGAAACCTATTGTGGAGAGAGGTAAAATCTCTCTCCACAAATGCGGTCAGTTTTGGCCGGCGCCTGGCGCCGGCCTTTTTTTAACGTAAAAAAATGCTGCACCAACCATTTCCAATGTATTATGATAATTGCATCACCAATTGGAGTGAACATGAAATATATGCGCCATGTTACAACTGTATTCCTTATACTTTCTATTACCGCACTCAGCGGGTGTAACTCAAAACAAGAGAAAACCGGGCAAAATACAAACGCAGCAAATCCTCTGCAAAAAGGGGACACCGGTAAAGCAGGTCCCCTCGATGAAACCGAGGCGGCTGCGCTTAAGGACCGTGTGCTGGCCAGGGTTAAGGGGGGCGAATTTTCGGCTATCTATAAAGAAGCTTCAGACGGTTTCAGGGCTGTTGGTCCGGAACAGCGGTTTCTTGAAGTGTGGCAGCGACAGCAGGAGGAGACCGGAGCGTTCAAGGATGCAAAGGAGATTAGCCACACGGTAAGACCGGACGATAAATTTCAGGTGTTTGTGTATGATGTAGGCTATGAGAAAAAACATAAAGCACTGCGTCTTACCTTCGGGCGATCCAAAAAGGGCGTTATGGAGCTGACCGGAATTAATCAAAAAGACGTGCCGACAACAGCCAAGTAGATGCATCATCGTCAGGGAACGGAATGTATCAAGTCAGAAAGCGCTTTCACTTTTTCGGAAGTGGCCTTTATCGGTTGAATATGCAGCTTTAAACCTCTCAAAAGGAAACCGTTGACCTCATGAAATCCGATTCAAAGTTGTTCAGGCTTGTCTTTGTATCACCATGGCCCCTCCTTATCTTTTTAATTATTCCGTTCCTTGTTGTTGTAAACTTTTCACTACATCTTCAACTGCCATTAACTAATTCAAAGTATCCATTTCTTTATAACAACGCCTGCCTTACTCTGTTTATCGCGCTCCGTTTTCTGTACTATCTTCAGGGAATACCAAGGGGCATACGGTATGGTGCCTGCGCTCGAACGCCTCGGCGGTCGACGCCTCTTCCCCATCCTGCCGGAGTGGTACGAAGTAAACTGGTTGGCGCCGGTTATGTTTTCAACAGCGCCGGATGCTACGGTGAAAAGAGGGACATCGGCTATCTGGGCACGACGATATTGTATGCAGGTATCCTGTTGTTTCTTTTTACCGGTACGTGGGATAATATGCATCAGTATTTAGGCTCTGTGCTGGACGGTATAGGGGTCTCCACGGACCTAAACCGGCCGGAGGTATATCGCCGCCTGACTACCGGACCATTGACCCGCAGGCCGGAAATCTTGCCGAGGATGAAGATACTCAAGCAATTTATCCCGGATGCCACTCAACCACGTGGGGCGGTTGAAATAGCCTTTGTATCAGTCGACGGCAAGGAACAAACGGTAATCCTCAAGGCTCCAACGGACGTATATCAAGCTGGAGTCTACGATATTTCCATGTCAAAGATGGTGTATCAACCCACTATTGCGATTACCATCAATAACTCCACGCCGGTCTTTAATGGTCAGATCTCGTTAAATCAGATGGCGGTGGAAGAAGATGGGTTTGGTTTTTTTGGTACATTTGTCGAGGGGGCTCTTGACGGCAAAGTCTATTACCAACCGGAGAAAAGCCGCCTTAAGGTGATTGTACATCAGGGGGCCGAACTGCTGCTGGATACGGATCTTGTCTTTCAGGTGGATAAACTCAGCAGGTCTGCCAATTTTACCATCTTGTGCGAAAAAATGGGGGTCTGGTCCGAGATCCGTGTGATGCACAGACGACACATGAACGTAATATGGGTGGGAGGAATTGGCGCGTTAATCGGGCTCTTGATGAGAGCCGCAATCCGGCCGCAACGGGTCTGGTTGGAAGAGGACCCGGAAGGGTGCCTGGTCAGGATGGTTGGGAAAGAGACAGAGAGGTGGCTGAAGAGTTTCTACCCCACCGATTCGTTGTTGGAGTCAGAATTACACAAACAGTAAAAAGGAGACGAGGTATGAGAATACATGTTATTTTGTCAGGAGTATTAGGGGCTGTTCTGATGTTTGGACCTCTTGTATGTCATGCAGCAAAGTGGGATAAAAATGACTATGCAAATGATACAATTGAATCCGGATACTATGATGCTACCAGTATAAAAGCGAAAGGTAAGCTGGTGAGTTGGACTGAACGGTACGTTTTAACGAGCGCCGGAATCGTGTCAACAAATGCCCAGCTTAATACCTATAAGGTATGCAAGGAGAATATCGAAAAAAAGGGAAACGTTACGCAGTACCAGCTTGATTACCAGATTGAGACGGGGAAATTTCGCGGCGTCGCCAAAAGATATTACAACAAAGCTAATGAGTTGCTCTGCACCAATAAAGATACGGGAAATGATCTTAAATCGGATTGGAACATGATTTTGCGCGGCTCTTCGATTGAGCAGGCCCAATATGATCTGGTTACGAAATACAAAATAAAATTCCAGTAACAGGGTAAAAGGACCGTCACGGGTATCCCGGTTCCAGCGATGTTACCTGCCGCATGGCGCGAGAAACAGAGCAGGTGCCACACCACATGATTATGCAGGTTTGAGTGATCAGATCCTGAACGAGAGGAGCTTCCTATTGGCGGCTCCTCTGTTCATTTTCAGGTTCGGTAAAAGGGTTCGCTCCGATCTACGTTTGATAAATATAATCGTTACGTCCAAAAAAACTCATACAACACAAATAAAACCGTCCCATACACCAGAATACTCCCCAACGAGAAAGCAACCCGTATATCCTGCCGGGAAGGTATGGAATTATAGACCAGGAAAAAGAGGGCGACGTAAGCCCCGAGAATGGAAGAGAGGGTTGAGGGAAACCAGTGGGTCCAATGGGTAAAAATGAAATATGCGACAGCAACAAGCCCAAGGGGGGCGAGACCTACGGGAAGGGAGTTGAAAGCATTGAGCCTTTGAAAGGTGACCGCGCCAAGCTGCCACCCCGTGCTTCTCTTCCGGGGGAGCAGATGGAAGCTGATCGGTTTGGCCAGTAAAATGGTACCTGCGCAAAGATGAGTCAACTCATGAAGGAACACTCCCGGCAGATTCCAGAAGAAGATAGTCAGCACCCCGCCTCGTTTTGCCCTGGTGTCGAGCAGGGCTAAAACAACAATCAGGCAGATTCCGCACAGGTGCCAATACCCCGGATAGCTGGCGACATCTTCAAATACAAGTTCCAGATCTTTCATTGATAGCCTTATGCCTGAATCCGTGACGTCTTCATGGCCACCTCAATAAGCAGTGCCGTAAGTGACCCGCAAGGAGTATACTGGTCCGGCAAGAGAGATGCAAATTGATACTGTTCCGGAAAAAGGAGAATTCAATGCGTTACCTTTCAGGTCTGGCACTGCTGTCGATCTTTGTTACCTCCGTTCAGGTCCAGGCGGTGCAACTGCGCCCATTGGCCGATTGTTCGATAAAGGTTTTCAGGGGGATAAACAAAAGTCATGTCTGGTCCGGTAAAGCGCCGGAGGGGTGTTCGGCCGGGATACAGGTGGAAAAACGACCGACCGGGATTTTTGTCACCACATGGAACAGTGATCGTTCCGAAAGCGGTTGGGTCAGGGTTTCCTTTTCAGCCGCCATGGGATTTTACGAGGTGGCGGATCGAAAAACGCTTGAGAAGGCCGGACGCGATATTACGGCACGCGCTCTCCGTATCGAACAGTGTCTTGACTCGATCATTCGGGTGAATGATCCGCTGGAATGCCGTGATCATGCGGTGAAGACGTACTCTGCCGGTGACACGATGGGAATCGAGTATAACAGAAGTATCTGGCTTGATGATGATGGGCGTCATGCTGTTGCTGATTATTCATATGGCGACACCCGAGAGGCGGTGAGCCCTCCGGTCGAGCTTTTCAGCGGAACAGCCGTGCGGCCGGGTACGAATCTGAATATTCATGATATGAACTTGTTCCGCAGGGAGTACCTATGGTACAAGCGTGACCAATAACTTTATATAAGGAGCACGTATGCCGAGATCAACCCGTAAAACCAAAATAGTTGCTACCGTCGGGCCCGTAAGCTCATCGGCGAAAATGATACAGAAACTGATGCACGCCGGTGTAGATATCTTCAGGTTGAACTTTTCCCATGGTGAAAATTCACAAAAACTGGAACTAATCAGGATCATACGGCACGTATCCGATACATTAGGGCGTCAGGCGGGTATTTTGGGGGATCTTCAGGGACCCAAAATAAGGACCGGAAAAATGGCCGGTGACGGCATGCTGCTGACCAAAGGACAGGAAGTCGTGATTACGACGGACAACGTGCTTGGCTGTGATGGTGTTATTCCAACCATCTATACATCCCTGCCGCACGATGTGCATCCGGGATCCCGAATTCTTCTGGATGACGGACTGTTGGAATTAAAAGTCATAGCGGTTGAGGGAGAGCTTGTTCGCTGTCAGGTCGTTGCGGGGGGGCTCCTCAAGAACAATAAAGGTATCAATCTGCCGGGGGTAAACGTTTCAGCTCCCTGTCTTACGGAAAAGGATCTGATAGACCTCGAATTTGCCCTTGAAGCGGGAGTTGACTTTATTGCGCTTTCTTTTGTCCGCACCGCCGAGGATATCCTGGAGATAAAGAAAATTATCGCTGCCAGGGGAAAAGATACCCCGGTTATTGCTAAAATAGAAAAACCGGAAGCGCTCCGCAACTTCAAGAAAATTCTACAGGCTACAGATGGCGTCATGGTTGCGCGAGGCGATTTAGGGGTAGAAATCGAGCCTGAAAAGGTTCCGATGTATCAGAAGATGATCATTCAAGCGTGCAACAAGGCCGGTAAACCGGTCATAACGGCAACCCAGATGCTTGATTCCATGATCCGTAATCCACGGCCGACCCGGGCTGAAACATCAGACGTGGCCAACGCGATCATTGACGGCACAGATGCTATCATGCTTTCGGCGGAAACCGCGTCAGGCGATTTTCCGATAGAAGCAGTTGAAACAATGGTCCGCATTGCCAAAGATGTTGAAAACGCAGACCTGGCTGTTGTGGATGGCGGTATCAATGCGGTAACGACAACGGCGCAGGCTGTTGCTGAAGCGTCCTGCCGTACCGCAGCTACTCTCAAAGCGAAGGCCATAGCAGTGTTCACCCGCTCCGGAAGTACTGCTGCCCTCATATCTGCGTTCCGCCCCTCAACTCCGATCATAGCTTTTACCGCCTCTCAGGAGATACGCCGCAGGCTGTCAATCTACTGGGGTGTGCACTGTACTGAAGTCGGCATTATGGAAAACACGGACCAGCAGATACACGAAGTGGAAAAGAAAATGCTGGCTACCGGTTTTCACAACGGAGACCAGGTTGTTATTATCATGGGCATCCCTATTGAAACGCGCGGCTCGACAAATCTTATGAAAGTTCATGCGTTGGGAACCCATGGATTTTATGAGGTTTTTTAAGAATGACAAAGAGCGGGGCAATTTTATTTTGCCGGTTGTTCATTTTTATTTTGACAGGAGTGAAAAGATTGTGATAGAAAGCGAGTCCCTCTTGGAACGGAAGTTTTGAGGGGCGCAACAAGGAAACAGCTGGTCTTTGAAAACCGAATAGCATTGATGTAAGTGATTTTGTGAGAATTGCCAGTAGTAAAAGATTTTGGGTTATAAAGTTATCGAACTTTCAATATAAACTGGAGAGTTTGATCCTGGCTCAGAACGAACGCTGGCGGCGTGCCTAAAACATGCAAGTCGAACGGAATAAGGG
>Ga0118677_10016590_pt1 | contig 10053 bp, 8 predicted proteins | sample AliMusrvi5mmetaG_FD_86154 | JGI IMG/M metagenome (GOLD analysis project Ga0118677, IMG submission 86154)
CCTCTGGTTTTACCGGCAGCACCCGCCAGAGCGTTGCCGGCACACGAAAGTCGCGTTCGGTGAGTTCAATCTTCCCGCGCCACAACTCAGCAACAGCGTTAACACCGCGCGTTGAAAGTTCGTCGAGGCCGGCGCCGTGAACTACCAGCGCGTGTTTCACGTCGAGCAATCGGAGCACTTCCGCGAACTTCGGAACAAGTGACCGGTCGAAAACGCCGACGAGTTGGTGCGTCGGCCGGGCTGGGTTCACGAGCGGGCCAAGGATGTTAAAGATGGTGCGTTGCCGGCGCGCGGCGAGTTGTTGCCGGACCGGCGCAATGGCTTTGAATGCCGGGTGGTAAAACGGTGCAAAGAGAAAAGTGATGCCGGCTTCAGCCAAGCACCGGTGTGCGGCTTCAGGCGGTAATTCAATTTTGGCGCCGAGCGCAGACAACACATCAGCGCTGCCGCATTTGCTGGTGACGGCCCGGTTGCCATGCTTGGCGACCGAAATGTCTGCGGCCGCTGCAACAAACATTGTACAGGATGAAATATTGAACGTGTTCGTGCCATCGGCGCCGGTGCCGACAATGTCGAGCAGCTTGCCGGATGGCAAGCCGGGATCCACGGCGCGGCTGCGAAGTTCGCGGGCAAACGCGGCAATTTCTTCTGCCGTCTCGCCTTTGCCGGCTAGTGTGGTCAGAAACACTGCCTTGTCGTCACTGGCAATTTCTGGCGCAAGCAACGCCGTCATTGCCGCGCTGACCTCGGCCGGCGTTAGCGCGCATCCTTTTGCCATGCGCGTGATTAAATCTGACAAATTATTCATCAGCAAAAAATTCTATCATAAAAATGAAACTTGGCATTAGAATAACGGCAAATGAATGGAACTTCATGTGCCGCCAGACTCGTCACAAAAACCCGTGCCGCCGGCGGCCTCGCGCCGGTCGACCTCGAACGATTTTGGGCTGATCAGGCGACAGCCAGCGCCAACCCGTTCGGCACCGACATCCCACAAGTACCGCTCGGCATCATGATGAGCCGGGAATGCATTTTTGCCGAGCTCGACATTCCGGAAACACCCGACAACTGGTACCGGCTGCTCCACGATGCCGCATGGTGCACGCAAGTTTGCCGGGCTTACAACGATAAAGCCGAAAAAATTGTTGGCCGGCGACTGTTATGGGAAGGTGTTTGGGACGGTGTTCCAGACCCGCAGCGCTTCTTCCCGCCGGTCAAGACCCTCGCCGACATTTTTGAAGCGAAAAATATCTGGCATAACGAATCGTACTGGCTCCAACAAGCCGCGCACAGCGAAGACGATCTCCGGCAACTCCTCGACCGTGTCGAGCGCCGGTTGGAAAATCTGCGCGCGTTTCTCTTTCCGGAAAACTGGGACAGTGAAAAAGCACGGCTCACCAAACTCGGCGTCCCGGTGCCGACGTACCGGTTCCAACGCGGTCCGGTCACGTTTGCAACTTCCATTTTTGGCCCGGAAAGTTTGATCTACCTCATCCTCGACAATCCCGATCTAGCCGGTCGGCTGCGCGATACGATGCTCCGCGCCATGCTTGCCATTGCGGGAATTCTCGACGCCGAAGCGACCGGTCCGACGCCGCGCGGGTTTCAGTTCAACGATGATAATTGCTGCCTGCTCACCGCCGAGATGTATGATTTTTTCGCCTATCCGATTTTGAAAACGATGTTCGACCGGTATGCGCCGGCACCGGGCGACAAGCGCTATCAGCACTCGGATTCAGCGATGGGCCAGCTCTTGCCGGTACTGGCGCGCTTGAATTTTACCGGCGTGAATTTCGGCCCGACATTGCCGGTTTCACTGATTCGCCAACACATGCCCAAAACTGTTATCGAAGGCCAATTGGCGCCATTCACGTTCAGCCGGAACGATGAGGAAAAGATCGTCGGCGAATTTCTCCGGGACTTCGACCAAGCCCACACCCAACGCGGCCTAGTCTTCACCACTGCCGGCTCGATCAACAACGGTTCACGCCTGACCGGCATGCGGTTGATTATGGCAGCCATTCAAGAATATGGCCGGTACGCCTGACACCCCGGTAGGCAACTGAAATGATGCATTTCATCAGTAACGGCATGCTTGGAATATTGTTGGTGTGGAGTCTCCAATGCCAGGCTGAAAACAACTCAAACCTCGCCTCCAACTCCCCGGTTGTTTGGGATGGGCAAATTAGCTATCCCAAAACAACTTCCAATAACCTTTGCATTCCTGAACTAGCGGGTGTCGAAGCGATGTTCAAATTCTTGGGTACTAACCACCCGGTTTCGATTGTCACTCATTCAGATGCGTGGCACCCGGAAAATGCGCAATGCTTTCTGGTCACCGGCACTCGTATTACAACACCGGTGGTTTGTGGTGAGCCGTTAAACATTACGGCAATCTTTTGGGAGCTTGTTCGGGGCAGCCTGAATGCCCAACGACTCGATGAAATGGAACTAGCTAGGCGACGCACAATTCTTATGGCGATCGTTTCCGAGGAAGAACCGGCGTTGGTGAAGCGCTCAAACCCGGAAAGTCTTTCGAAATTATTTAAATCGCTGATTCCATCAAGTTCTTATGGTTGCGATAACCATCTCTGGAGTATTGAGGATCAGATCGCAGCCAATCCCAGAATTAGAGAGCGAATTTTGCAGGTAATCGGAATTGAGAAGACAACTCAGTAAGTTCAGAACCCGGCAAACAAATCGTCGCCTTGCCGGGCTTCCTTGGCGATTTCTGTCGCTAGATTTTTTAAACCGTGCCGTTCGAGCACTGACAGCCAAGCCGGGTAATCCGGCCGCACCACCGCTAATTCACTCCATGTTACCGGCAACTTCACCGCCGTCCGCAACTGAACCAATTGCCGGTTGCGCTGGATTTGGTCAAGGTGGGTTTGCAGCGACTCGCGAAGTTTCGGGCGTTCCACTTCCGTGACACGCGCCAGCAGCGTGGCGAGACTGTCAAACCGGGCCAGCAAACCTTGCGCGGTTTTCTCGCCGATGCCCGGCACGCCGGGAATGTTGTCCGCGGTGTCACCGATGAGGCTGAGCAAATCCACGAATTGCGTCGGGCGGACGCCGTATTTCGTTTGCACAGCGGCGGCGTCCAAAATCACGTCTCCGAGCGGGCCGGCTTGCAACAGACGGATTTGGTCATTCACCAGTTGGGCAAAATCCTTATCGTTGCTCGCGATCAAAACCGGCTGCCCGGCGGTTGCTGCTTGGTGTGCTAACGTAGCAATGAGGTCATCAGCTTCTTCGCCGTCACATTCCACCACCGGCATGCGCATCGCGCCGAGCATTTCGCGAATCGCCGGCAACTGCGCCGACAAATCCGGCGGCGTGGGCGGTCGTTGGGCTTTGTAACTTGGCAAAAGTTGCAAGCGTTCGTGCGGCGCACCGAGATCAAAAACGACAGCGCAATGCGCCGGCCGCTGTTCAGCCAAATATTTGCGCAACATTTTGGCAAAGCCGATAATGGCGTTGACCGGCTGACCTTGCGGCCCGGTCAATAACCGGATCGCGTAGAACGCCCGGTAAATCATCGAGTAAGCATCAACCAACAACAGCGGTGCAGTCATAGCTGACCTTACCGAATATGCAGTGAATCGCCGGCGTAGTTGAGGCCGAGCGGAACGATTTCGACTGCTTTCCGGTTGCCTTCTTTGCGCACGGTGCCGGCAACTGTGCCGGTATAGCCGAGTTGCTGCGCCAACTCCACACACCGCGCCGCATCACCGGGTGCGATGTAGACGGCGAAGCCAACGCCCATGTTAAACGTACCGTACATTTCACGCGTATCGAGTTGCGCAGTTTTAGAAATCAAATCGAAAACCGGTTGCGGCGCCGGCACCTTTTCAATCCGGTAAACAAATGGCACGTCCAGTCGCATCAATTTCCGCCAGCCGTGCCCAGTCATGTGCGCCGCGTAATGCAATTTGATTCCGGCTTGCTGACACGCCGCAACGTACCGGACATAAATCACCGACGCATCTAGCAATGCTTCTCCGTAACCGCGGCCATCTGAAAGTTTTGTCCTGTAACCTTCCGGTAACCGGTCGGCCAGCGCCCGACAAAGCGTCAGCCCGTTGGTTTGCACGCCGGAGCTGGCGAGGAAAATAATCGCATCGCCATCGCGCACATCGCCGGCAATCCGCAAGGATTTCGGCGCGATGCGCCCCAGCGCCGAGCCGCCGAGCACCACCGTGCCGGGTGTGATCATGCCGGTCAGCGTTTGAGTTTCGCCGCCGCTCCAGACGGCGCCGGCTTGCCGGCAGCCTTCGGCAAAACCATCCGCGAGATCAGTCGCGCGGCGTTCGTCGGTGAAATAGGCGCTATCGCCAACCGCCGCGTACATCGCGATGCTGACCGGCAACGCGCCGACAGCACACAAATCGTTTGCAATGGTGGCGACGTCGTCGATTGCGACATTCCGGTACAAGCTTTGGCCGGTCAGTTTGTAAAGCGCGTCGGCGACGAGAATCTTAGTACCGAGCGCTTCCTCAACGTGCGCGAGATATTCGGTCGGCGTTTCGACAAGGTACGCGCTTTCGCCGCGGATACCGGCCGGTTCGGTTGCACCGTGCTTGGCAAGATTGCCGGTAGTCGTGCCGGCGGCGTGTTGGCAGGCGCGCTTGAACTTGTCGAGCACATCGTAATCAACTCCCGCCGCTTTGTAATTCAGAGTGGCCACGCCGGCAGTGTGCGAAAAGGCGGCCCAAAAAGCAAGCTGCCGGCGCATTTAGTTCGTGAACTCCAGGCCGGCTTCGTGGTATTTCGTGGGTGTGATCACGCACCTGCATGGCCAACTCGCCGAAACTTCACCCACGCGCATCGTGGTGGATTGCCACGGTGTCGGCTATGAGGTTTTTATTCCGGTTTCGAGCTATGCGAAGTTGCCGGCAATCGGCGCGCCGGTAAAACTCCTGACTTACCACCACGTCAATGGGCAGGACGGCACACAACAGCTTTTTGGTTTTGCTACGGCGGAAGAACGCGAAATGTTTTTACTACTGATCAGCATCTCCGGCATCGGGCCTAAACTTGGCTGCAATATTTTGTCAAGCAGTTCCATTACCGGTCTGCGCAATGCCATCGCCGCCGGTGATACCAAGACACTTTCGTCGCTGCGCGGCATTGGTAAAAAGACCGCCGAGCGGCTCGTGGTCGAGTTGAAAGACAAAGTCGGCGAAGCTACCGGCGCGACCGGCATCTCGCCGGCACCGCGTGATCCAAAGCAGGCCGATGCGGTTGCCGCACTCGTTTCGCTTGGTTACAAGCAAGCCGATGCGCAGAAAGCCGTGGCTGCTGCCAGCGAAACTGCCGGCAGCGAAGTTACAGTGGAAGAGTTGGTGCGCGCTGCGTTGCGCGGTTAAACCAACAACTCGGCAATCTGAACGGCGTTGAGCGCCGCGCCTTTTAGCAATTGGTCACCACTGACCCAGAAACACAAGCCGTTCTCCAGCGCGCAATCCTTGCGGACACGACCGACGGCGCAATTATATTTCTCGGCTTGGTACAGTGGCAATGGATATTCGCTCTTGGCCGGATTGTCGATAACATCGAGGCCGGGTGCCTTCTTTAGCACCGCGAGCGCAGCTTCCGGTGTGACCGGCTTTTCAAATTCAGCAGTGACGGCGATGGAGTGCGCCCGGTAAACCGGCACGCGGACGCAAGTCACGCTGGCTTTGAAACCGGGATGATGCATGATTTTGCGGCCTTCGTTTTCCATCTTCATTTCTTCCTTCGTGTAGCCGGTGGGCAGGAACGAATCGACCTGTGGTAGCACGTTGAAAGCGATCTGGTGAGGATAAACTTCTTTGGTGACCGGCTGACCTTTCACGACCTGGTTTACCTGCCGTTCTAATTCGGCAATCGCTTTTGCGCCGGTACCGGAAACCGCCTGATAGCTCGACGCAAAAATGCGGGTGCAGCCGAATGCCTGATGCAACGGATAGAGCGCTATCAAAGTGATCGCCGTGGTGCAATTCGGATTGGCGATGATGCCTTTGTGTGTTTTTGCGTCGGCACCATTCACTTCCGGCACGACGAGCGGCACATTCGGATCCATCCGGAAGCAGCTCGAATTATCCACGACCACGCAACCAGCTTTGGCGGCGATTGGGCCGAATTCTTTCGAAATGCTGCTGCCGGCGCTGAACAATGCAAAATGGATGCCGGCAAACGAATCTTTCGTCAGTTCCTGCACAGCGACGTCCGCGCCGCGAAACTTCAATTTCTTACCGACGGATTTGGCCGACGCCAAGAGCGTCAATTTCCCAACCGGGAAATTGCGTTTTTCCAAAGTCTTAATCATCTCGATGCCGACCGCGCCGGTCGCACCGACTACAGCTACGTTGTATGTCTTATTCATAAAGGGCGGTCAACTTGCCTAAAACACCCGCATCCATCAAGCCAATTCCGCAAGTTCGTCGAGCTGTTTACGCCAAAGCATTTTGCCGACACCCAAGGACAACTCCGGCAACTCCACCAACGCCGCGCTTCCCTTGCCGAACCCGTCTACAAAAGCTGCGCCGGTAAGTTCACCAATATGCTCCGCCAAACTCGGCATGTGACCAACCAACAACAACTCCTCGCCAACCTGAAGGTATAGCTTCAGCGTGTGAAGCAGTTTGGCGGTCGAGTGGTCGTTGGAAAGCTCATGGAGCGGCAGGATGGGGCCGGTAAATTTCATGGCTTGTGCTGCAAGCTGTGCCGTTTGCCGGGCCCGCAGCAGTGGACTGGAAAGTATCACTGCAGGCGCAACACCCAATGCCGCCAGCCCCGCGCCGGCAAGCTGCGCTTCGTTTTCGCCGCTTAACGTAAGCGCACGATCCGCATCACGGTGCGCAGTGTCAGTCGCGGTCGTATGGCGGAGAAAAACGAGTTTAATCACTTCAGAAATTCGCGCGGGTCAGTAATCTTGCCGGTCAAAGCGCTTGCGGCAACCGTGGCCGGCGAAGCGAGAAATACTTGCGATTCGAGATGTCCCATCCGACCGGGGAAATTCCGGTTGGTCGTCGAAATACACTTCTGCGGTTTGTTCATCCGCCCAAACGTGTCAACCGGTCCGCCGAGGCACGCCGCGCAACCGGCGTTTTCAGTCAGTTGCACGCCGGCATCTGCGAGCGCCTGCCAGACTTTGCGCCGCTGCAATTCGAGCATGATCTCCGGAGTCGCCGGCACGCCGAAAGTGTCAATCTTCACCTTGCGGCCGGTCACGATTTCGGCGAAGGCAAGAAAGTCGCTGAGTTTGCCGCCGGTGCACGAGCCGATGTACGCCCGGTCGAGCGCGATGTTGCCAAGTTCCTTCGCCAGCTTGCGGTTGCCGGGATTCGGATGACAGGCAACCGTCGGTTCGAGTTTGCTCAAGTCGAATTTCTTCTCGTAAAAGAATTTCTGATCAGCATCGCAAAAGATCGGATCATAATTCGCTTTTGTGCCATTAGCCTGGATGCGTTCATTCACGTAGGCGAAAGTCTTGTCATCCGGCTCGAAGATGCCGTTCTTGCCACCGGCTTCAATTGCCATGTTGGCAATCGTCATCCGATCGTCCATGCCTAACGCTTTCGCACCGGGGCCGTCGAACTGCATCGCCCGGTAGGTCGCACCATCGAAGCCGATTTCGCCGATGATGTGCAGAATGATGTCCTTACCCATCACACCACGCTGGAGTTGGCCGTCGAACCAGAACCGCATCGTCTCCGGCACTTTCAACAGCAGTTTACCGGTGCCGAACACAAAACCTGCATCCGTGTTGCCGATGCCGGTCGCAAATTCACCGAACGCACCGGCCATGCAGGTGTGCGAGTCAGTGCCAAGTAACACTTCGCCGGGGCGCGTGTGTCCACGCGCGGCGAGCGCGGTGTGGCAGACGCCGGCATAGTTGTTGCCAAACTGCCGCCGGTAATTCCCCTGGCTGGTGTTGAAGACCCATTTACCGGCTGGATCATCAATCACGTCGTAAAAATACTTGATGCCCTGCTCGCCGACGAATTCGCGGAGGATATCCACGTTGCGGTTCGACAACGAATCACCGGTAAAGATGTAGTGGTCCGGAATGATGACGATTTTTTCGCGATCCCAAACCTTGGCAGTCTTGCCGAACTCGCGCTTGAACACGCCGATGGTTCCCGGCCCGCACACGTCGTGCGTCATCAGGATGTCCACGTTGACCCAGACATTATCACCGGGTCGCACCACCGTTTTGCCCGCCGCGCGGGCCATGATTTTTTCAGTAAGAGTCACAGGTGAACAATACGCAGCCGGCGCAACTGGCGCAACCGAGAAATTTTGGCAGCATCGAGCGAATCATCTGCCGGTAAAGTGTTATTTCTTCTTTTCGCCAAACAAAAACATCTGCGGGGCTTCTTTGGCGACCGACTTTTTCTTCGTCTTCGCCAGCTTTGGTTTGCCGTCGGCGCTGATTTCGGCTTCTTCCAAGTTCGCCAGCACTTCCTTGGCGCGCTGGATGACCGGCTTCGGCAGGCCAGCCAGCCGTCCCACCTGAATACCGTAGCTCTTGTCTGTGCCGCCGGGCAGAATCTTGTGGAGGAAAATCACTTGGTCATGCCATTCGCGAACGGCGACATTGTGGTTTTTCACTCCCGGTAATGTCACGGCCAGCTCGGTCAGCTCGTGGTAATGCGTCGCGAACAATGTTTTCGCGCCGATGACATTATGCAAATGCTCCGCCACCGCCCACGCGATGCTCAGCCCGTCAAACGTGCTCGTGCCGCGCCCGATTTCATCGAGAATGACGAGGCTCTGGCTGGTGGCGTTGTTCAAAATGTTCGCCGTCTCATTCATCTCGACCAAAAACGTGCTTTGTCCGCGCGCCAAGTCGTCGGTCGCGCCGATGCGCGTGAAAATCCGGTCCACCAGCCCGATGGTCGCGCTCTTCGCCGGGATGAATGAACCGATTTGTGCCAGCAACACCAGCAATCCGACTTGCCGGATGTAGGTGCTCTTGCCGGCCATATTTGGACCGGTAATGATCAACACCAGATTGTCCGGCGCGTTGAGCAATGTGTCGTTCGGCACAAATCGGTCCTCGACCAATGTCTGTTCCAGCACCGGATGCCGGCCATCGACGATCTCGATCTTGCCGGCAGCGGTAATGACTGGTCGGCAATAATTCTGGTGCCGGGCCAACTCCGCGAACCCAGCCAGCACATCCAGTTGCGCAATCGCTGCGGCGGTTTGCTGAATACCGGCGGATTGGGCGATGACCACGGCGCGGACTTTCAGGAACAATTCATATTCCAGCGCTTTGGCCTTGTCGTCCGCGCCGAGGATTTTGCCTTCCATCTCCTTCAGCTCCGGCGTGAAAAACCGTTCGCCGGTCGCCACGGTCTGTTTGCGAATGTAATCCGCCGGCACCTTGGCCAGATTGGATTTCGTGATTTCGATATAGTAACCAAACACCGAGTTGTACCGGACCTTGAGCGACGCGACGCCGGTGCGTTCGATTTCTTTTTGCTGGAGCGCCGCGATCCAATTTTTGCCGGCAGTGGCGGCTTGGCGGAGCTCGTCGAGCTCCGGCGAGTGCCCGGACTTGATCATCCCGCCATCTTTCACCGAGAGCGGCGGCACAAGTTCGATGGCGCCGTCCACCAGCGCAACCAATTCCGGTAATTCAGTAATTTGCCCGGTCAGGCTCGCCAACAAACCGGCACCGGCGCTGCCGGTAAGTGTTTGGCGCAACTTCGGTAGCGCCGCGAGCGAATCTTTCAATGCCACAAGATCGCGCGCGTTGCCGGTGCCGACGCTCAGACGCGCCAGCGTGCGTTCCATATCGCGCACCGCTCCCAGTTGTTCGCGGAATTCTGACAGTACTTGCGTTGTCTCGCAAAATTTGGCGACGACCTCTTGCCGGGCAACGATGCCGGCCACGTCGCGTAATGGATGTGTGAGCCAGTCGCGCAACAGTCGTGCGCCCATCGGCGTGCGCGTCCGGTCGAGGCAGCCGATAACCGTGTGCCGGCGATCAGCCCGGCTGGATTCGAGCAATTCGAGATTCCGTTGCGTGACGGCGTCGAGCACCATGAAGTCAGTCAC
>Ga0118677_10009073_pt1 | contig 10052 bp, 7 predicted proteins | sample AliMusrvi5mmetaG_FD_86154 | JGI IMG/M metagenome (GOLD analysis project Ga0118677, IMG submission 86154)
CGTGCCCTGGCCCACACGTCGATCTTTGAATATATTGAGGTCTGGTACAATCGTCAACGCCTACACTCTACCCTGGGTTACCTTAGCCCGGTTGAGTTCGAGCGCTCTAACGGACATTAATTGTGTCTACTAAAACGAGGAAAGGTCAGGCTCAAGTTCAGGCTCATGGCACCAATTTCGATCGACCTTTGTGTTGGTGGCCACTCTCGTTGTAGCACAGTTTCATGCTTAGCCCAGATTTCGCACATTAAAAACTGAGTAAACTCGGCAGGCTCAAAATCCCTATCCCCGCCGCAAGCGGACGGGGCATTACGGGATTTTGCCCTTCGGGTACGCCTGCCAAAAACAAGGTAACCCTTGCTGGCCTGTCGGCCAGCTTCGCCCCAAGGGGCGGGGTATTTTGCTTTGCAATAAAAGAGAGCGTATGAGCAGAAAACAAGGGAACAACACGAAAAGCTGGGGAAGTCACTTGCATAACCGCAGTGAGCAGCAGAAAAGTGGAGCGATGCGGGTAGAATGGATGTCGTTCCGGCTCCCCGGTACATATTCCCCTTCCTGCGTGGGCAGGCTACCTGACTGAACTGTGCGGGGCTAACCACAGGGCATCGACTGGATCGGGTCCTCCTGCGGAGAGTAAATTGTGGGAGAGCGGACCAGAAGGCAAGGAAAAAGGAGCGCGCTCATCCAAGACTTGCAAGAGGGTGAAGAGCAGTTGGACCTGTCCCGGAACAGTTTCCTGCCAGAAACAAGCCCGACTGCCATCCCAGGCTTCGATCTGCTGCACCTGTAACGTGGCGAGTTGGGCGATGATCTGGCGGGTGGTCAGGCATACGCCTTGTTGTTCGGCCTGGCGCTCGAGGAGGCTGTAAACCAGAAAAGCGATCAGATTGATCAACAGCATGGCTTGAATGCGTTCATCAGAATGGACAAACAAGGGGCGGATTTTCAGATCTTGTTTGCAGACTTCGAAGCGTTTTTCGACCGCATCTTTCTGGCGGTAGAGCGCCAGCATTTGAGGGTAGGAGAGGTTGAAATCGTTAGTGACCAGGAGGTAACGCCCATCACCACGTTGGGCAGTTTCCAAAGCATTGACATCCAGGTACCATTCCAGGTTGAACTTGCCGTGCGAGGTGGCGGTAAGCTGAACCTTGAGCAGGTTGCCTACCGGGGAATGTTTCAACTGAGTGGCAATGCGATGGTTGATCTCCTTTTCGCTGCGATAACGCTTCTGCCCGATTTTGGAGCGGATCTGCTGAATAGCCAGCTGAAGATTTCTCAAATCCTGTCGGCGTGTTTGGCGTAAGGCTTGCTGCATGGGGCCGGAAAGCACTACCAGGCCGCGATGGGTGATCGTATGGCCCTTATGGGTAAAAGGAACCGCACAGGCTACCCCCCAACAACCGTCTGGATCCGTCTTTTCTGTGAGCGGCATCTGCGTGAAACGCTGTTCTTCGGGTGCCAGGATCAGTTCCTTGTGAACCTTTTCCAGTTTTCCCAAGCCTGCCAGATAGCGCAGGTTGCCATCCTGATAAGCAAAGGCCAATTCGCTGTTGAGATTGGCGCAATCGCCCACCACCAGCGTCTGAGAAGCATTCCACACGTTGCGTTGCAGGAACTGACGCAAGTTGTACATGTTCGTCTGCACCGTCGCTTTATCGGCTGTGCGACCCGACCAGGGTTGAAACAGGTACGGTATTCCCCCGTCCTGGCTGACGGCCATCCCCAGTTTGACCTTTTGGTCATCTGAAGGGGTGTTGTGTGCAAAACCGAAATCCACCAAGTCGCTGTTGGCATACTCTCCGCTCATAATCAGGGCAGTCAGATCATAAAACAGGATCGACAGATCGATTTTGTAATACCGAAAAACCTGCTGCTGAATGTCGTTCCAAATGGCTGGAAGATGTTCGACCAGAACGTCCAAAGTCCTTCCCAACCGATCGTCGTTGAATTTATCTTTGGGGATGCCCAGGTGTTCCGCGATCAGGGTCGTGGCCAACCAGTCCACTATCTTGTACAACGGGCGGGGCGCCATCAGCCGGTTCAATACCTGCACCAGGACCACGGCTCCATGATCGTCCGCCCCTGGGTCGGACAATGGCGATTGATGATCTGGCGCACTTGCAGCCGGTTTAAGAGCGCTACCAGTACGGGCAATGCGCCAAAATAGCGCACCAACTGTCTGCGAGTCAGCGTCTGGATCACTTCAGCCAGGTTATGGCAGCTCCACAAGCGAATTGCCATTGCCACCCAACGTTCCCACTCATTGACCCGCTTTCGGATTTTCCACCAGCCTGCCCGCACAGACCCACCCAATCGATAAAACCGTCCAAGCCACGGAGCTGGATCGAAAGCGCTTTGCCAAATAGCATTGGCACAGCCACCCGAAACAGCATCTGGCACCCCAGATACTGGTGCTAGCAGAATGCTGATCAAGACCAGTAGCCAAAGTATCCAGGCTGCTAATTCACGATGCACAGAAAATGATAAAATAGACATCAGGCGTTTTCCTCGTTAGATTTGCTGGAAAACTTATCTTACTTGGAGAACGCCGGTTTTTCAATGCTCTCTATTCGATTTTTAAAGTGCGAAATTTAGGCTTAGTGGTGAACACCATTCATGAGGACTCATGTTAATTTACAAAGAATTTATGTATTTGCTATTATAACTCATTTAACATATTGCAGTGCAATCATGAATTCGTTAAATTCTCCTCTATTCGGCCATTTCATAACGATCGATACACCAGGAACTAAGTTTCCAGAAATAATGTAATCCATTTGCTGAAAGAAGTACTCGTCCGACCATACATGACAATGGGCATCAGCTATCCCGCTTTCAAAAAAAGTTACTGCCCACTTATAAATTTCAATTGGGCTTTTATCCTTAAATTCATCGATCATACTACGTCCAAAATCCATGATATGCTCAATCGAAGGGTATTTAGCCTTTTCATAGTAGTCATTAAGAATATGATCAATAGGGGTTATCTCTCTTTTTTGATCAAAAGTGCGTCGTTTATCTGGCAGTGTGATCAGGATAACACCCATATTGTTCAAGATATTCACCAGGTCTTGAAGATAACCGATTGGATCAGGCACATGTTCAAGCACATGCGCCATGACAATGTAATCAAATTTTCTATCGGCGATTTGTCTTGAAAGTGGATATTGTCGATCAATAAGGTAATCAACCTTTGGAACGTCATCTGGATTGGTAACTTCTGCCATTAAGATTAATTCTTCCCGAGGGCGAAAGTTCGCATGGAAACAAATACTGGTACCAGGCCTGATGGTAGGGAGATCTCCAGCCCCAATTTCCAAGCCTTCAGTCCTGTCCAAGGATACAAGCTGGGAAAGGATATTCAAACGATTCATTTGATAATCTGCGCGAGTTATTTTACCATTTTCCATAATAGTTCCTTTTAAAGTTCTTTGCAGCTGAAGCCCAAAATCGGTTCTAAAGCCTAATTGATTTTTATTAGGTTAGCCTGACAAAACATTGTTGTTGCAAAATATGTTCAAATTGCTCAGCTGATCGTTTCCATGTTCGATGTTGCATTTCTCCCGCAGCTCGAATAGCAATCTCGCAACGAAAAGGTTTATCATCGACCAACTGTAGCAGCGCATCAGCAACTGCCTGGGGGTTAATATCCGCTAGAAGGCAGGTGCGACCAGCATCTACCATAGCCTGCACTGATGGCACATTGGCCTCAACCACTGCGGCGCCACAAGCCATCCCTTCAAACGGAACCCAAGATATATTCGACAAAGAAAAACACAAAAGAATATGGACTTCATTCATAATCTTTGATAGGGCATCTGGGGTAAGCACTCCGAAGTTAACATACTCAAAAGGCACAACGCCAAGTTCTTGGTCAAGTGCACCAAAAAAGAAGATTTCTACATCAGGATGCTGTTGTTTAACCAAACTCAGCGCCTCAATGCCAAGCTCATAGCCACGCCGCTTAAGACCTGGTCTTGCAAAGAAAAGAATTTTGGTCGATCCGGACCGCTCATCTGGTTTGTTCTTCATATGGAATACATCCGTATCTAAAGCAAAATCGATCGTCTCTGTTGTTTTACCAGTAAAAACAGCGATTCTTTTTGTCAAATACTGACCGATGCAGATCGGTTTAAGCGGAAGGCTATAGGTTTTTTCAGCCTCAAGATAATTGGCGTCGTTTTCATCATAGAACTCTGGTTCATAATCTTGAATAAAATAAGCCTTATATAAAGAAGCTCCGTGATTAGCCACATGATAGGCTGTAGGCCAATTTGTTGCAATACTGATATCTGCCGGCAAAATATTCTCGAAGCCAATTGCAACATCTACTTGTAAAGGCCCGAAATTCTCTTCAACAAATTCAATAACCTCACCATTAGATAAATGTTCTAAATGTGCAATTTTCTCTACATAAACTCGTACTCGATGCCCTTTATTACCAAGATAATTAGCGAGTCTAAAAATCGTGCGGTACCCGCCTCCCGTTCCTGCAATCGGGGCTCTAAGAATCCAATTAATCGTGAGTGCTTTAAAATCCTTATTGTCTGTCGTGACAATATTTCTCAAGGTTTGATATAACATCTCTGACTGCGCTTTTGTCGTATGATTTCTCCGCACATCTTCATAGGCACAGCGCCCGATCTCTTTTCTTAATGCCGGAAATTCAATCAAACAACGAATGGCATCTTGCCACTGATCTTTAGAATCCACTAACATGCCATTTATATTATGCTCAATGACCCGATTAAAATCGTTACGAGAACTGGCTATCGTTGGAACGCCAAGCAATCCAGCTTCGAGATATTTCAGGCAACTTTTTGAGTCTGTAAAGGGGTTTTTTGGTTCCAGTGGGGCTATGTTGATATCTAAAGTGGAAATTAATTCTGGTAGATTTTGCCATGCCATAAGCGGAATACGATCGATACGATCCTCAAATTTCTGGAACCGCGAATCTAATTTGAGGTGTCCCACAGCCTTGAATCTTACAAAGGGATAGTTTTGCAATGCCCAAAGAATTGAATCAGCAGCCTCAAGAAAATCACGGTTATGGGTTGCTGTGCCGCTCAAATATCCAATTGTAACAACATCAGAATTATTGTCCTGAAGACATTCGGCTTTACGAAAAAGAGCCGAATCCGCATGATCACACATCTCCTGGTTGACAGTGTTTGGAACCACAAAGATGCGATCATGAAAACGACTGGCTTGGTTTCTAAGTGCCTCTGTTGTCACTATAACAGCGTCACAAAGAACCATTGTCTTCTGATAACGGTCAAGCCCTTCAATAAATAAGGTACAATCAGCCTCTGTCATGTCTTCAATAGCGGCAACATGTTGGATAACCTCAACCGTGAAGACCAAATCATCAGTATCAAATATCACCGGTTTACCTTGCAATTGGGCTTCTTTGATGAAATAATCAACATCTTGATCCATAGGAACACGATGAAGAATGAAGAAATGATATCGTTCAAGGATGTCCACTAAATTTACAATTCCATAAGTGCCTACATCGCACATACAACCCAAAAACTGAAGTTGTTCCATTTTATGAATACAACGATACCGCATTGCATCCCCGGGGCAGCCTGATAAAATAAACACTGCCTTGATATCTAATATCGGTAAGACATTTCCAGGGCTAAACCTAACGCGTTCCTTAAATACCTGAAACGTAAACCGTAAACCTTGTTTAAGTAACACTTTCCAAGCCCTATGAAAGGGCAACTTAGCAATATTTTTTGAAACACGAATGACTCGCTTGACAAAATCACCAATTCTTCGAATGGGTTCTCCTGTTTGCCAATAACGAGACTGAGATATGGCATCAAATTGCGCCTGTTTATTCAATATTTCCTTATTCTTGAAGTGTATGGAATTTTGATAGCGCGCAAGTGTTTGTTCATTCTTGTCTTTTTCAGTTATTAATTCAAATACATCAAGATTTCCATCAGCTTCAATTTCCTCTGGAAAATCCTGGATATTTGAATTATTCCACATTTTCGCTCCAACCGTTACATATTCATCCGTTCCAACTATTAAACGTTTACCAAGTAAATTGTTTTCAAGGGGTTTTTTTTTGATTACGCATAATGAATTTATAAATTCGATTGAGTGAATTCTTAATAATTCGAGTTCATCAAACTCAATGTCTAATTCCATAGAAAACTTTGTCAGCAGCGTCTTACTTGATTTGTTATTCCTCCAATGTTCATAATTTACAATATCTGTTAAACGTTTAAGAAAGGATATTGTTGAGCGAGGATTGTGCAAACCACCTTCAAAATTTTTCCAGTAACTAGAATGCAAGTCTTCCATTACATAAATACCATCATCATTTAGGTGAGGAAAATATCGGGCGAAGGAACGTATGGTATCACTGGATTTATGCGAGCCATCATCGATAATAATATTAAACGTCGTTGCTTGTTGCATTATTCTATCTTCACAAGTATCCAAGTTTGGATCACCCACAACAACTTCGATTCGAGTATCATCAAATCGAAGTTGCTCACATTTATGATCTATGTCACAGCCAATGATTTTTTTAGCTTTTTGAAAATACTTTGCCCAAATTTCTAAAGAGCCTCCATTCTGAATGCCAATTTCAAGAATTTGAATTGGCTGATTTCGATAAGGACCATATATACTATCCCATTCATCCAAATATAATGACCATTTATCAAAAAGCTTGCCATTGTGAAGCTCAAACAATTGCCTTAATGTTTTATCCATATGTTTAAACCTATTTAACTTAAGTCTCCGCTAACAGCGGGTAATAATCCTATCTCTGGATCGTCGTGAGAATGAGAGTGATCTCAAGAAGCCGAAGCTCTTGGTCAGGCAGTACCCTCTTTTTTCTGGAGTTTTGGTGGGAGAAGGATGGCTCTCCCAAATTCCCGAGTTGTCCCTTTGAACACATGCCCTGTTCTTCGACCCCGGTGGTGACCTGTTTGCTCACCCTATAGCCTTCATGTCTGCTACTTTTCACTTTTCCGACAGCGTCGGCTTTTTCTATCTTTTCTCATCCACGACAATCTTCTATTTCGGAGCTCAATCTCACTGCCTATGTCCTTGCTCCATCCAGTTTCGTACTTCCATTACTGGTTTTACACGTGGATTTCACTACTGACCAGCTGGTTAGGCTTTAATCAGATAGGACTTGAGCTCCGCCGTATACATGGCTCTATCCATTGGTCAACATTGACAAATTTCAAGGATTTTGCTATTCTGTTTCTGCATTCTCCTTTCCCAATGTCTCGGACTTTTCTTGGCACAACGGAAACTAAAGTTAAACTCAAATTGATCAATGGACATAATTTTACTCCATAAACGAGTGACCTGCCAAAAAAAAGCTGATCCAGATTGAAAGTATCGATGTGGACAGTAAAATAATTATCCATTACCGGAGATAATAGGACCACGCCAAGAAAATAATACAAAGCAGAAGTTATTATAAACATCCTGCGACAATCCAACTTATCAGATACCAACAATCGCAGGTGCGATTCCCATTAACGAATTTTTTATGAAACATTTTTTGTGGATTAAATCCAATTAACCATAGATAGACGCGCATCTATTTGCTTAATGGAAATCAGCATATTTTTTACATTTTCTTTTCTTGCTACTGGACCAAATATAACCATGGCATGATCATAAGCGGCTTTACCCATCATTTCCCGTAAGTTCTTATTTTGTATCAAGCTTTTAATTGTATTGTACCAATCATCGGAATCGTACGCTAAAAATCCATTCTCTCCATTTTTTATGGCCTTAATAAAGGGATCTGTCGGAGAAGCAATGGTTGGGATTTTGAGCAATGCAGCATCAAAATATTTTAATTCACTTTTGCCTTCACAAAAAATATTATTCACTTCTAGTGGCGCCAGGTTAATATCAAATCGGACCATTTCGATAGGTAATTCGCTGAAAGGTACCGTGTCCCTGATTTCAATTCGATCGACATACTTAGATAGCTCAGGGAATTCATTTAATAATAATACCTTTTTAAAAACGATTAATTTTACATTACCGTATTCTGAAAATATTTTCACTAAAGCCGGGACAACCTCTTTGAAATCGCGTTGGTGGGTCAACGTTCCACCAGCATACCCAATCTTTATACAATCATCTTCCTTTTTTTTCGTCAAAATATCTTGAGATTGAACCTTATCGTCAAAGCCATTAGGTAATAAAAAAGCTGTTTTGCCAAATTTTTGAAACCCCTTAACCAAAGGTATTGTTGTACCCGTACAATAATCGACAATAGAAACCAAGGCATTTATTCTTTTGGAAAATAGCTTAAATTGGTATGCCTTATTATCAATCGAACGAATTTGATCCAAATGGTTTTCGTCGGCAATATCCGGGTCAAAGATATAATCGTCAATATCATAAATAATGATTGCGTTATTATTTTTTGCAGATTTTATTAATGTTTCAATTTCAATACTGTCTTCGACACGCCAAAAAATAATAATATTGGCTGTTATGATGTCTTTCCTAAAAAAAGACAATTGATCCAAAGGTATCCAATTTGCAAAGCAACCCAAATCACGATAGGTTTGCACATATCGTTCAACCCGGTACACATGACCAGGTGTTCCAGGATAAGCAGATATAAAAACGATCTTCAACGTAAAATTACGATTAATTTTTAGTTGAAGATCTTCTTTTAAGAATACCATCTTTTTAAAGAATCGAAGGGTCTTTTCCTTAATGTATCTGGTTAAATTTCCCATTATCCGGATCAGACTTGACCAACGCCATGACCGTGATTGATACATCTCTGAAATCTGATCATTTAATTCGATTATTTTGCGGTCGCGTTTTATGATTTCAGATTTTAACTGCTCTATTTCAGTTTTAAATTGTTCTGCTTTTGGTTCCAATTCTACTCCTGCAAGGTCGAACATAAACGAGTTAATCCCCTTTAACAGGTTTTACCAATACTTCATATTCGGCCAAAGGTAATGAGAAAATTACCATGTTCATCAAATAAATGATGAAGCAATATTACTTTAAATTTTGCTCTAATTCATATGCCTTTACTTTGTTCTCTAATCGCTGTTGACTCGATGTGATTTTATTGCTAAATTGTGTGTTTTGAATACCCCAAATGCTAGAATTTTCTTCCTGGCGGTGCCCGACAAGGAATGGCAAAGTTAGAATGATATTGAGATCATCCTGGTTTTCAAGATGTTTATCAATTGTATTATATTGATAACTTGAATTTGTTTTGATATTCGTGTTGTATGGATTCCATGAGGCCAGAATATTAAGCGCTTTCTGGTTATAGATATTACATACCATGCTAATCATCTTATTTATCGTAACAAAGGTGATACCTTTAAACACTTCTACTTTTAATACTTTTACATCTTGATGCAGGTCAGCAACAATTCCTGCAAATATATCCCATTTACCTTCGTTATCGTCAAGATATTCATGAATAATTTCCATCTTATTCTGAAAATCTTTGGGTAATAGCACATCATCTTCCATGATAGTCAAACGATTGATATTCATTTCTAAAGCTTTTTGGGCCAATGCAGCATAACTTAATCCAGCCCCAACCCATCCTGGTGTTCTGCGAATACCATCAAATAAAACAAAATTGTCTGGTGAAATTAATTGGAATTTCCGCCGACGTGTGATTGTTTCGGGCAAGGATAGAACAACTTGTGTGGTTATATTTGGCAAGGGCATTTCTTTTATGTGTGATATTGGCAAAAAACTCTTGCCAACCAAAAATCGATCAAACATAAATCCAAACCGATTAGCAGATAGGTCAACAGAAAAAGTAATCGAATCGGACGAAACAGGGCTTTCAAGGCCTTCCTTCACAGCTTGAAGCATGGCTGGTATCGAGCCTTGTTCAAAGAACCGAACAGCTCCAATTAATTCTGGATAAATACCCTGATCTTGAGTAGTTTCTGATATTACAGGAACACCTAATGACAAACACTCCTGAATACGGGGCATTTCCAATATGGCATTTTCATAATAGTGCAGGTTAATGATCACTTTCGATTGCCGGATAATAT
>Ga0118677_10016592_pt1 | contig 10052 bp, 8 predicted proteins | sample AliMusrvi5mmetaG_FD_86154 | JGI IMG/M metagenome (GOLD analysis project Ga0118677, IMG submission 86154)
GCTTCGGGTCGAGCAGGTCGAGCAGCAGGTCGTAGGTCCGCTTGCCTTCGACCATCGAGAGTTCAAAGCCCTCATTGTGCAGCCCTTGCTGCATGTCCGCCTTGGCGGCCACGGCGGCGATCCGGTTGTATTCGTCCGCCGCCTTCTTCACCTGGTCGAGCGTCGGGTGGCTCCCCCCGTTTCCGTCCCCCAGGCTGGCGGTGATCATCTGCGTGATGCCAATCTCTTTCGCCCAATCGAGGCACTTCTCCTGCTTGTGCCGCAGTTCGCCCAGGGTGAAGTGGGAGCTTTCGGACTTAAGGCCGTGGTCGGCCATGATCTTCTTCACTTCCTTTGCGTCCGCGAGCGACGAGAAGGCGGCCCCGTAACCGATTGGCGAACACAGTTCGAGCCGGGTGACGCCGATCCCGGCGATCCGCTGAGCGAACGCCGGGAAATCCTTGAGCGTCGAACGCAGGGGCCACACCTGGCTGCCGATGGGCTGGCCCAGCGGGTTCGCCAGGACCTTCGTCACGCTCCCGGCCACCGCCCCGGCCACTCCGCAGCCGATCGCCGCCTTCGCCATGAATTCCCGTCTAGACATCGCATTCATCATGGTCGGAAATATCTCATTCCGAGGCTCCATGTCCAACACGAACGTCCACTCCCTCGCTTCGGCTAGGGCTGCATCAAGCTCGGGTTAGCGCTTGCAAGCGCGGGCGCACGTGAGGTCTTCCCATTACTCTTCGATGGCCAGTCCAACCCGGAGGGTTGGCAGCAGGTAGCCGGTGGTCGTTTCGGGGTCGCGGGGGAAACGACCACCGGACATGGGGACCAGAGAGGATTGCATCCCGGAGGGATGCCAGAACCGTGGGTACGCGAGCAAAGCCAGCCTTTTTCCAATTACGGCTAAAGACAGGCTGACCAGAGCTCTGGCACCCATTCTGGGTGCAAGGTCAGGCGGGCGTGTATCCGGTGGTCGGCCTCTTTACCCTGGCCGACCACCGGCTACCATCTGCCAACCCTCCGGGTTGTTCACCGGGTGGGTGGCCGCGAAAGAGGTTCTCGACCATGACGAAGCACGTTCCCATCCGTGTCATCCGTGTCATCCGTGGTTTCTGAACGGCCGGATTTAGGTTCATGGGCTAGGGCTTGACCATCACCGCCTGCGCCGGCACGTCCGGGCCCAACGCCACAGCTTGAGTGGCCGCCGATAGCTCATTCGCAACCAATTTGATCGCGGCGCTGCTATTCCCGTCCACCCGAAGCCACGTGCTGGTCCCGGCCGCCGCCTGGCAGCCATGCACCAGCGCATTCTGGACGTCCTGGAGAACAATCGCCGGGCTGTCGCTGGTCTCTCCCCGCCAGCCAAACAGTTCCAGCCCGCTGACGTCCTGACAAACGAGCGCGGGCCGCGAGTCAGGCTGCACGGTGCTGACCTGGACGCGACTGAGCCGCAGCCCACGTGCATGACGGCAAAAGAACCCATAGGCAGGGAGCAAGCCGAACATTCTATATTCCGGGTAGGCCTTCTCTTTTTCGGGAACGCTCGCCAGGTCCCTGCTTGCCTTGCCGCCACCGGCGAAGGAGACGGTAATATTCTCCAGCACCACGTCCTCCACCGGGTGGCCCGGCAGCCCGGTGATGCTGCACCCGATGGCATCGGCGCCAAACACCTGCACGTCGCTGATGCGCACATGACGTAGCCGGCCGGTGCCAATCGGCTCCATCCCGGCCTTGAAGGGACGCGCCCGATCGCCCAGCCGGATGAAGATGGCCGACTTGGTATTGTGCATCGTCACATTCGAGATGCTGACCCGCTCCAGGGTGCCGCCATCCACTAACTCCAGCGCGATGCCGCTGTACCGGGTGTCGTAAATCGCGCAGTTGCTCATCACGATGTTCTCGAAGCCGCCGTTGGACTCGGTGCCCAGTTTGAAGGCGTTGCTCTGGCTGCTGAGCACGCAATTCGTGACCACTACGTTTCGGCAGGGTCGCTCTTGGCTACTCTTGAGGACCAGCGCGTCATCCCCGCTGCGAATGTCGCAATTGGCAATGCGTACTCGCTCGCAGCCGTCAATGTCGATGCCGTCGTTGTTGCCGTTGCACGTGCTCTCCACTCGGATGCCGTCAATGCAAACACCCTCGCAAGCCAGGTAGTGTTGCACCCACATCGCCGAATTCCTCAGCGTCAGCCCGCGCACCGTGACCTCCTGGCAGGCGATGATGCGAAGCAAGTAAGGCCGGTCCTTGTATGCCCCTTTGATCGTCCCGCCCTGGCCGTCAATGACCCCGTGGCCTTCGAGGGCGATGTGCTCGAGGTTTTCCGCGTAGATCAAACTGCGCACCGTGAAGTTGTCGGCGTAGGACCGGACAGCGGGGACCGTGGACGGGTAATCTTCCCGGCTCGGGCTGCCCAGCAACGTCGCCCCGCCCTCCAAATGGAGGGTGACGTGGCTTTTGAGAAAGAGCGTGCCGCTCAGGTAACGGCCCGGAGGGAAATACACCGTGCCACCGCCGGCGGCCGCGCAAGCGTCAATCGCAGTCTGGAGCGCGCGCGTGTCCAGCTTTGCCCCGTCTCCCGTCGCGCCGTAATCGCGGACCGAGACCCGGCCTCCGTGAGCCGCAGGTTCGGCCGCATAGGCGCTGGAGCCGGCGGCGGCGGCGATGCCACCTATGCCGAGCAAATGCTTGAGCGCCCGGCGACGCTCCGGATCGAAGACAGCCTTGGACTGGTTGACAGGCTTGGTCTGCGGTGCTCGCATGTTCATGCCAAAGTCTTGCCGTTCTGACCAAGAGCGTGTCAACTAAATCTCACCCTTCAGAGGGCATTCAACAGGTCGCAGCCGCAGACGTCAGCCGGCGCTGATCTAGTCCGCGGGCGAGTATAGCACGCCGACTGACGCCGCTCGCAACGGTGTGCGCACGGGTGCCGGGCAGCCACCCCACGGCCAGTGACAGAGTCGGGGATAAGGACTCCAATCTGAAACTGTAGGAGACGACGTCAGGAGTCTCTAATCAGCACGTTCCAAGAAAGCCCGGGTTTAGGCGGCAGGCCAAGAGGTCAGAGACTCCTGACGTCGTCTCCTACAATTACTTGCGAGGACTTTGTCACTAGCCGTGGCAGCCACCCAGGGGAACGGTAAATCGGGATTCCCTCGCTGCCCCCCACTTGCTACTATGAGCCCACTATTATGAGCAACCATCCTGCTGGAACGAGCGATCTTAGCCGTCGAGGTTTTCTGAAGGCTTCCGGAACTGCACTGGGCGCGGCCAGCCTGGCCAGTCTGACCCTGGCCACCCAGGCCGCTGATGCGTGGCCTCCCAACGGCCGCAACCTGATTGCGCGGGGCGACGTGATTCTCTTTCAGGGGGACTCGATCACCGACGCGGGCCGAAGTCGCGCTCCAGCGAAGGCGACCGCACCCAACAACCAGCCCGGATTGGGTAACGGCTACGCGTGGCTGGCGGCGGCGGAATTGCTGGTGGCCCGGCCCGACGACGCGCTGAAGATCTTCAACCGCGGCATCAGCGGCCACAAGGTTTTCCAGTTGGCCGAGCGCTGGCAGGCGGATTGCCTCGATCTGAAACCCAACCTGCTGAGCATTTTGATCGGGGTGAACGACATCTGGCACGCGCTTGATCCCAAGCTCGGTTACAAGGGCACCGTGGAGGTTTACGAACGGGATCTTCAGGCACTGCTCGAGCGGACGAGAAAAGCCCTGCCGAAAGTGAAGCTGGTCATCTGCGAGCCGTTCGTGCTGCGTTGTGGCGCTGTCAACGACCGGTGGTTTCCGGAGTTTGACCGGTATCGCGCGGCATCCAAGCGCGTCGCGAAAAGTCAGCACACCACGTTCGTGCCGTTCCAGACGATGTTCGGCGAAGCCATAAAATATGCTCCGCCGGAACACTGGGCCGCTGACGGAGTGCATCCGAGCCCGGCGGGCGCATCTCTGATGGCGTATTTCTGGCTGAAAGCCGTGACCGGCAAGTGATAAACCTAAAAACGGCAGTTACCTTGCCTTCGGGTGAGTTTTCGCACCCGTAATTCGCGCCATTTTCCCGTCAACACCTCGAACCGCCTCACTCAGCCACTGGTCAAGACCAGCGAAGGGACTTTTAGCGGACGTCCCCCCAGTTGTTTCTCGAATATCTTGCTCAGAATCCGGTGCCAGCGTTGGGCGGAAGTCAACTGCTCCGCAGTATCCATCAAGCCCCTAAGAAACGTGCTCACGCGAGTGAGCATTTCCTGGATTCTCCCCGCTTGCCCATGAGCCGGGGTGATCGTCACACAAACCTGTCCGGCATGGGTTGTCCGGCGCCCCACCGCCCCCAGCAACAGGGGACGGCTGGTGATGGCTTCCCGCCGTTTGCTCGGATCGGCCAGACGCACAAAGAGGCTCCACCAATTATAGATCAGCGCAATGGTTCGGGCGGCAATCTGGCAACGCAGCAAATCTTTGGTCACAAAACCGCCCCAGCCCCATTGGTTCTTGAGCTCGTCGAAATTGTTTTCCATGTCCGCCCGATCACGATAAAGCTGCGCAATGGTCAATATTTCTTCCGTCAGGGAGGTCACCAAAACCGCATACTCGTAGCTGGGGCCTTGCACCGGAAATAATCCACTCCAGTTCAATAACAGTTGAACGCGTTGTCCCAAAACGGGCGCCTGGCGGGGTTGCTCCAGCTTGCGGCGCAAAATGATCACCCGCCGGGAGCAACTCCAGCCCTGCAAACGCAAAGTTCCTTCCTGCCCTTGCCAACCCTGACCCGCATCTTTCCAACCTCCAGTTTGTTCCATCTGCCGGATTAAATCCTTGGGTTTTCGGGTCAGGCGAAGTTTAAAGAGATACTTCTGTTGGCGTGCTTCGGCTTGAGCCATAAGCGATTCGTTGCCGAAGTTGCAGTCTCCCCGAATCAACCAAGGCTGAGCATCCGGGGTTAGTTCGTCCACCAAACGCCACAATCCAGGCTGCGTATGCAGCGCCGCGGTCTGCTTGCCGGGCTGCACCTCCACATCCAGAACCAAACGGGCGCCGCCCATGAAATAGGTGTGATAGACATGGGCCGGACGCCCACGCTTGTGAGGATTGTAGCCGACCTGGGCTCCCTCCTGCCGGCCATAGAGAGTTTTGATGGTGGTGTCCACATCCAGAATCCAGGGCTCATACAACAAGGGCTGATAGGAAAGCTGCAGGTGCTTCCGCTGCCAAAGCTCCATCCCTTCAGGCGATTCCTCTTCAAAAGCCCGCCGTAGCGAATCCTCGCTGACCACTTTGCTCATCCGCAAAAGGGGAGGATTGACCGTGTCGTGGCGCAAGGCCGTCACGTGGGCGTAGCGGTGGTGCCCAGCTAAAATCGATAGAAACGAAGTGCCCAGCACATCCCCCACCGCTGGTGCGTTTGGGCTGGTGTAGCGCAACGGACATTCCGCTACCCAAGGTTCATATAATTCCGCGGTCTTCAGGAACTGAGTGAAGAAAACCAATTGCCCCATTGGAGTCAGGGGCGCCTGGGGATCCCATTCCACATGAACGCGTCCGCCCGGGGTGTCCACGGCCACGGAATCGGGCAGCACAAGGGCAGGAACCGAGGTCGAAGTTGCTGAGAAAATCGACTCACCCTCAGGGTGAGCCACAACCACGCTCAAATCTGATGACATCCCCAATGGAATCAGTCATTCGCGCCACCTCCTAGCATTTTCTACTGCCGTTTTTAGGATAAAGAACGCGGGCCGCTATTTGCTCTGGGAATAGTCCGTCGGCACGAGGAACTCCACCTTCACGCCATCCTGCACGGTGAGCGAGCCGCCGGCCTTCTCTTCGGAAGCCTTTCTGGCGGCGATCCAGTCGGGATCGGCGCGGAAGGCTTTGAAGGAGGCGGCAGCAGCTTCCGGGCTCTTATGGGCAAGCAGGTAAATGAGCTTCTCCCCAGCGCCGTTCTTCTTTTCGGTCGGAGTCCAGTAGCCGAAGCTGGTCATGCCATGTTTCGCGAAGAGCGTCAGCGTGTGATCGCGGAAACGGGCGAGGAGGTTCTCCAGGTTGCCCGGTGAGGCGGTGTAGGTCCGCAGTTCGAACACGCGCGCTTCGGTTGCGGCGGAGGGGCTGATCGCGGGGGAGAAATCAGTGGCTGCCAGGAAGATGGAATCCGCCTTTGTGACTAGCTTGCCATCCTTCTCCGATGCCTTGTATGCGCTCTGCCAATCGGGATCGGCGCCGAATGCCTTCCACGATTTCTCCCGGGCCTCCCGGCTGGGATAGGCGAGCAGATAAACGAGCTTGTTATCGGTATTGGTCAGGGGCAGCCAGTAGCCGATATTCACCATGCCGTGCTTCTCGAACAGCTTGCAGGTGTGGTCTCGGAAGCGGGAGTTGAGAGCGTCGAGCTTGCCAGGCGCGGCGTAGTAGATGCGCATTTCATAGCAGCGCGTGTCGGCGGCCGCGGCAGCGCCGGGGCTAAAAGTAGTCAGAGCGGTAACAAAGGCTAAGGGCAGGATGGTCTTCATAAATGTCGCTGGGGAGTGTGGACCAGGTGCTGCCCGGCGCAATAGAAAACTGGCCGCTAGCCGACTTGCGGGCGCAGCTCATATTGTTCTGGAGCGCGGACATTCTTGTCCGCCGGTGGGCTTGCGGGTCTGCCATCACGCAAAGGCGGACAAGAATGTCCGCGCTCCAGTCGCCCGTGCCAACAACGTTGGAACAATCTAAGATGCGCACCCGACTTGCCTACCGGCGGTCCGTTCGATAGGTTTGCTCATCATGCAGGCCAGAGATCTTCTTCCATTCCGGCGATTGATCATCCTCGGCACTTTGCTCGTGGCCGTTAGCTCCCTCTCCCCCTTGGGAGAGGGTCGGGGTGAGGGTGCCAGGCTTGCCCGGGGCCACGCCCAATCAACCGATCACCCCGACCAGGCAGTTCAGCAGCCACAGCAAAAGATCGGGCGGCCGGTTCGCATCGTCAGCCTCAGCTTCAACGGCAAGAGCCTGGCAGAGATTGCCGGGGTCGTGGACCGCGAGGGAGCCAAAGGGGTGGACCTGATTATTCTGCCCGAGACCTGGCGCGGTCAAGCCGACAGCCCCGAACCCCTGGACGGTCCGACAGTTACCGCCATGGCGGCGCTGGCGAAAAAGCACAGCACCTACCTGGTCTGTCCGATTGACCGTCGGGACGGCACTCACCGCCTGAATACCGCGGTTCTCCTTGACCGCACCGGAACAATCACAGGCGTCTATGACAAAGTGTATCCCTACTGGAGTGAGTTCGATCACAAGCAGCCGGTCGAGCCGGGCCACGAGGCGAGAGTATTTCAAACTGATTTTGGCAAAGTGGGTCTGGCGATCTGTTTCGATGTCAACTTCCCGGAAGTCTGGCAACGGCTCGCGGATCAGGGGGCAGAGCTGGTCGTCTGGCCGAGCGCGTATTCGGCTGGCACATCACTCCAGGCCCATGCGTTGAACCATCACTACTACATCGTCACGTCCACGCAGACGCGCGATTGCCTGGTGTACGACATCACCGGCGAGGAACTCCTTTACCATAAGAGTGCTGATCTCAATGTCAGCCGCATCACGCTCGACCTGGACCGCGGCGTTTACCACCAAAACTTCAACATCGGGAAGCGCGACAAGCTGCTGAAAAAGCACTCCACGGAAATAAAACAGGTCAAGTGGATGGACCGCGAGCAATGGTTTGTGCTCCAGGCGGCCAAGCCCGGCGTGAGCGCGCGGGCCCTGGCAAAACAGTATGGCCTCGAAGAATTGCGCGACTACCTCACCCGGAGTCGTCGCGAGATTGATCAGCGGCGAGGCCGTGGGCTGGCAGACTCCAGCCGTGCTGGCACGGCCGATAAGTAAGTACGGCAATTACCCATGGAAAATGAAATGCCACCACCACATCCCCAAGGAACCCCGATGCCGACCCTGAACCGCCGGCAGTTCTTGAAGCAATCAATGGGCGCAGCCGCCGCCTTGACGGTGTTAAGCGGCCCAAGAGTCTTTGGGGCCAACGAGCGCATTGTCGTCGGCGTCATGGGAACCGGCGGGCGCGGGACAGCTTTGTTGGAGAAGTTTGCCGCCCGGCAGGATGTGGCCATCGCTTACGTGTGCGATCCGGACACACGCCGAGCCAAGGCGGCGGCGGGACTGGTTGAGAAGGCGCAGGGCCGCGCGCCAAAGGCGGTGCAGGATTTCCGTCGGGTTTTGGAAGACAAGTCGGTGGATGTGATGATCAACGCCACGCCCGATCACTGGCACGCGCTCGGGACGATCCTTGCCTGCCAGGCGGGGAAGGACGTTTACGTGGAAAAGCCGATGGCCCACAACGTCTGGGAGGGACGCAAGATGGTCGAGGCGGCCCGCAAATACAAACGAGTCGTCACCGTCGGCATGCAGAGCCGGAGCGCTCCGTACGTGAGGAAGGCCTTCGAGATATTGCGCTCAGGCCGGCTCGGGGAGATTCACGAGGTCCGCGTGTTGAACCAGATGCTCCAACCCATGAGCAAGCCACCCGGGCAGCCGCCACCTGCCGAGCTGGACTACGAGCTATGGTGCGGCCCAGCCGCTAAACCTGCCTTCTCTGCGGCCGGGAATTGGTTGCCCTTCTTCGAATACAGTTGTGGCCCTATCCCCGGCGATGCAGTCCATCAACTCGACCTGGCGCGCTTCCTTCTCGGCGACCCGCCCGCGCCCAAATCCGTCATCGCCTCCAGCGCCATCCGCGTCCTGCGCGACGGACGCGACACGCCCGACACCCAGGTGGCAGCCTACGAATACGACGACCTTACGCTCCAATTCAATGGCGCTCTATGGACGCCTTACCTGAAGAAGACGCCGATGGAACTTCGCGACAAAGACCAGACTCCCAACTGGCCGTTCAACGCCACGCGCATCGAACTCTACGGCACGCGCGGATTCATGTACGTGGGCCGGCATGGCGATGGCTGGCAGCTTTTTGACGCTGACGCCAAACGGGTTGAAAGCGCCACCGGCCGCCAGGGTGACCCTGCGCACATCGAGAACTTCCTGCAATGCGTCCGATCGCGCGCGCTACCGGCGGCGGATGTGGAACAGGGCCAGCAGTCCGTGCTGCTTTGCCACCTGGCGAATATCGCCTGGCGCGCCGGGAAAGGAAGCCTCGCATTCGACCCGCAAACGGAATCCTTCCCCAGCGCGCCCGAAGCCAACCAATTCCTGAAGCGCAAGTACCGTGAGCCGTGGGTCGTGCCTGACCGCGTATAGTTGAACCAAGCCAACCGACAAACCTAAAGCCATGAATGCTAAAGCAACCCGTCTCCTCAACACACTGGCAGCCGCCATTCTGTTCACCAGCATCAGTCAGGCGCTGCCGCAGTCGGACGCACCCTGGACGGAAAAGCAGTTGAAGGCCCCGGCGGCCCTGGCGGCGACCCTCGCGGACGCCAAGGCTCCCCAGCCGGTCATCTTCAACATCGGACCGGTCCAGCAGATCAAAGGCTCCATCGCGATCGGCCCCACGAAGTCTCAAGAGAACCTAGACAAGCTGAAGCAACAGCTTGCCAAGCTGCCCAAGGACAAAGAGGTGATTATCTATTGCGGCTGTTGTCCCTTCAGCCGCTGCCCGAATGTACGGCCGGCCTTCGAGCTGCTCCAGAAGATGAAATTCAAGAACGGAAAGCTGCTGAACCTTCCGTCCAACTTGAACGATGACTGGATCAGCAAGGGCTATCCGATGGAGTGATCTGCCGCGCCTCATAAGCCCCCGGGCCGCTGTGCTTCACCCTCGCGCGTAGCGCAGACCTCCGAGTCCGCCGTATCGCAGGTTTCCAAACCTGCCAACCATTCGAACTGATCCAGACCCAGCCGACTTGGAAGTCGGCGATACGGCAGACGCAGAACTCCTGACCCGCTGCTTGGGTTTGGGGCGGCGTGGAATTTGACTGAGCCCACTTCCAGCTCGGGGCACCCATTCCCCCTCACCCTACCCTCTCCCCAGAGGAGAGGGAGAAGTATCCGCCGCGCTATGACAAATTATGACGCCTCGACACTCGCAGCGACGGGCCAGGCACCCTCTCCTTTGGGGAGAGGGTAGGGTGAGGG
>Ga0118677_10016593_pt1 | contig 10051 bp, 4 predicted proteins | sample AliMusrvi5mmetaG_FD_86154 | JGI IMG/M metagenome (GOLD analysis project Ga0118677, IMG submission 86154)
ACGGGGTCGAGCCAGTTCGCTAAGTGTCGGTTCGTCTGGGAGTGCGGTGGCTTGCCACCGCCTGGGAGGGGGTGGGCTTGCCCACTGCGGCGCGGAGTCGACACTTCGGGAATCAGACTTGCTCGCTCCCTTGTCGAACCCCGAGTTCTAACGGCTGACACACACTCACCATGATCGGCGGTTAGTGTTAGGCGTTAGAATGACGTACCCCCACTCACGGTGCCTGGGAAATACTCCAACGAACGAAGAGTCGTCCGTCCACTGCGGCACCCGGCGGGGTCCAGAAGACATGGTTGGGGGCAACCCCGTCATCCGCAATTGAATTCCATAAGACCAAATCTGTGGACCACTCAGCACCGTAGATGATGCCGCTGACACCCGCGGCGGGTTCGGTGCAGCGCAGGCGGAAGCGGTCGCCGATGAGTTCGGGGGCGGGCAGCAAGTTGGCATCATACACATTCGGATCGAGGCCGAATGCATACTCCAAGAGATTGGCCACCCCATCGTTATCGGCGTCTTCGAGCGGTCCGCCCACGCCGTGGTCGAGGCTCCATAAGTCATAGCCGATAGGTGCCACACCGAGCGTGTGGAAGGTGAAATCCTCACTGTGGACGGTGCCTATCGCATTAGTAGCGACGATACGGCAATGATACAACGTGCCGGGGATGAGGCCGTGCAGCGTGCATACCATCGCTTGCGTGGAAACACCGTTAAGCGTGTTATCGGCGGGTGCCTGATGACCGTAACCGAGAGTAATACCATATTGGAAATAGGCGGTGGTAGCACTGTTGGCCGGATTTACGATGACGCTAATATGGGCCGAGCTGGACGACACGGCAGTGACGGTGATGGCACCGATGCCCGGCAAAATCAGATCTTCAGATATCTGCGCGGCAAGCGTAGCGCCGCGCGAGCGCGAAATACCGCCGGTGATGAGAGTGTCCTGCGCTACGGGCGATTGACCGCGTGCTAGCTCCTGAGCAAAGGTGAAACCGTCGCTGTCGCTGTCGCTGCTAGCGTTTTGGGAGAGGTTGCCGTAGTAATACCATTCGATCCAATCGGGAATTCCGTCACCGTCAGAGTCGAGATTCGGATCGACATAGTGCGCGGTAGCGACGGAGTCATGGTTGAGGGTGAAAGAGAACACGCCGAGGGCGGCACCGGATGGATCTGCCTGGCGGACGCCGTCCAGATCCCACCATACAAACTTATACCCGGCGAAGGTATTGCCAGCCAAGTTGAGAGAAGTGACTGGCGTGCCCGGCGCATAGAAATCAGTCTGGCCGATAATAGTGGGCGGATCGCTGACCTGACGGAATGTATAACGCGGACTGGCGGACGCGGAGAGCATCATCGAGCGGGCTCGCGACACACCGCCTGTGAGCAACTCATCAAAAGAATCGGGTGACTGGCCGCGTGCCAATTCCTGGCCAAAGTTAAATCCGTCGCCCTCGCTATCGCTGCTGGCGTTTTGAGAGAGGTTGCCGTAGTAATACCACTCGAACCAATCCAGGATGCTATCGCCATCGGAGTCCAGGCCGACGGCGATGTAATGGGCGGTGGCGACGGCGGGAGCTAATAGGGTGGTGGTGAAAGTTCCGAGAGCGGCACCTGAAGGATCCGATTGGCGAACACCGTTGAGATCCCACCACGCGAACTTGTAACCTGCGAAAACATGGCCAGCCAGGTCCGGCGACGCAACGCTGGTACCCGGCGTATAATAGTCGGTTTGTTCGAGAATCGTCGCCGGATCACTGGTCAGGCGGAAGGGAATGCGACCGCTGGTTTGGGCATAAGTCGTCATCGAGCGGCTGCGACTGACACCTCCGCCAACAAGTTGGTCGGCGGCTATCGGCGAGAACCCTCGTGCGTTCTCATCCGCCCAAGTAAAACCGTCTCCATCGGTATCTGATGTCCAGTTATAGGCGAGGGAATCATAGAGCAGCCATTCCATCCAGTCGGGCACCTGGTCGCCATCGGAATCTAACGACTCCTGCACGTAGCGGGCGACCATTTCCATATCTTCCGTCGGCACAATGGTGATCGGCTGAATGGCGGTGGGGGCGTCGAATCGCACGCCGTTGTGGAGCCAACCGGTGAAACGCCAGCCCGCATAGGGCGTAGGCGGATTGGTCAAAGTGACAGGGACGCCCTTAGGAACGATGCGAACCTGGTTGACGACACCTGGCGGGACACTGGTTTCGCGCAAGCGGATCTGGGTGGCGGAATCCTGAACGAGATAAAGCGGCAGTGATCGAGATCGGCTCAACCCGCCAACGGACCAGCCCTCGGATTGATTGGCGAGCAATGGATTGGAGCCAGCCAAGTACTCGGCGAGATTGTCCAAGCCATCGCTGTCGGGATCATCGGTCGGCCCCTGCGATAGATTGCCGAAATAATGGATTTCCCACCAATCTGGCAAGCCATCGGCATCGCTGTCCTGCGCGGCGGGCAGATAGTGAGCGACCGCTTCGACGGGCGAGTTGATCGTGAAATTGACTGGGTTGGCGGCGTCGCCGACTGGGGTGTTCGCGCGAACACCGTTGAGCGTCCAATGGGTGAAGCGGAGGGCTCCTGAGATAGCCGGCGCGGTAACAGTGGTCGCTGCGCTATCGGCCGCAAGCTCAGCCGTGTGGACCACGATTCCGACCGGGTCAGAGGTTTGGTGGAACTGGAACGCGCCAAGGGTTTGCACCAGCAGCCCGCAGCACAGCACCGCAAGCCACCCGGGCACGGCGCAGCGCTGGCGGATGCCGGAGTGTCTGCGGTTCATCGGGTGGAGGCTCGCGATCATGCAGGGATGCGTGCGGATAGAAAAATCAGGGAGTGCCGATGGCAGCGGTGTGGCTGATTTTCGCGCTGATGGCGGTCACATGAGAAGCGACTTGGACAGGCAGGAGCCGCGTGATGTTAGTGTTGTCGCCAAGCTGGCCACTCCCGTTGTAGCCCATCGCCCACACCGAGGAATCGCCGCAGAGAAATACCGTGTGATTTTCTCCGGCTGCCGCACGGGTCACATTAGCAGCACCTGCAGTCTGTACGGGGGTGGGCTGCTGGTTAGTGGTACCGTCGCCGAGCTGACCGTTGCCATTGTATCCCATCCCCCACAACGTACCGTCGGATTTGACAAACATCGAGTGATAGGAGCCGGCGCAAATATCGGTGACGTTGGTACCACCGGTCACCGGAGCGACCGTGTTTCGTGTGTTGTAGGTGCCGTCGCCAAGCTGACCGTTGCCGTTGTAGCCCATCCCCCACAGTGTGCCGTCGTTCTTGAGGAAAACGCTATGGTTACTGCCTCCGGCAACCTTGATCACACCAGATACCGCTGGCACTTGGACCGGCGAATTGCGTTGGCTGTTTGTACCGTCGCCAAGCTGACCGTTTTCATTCGCTCCCATCCCCCACAATGTGCCATCTGCCTTGGCAAACAGGCTAAAATAGCCACCGGCACCAATCGCAACGACATTCGTCGCCCCCGGTACTTGGACGGGTGTGATGCGCTGGCTGGTGGTGCCGTCGCCTAGCTGGCCACTGCCATTTTGGCCCATTGTCCAAAGGGTGCCGTCGGATTTGACGAACATGGAGAAATAGAAACCGGCGGCGATTCTCGTTACGTCCGTGGCGATTTGGATAGGGACGTTCCGATTGGTGACGGTGCCATCGCCGAGCTCTCCTTGTTCGTTGCGCCCGAGGCCCCACAGGCTGCCGTCGCTCATCAAGAACAGGGTGAACTCCGAACCGCATGCCACGTCAACCGCAGAAGGAGCGAAAAAGCTGAACCAGTTCGACTCGCCGTAGTTGTTGGTTCCCCAGCCTTCGTAATAGTTGATTGCGGAGCCCACTGCTTTAACGACGGTGAGGTTGCTGAGCGAGGAAAATCCATAACTGCCGCCCTGTGCGCGTGCCAGTTCGGCCCCGGAGATTGGCCGCACGCTCATCCTGTCGTAGGCATACGTCCTACCCGCAGTGGAAGTTGAGGGAATGATCCAATGGTTACTGTCGCCGGTGGCCAGAGAGCGTCCGGCATAGATTCCCGAGGTGCCGAGGACGGTTCCAAAACGCGTGTCCGGGGAGGTGGACAGGCTCACGTCATTGCGGGTGGCGAGGAACCACAGCCACAAGTCGTAAAGCTGGGTGTCGCTGATAGGTGCCGCGCTGGCCTGGAACGCCGGCTGGCCGCCCGAAGCGGGCACGTTGATCCAATGGATGCCGAGCAGATCGCGGGTATCCTTGGCAAGCACTTCCATCTGAATATTGGTGTCGGTCAAGGCGTCGGTAGCCATATCCCAAGTGACCGTCAGAGGCGTATCGCGCGGTTGGGAATTTCCGAGATTGCTGGCCGTGCCCTCGACGAATGTGCGTGGCACCACCACTTGGCCGAGGTTCTGGCCACCACTTTTGAAGGCAAGCAGACCGGTGGTGACTGTGGGGCTATCCGTATCGGCGACCTTGTAGGTAATGTCCATCAGCGAAGTGGCGGCACGCTGTACGGCGGAAAGGACGGAGGGCTGCGGGATTGCCGGTGCGACCGGGAAGTTCGGGGCGTCGCGGTATTCGCGTTTAAACACGGAGATTTTCGTGGTATTCACGCTGTACAAATCGCCGCGTTTGGAAAACGCCGAGTTCGCGGTGGGGTATGCCAACGGGTAGCCCTCATAGGTGCCGGTCATGCCGCTCAGATGTGCAAACATCCAGTTATTGTATTCAGTCAGGAACATTCCATCGGGGGCCACGGCAAACACGCCTACGGGCGATGGCACGTTGTAGTAGGTGGTGACGTAGTTGCCGAGGGTGTCGAAAACCTTGCCGTAGCTGGCGAAGACATGATTGTCCGGCGAGACGCAGATTTCGGTGGGTTTGCCTGCTGCGAACTGTCCGGGCAGGGCACCGGCACTGCCCCATTTTCGCTGGAACACGCCGCTGCTGTTATACACCTGGATGCGGCTGTTTCCGGGGTCGCAGACATAGACGAGGCCCGCGCTGTCGGTGGCGATCATCTCCGCGCCGTTGCTCGCTGCAATGTCGAGCTGGCCGTCAGCCGCGCCTTGCGTGCCCCACTGGCCGAGTAAGTTCCCATCAGCATCGAACTTATTGACAAAAGGTGCTGTGCCGTCGAGCACATAGACATTGCCCGCCGGATCGCAGGCAACGCCATGAATGTTGGTGAATACCGTGGCGAAGGTGCTCACAAATACCCCAGCCTCCGTGAATTTCAGCAAGCGCGTCGGCACACCCGCATTGATTTCCGCCACAAACACGCCGCTGGAACCGATAGCGATCGAGCGCATCTCTTGGCCACCGGGGTCGGAGAACTGAGTCCCTTCGTAACGCCAGTAATTTTGCGGCATTTGCTGGGCCATGACGCAGGGTGCCGCGAGCAGTCCGGCAAGGAGCGAGGCAAGGAGTTGATATTTCATAACTGCTGGGGATCTATTTTGTTTGGAGCCATTTCTGGAGCCGTTAGTCGGCCCGGTGGGATTAAAAATGACGAGCACCATGACCTGGATTCGGCCGGATCACCGGGGAAACCGGCAGTTCCGATAGAGCCAGAGATGGGTCGCTCAGGGCGGAAACTACAAAAACGAATCGTCTTGCCAAGGATATTTTTCGGAAAAATTTGGAATTGACGATATTTTTTGTCGTGATGGGGAAGCCTCCCCCTGCTACGAGCCTCAGAACTCAGGAGGCTTTCGCTCGGCCCAGGGCGCACAATACTGTTGACTTAGGGGATGCAGAAACGAGACAGAAAGAGGCGGCGGGCGTTCGGCGAGCTCAGCCGAACGCCCGGCACCTCTATTCAAACAACCCAAAGCGCTAAGTCAACAGCCTCGCTGGATAAACTCGGGTCAATGCGGCCCGGATTCCCGGGACGATTGAAAGTACTGCCATTCCACTGCGGTAATGAATGCTGTGTTGCATCATCAATTTCAACAAGCACCGAGCCAAACCATGACACCTTCACAGCACTGCCTGGGTCGATTCCTGACGAGATGGAGCATCGTCATCCTCACGTTACCCGCCTTATCGACTCATGCCTTTGCCCTGCGCGACGAATCGAATCAGGGACGTTGGGACAAACCTTGCACCGTTGGGCCGGATGCGGCGGTGCCTGGGTTTCTCGTCAACATGGGGCCGACCGGAGCCCGTGGCATTCTCACCAAGCACTCGTTCGTGGTGAAGTTTGTGTTCCCGAACACTCCGGCTTCGAACGTGCTAAAGTTGGATGACGAGGTTTACGGTGCCCATGGCAAAGCGTTTTCGGAGCACACGTTCGGCAGCAAAGTCCACGGCATCGAAGGCCCGATCCAGGATCTCGGCCTGGCCATCGAAGACAGCGAGGGCGGCAGTGATGGAGTGCTTCAACTCATGGTCAAACGCGGCGAGCAGAAGCTCACAGTCAACATCCAGCTCGAAAAACTCGGACGATTCGGTGACTCGCTGTCCCAGGATTGTAAGAAGCTCCAGATCCTCCGGCAGCGGGCATATAAATACCTGATAGACCATCCCGGTGGCATCGACTCTCAGGGCCGTTGTGTCAAAACGCTGGCCTTCCTCAGTTCACACGACCCCGGTGTGTTTGAAGCCGGCAGGGAGCTTGCGCTTGCCTGGAACAAACCCTATGACAATCAAACGTGGTCTTGGCACTTGGATTTCCAAGGCATCGCGCTCGGCGAGTATTACCTGCTAACCAAGGATAAGGCGGTGCTGCCGACGCTGCAGTCCACCTGCAACCTCCTCCGCAATTGTCAGTGGAAAAGCCCGAACATTGTTTGCTATAAGCTTGAGGAATTCACGAAAAAGAACATCAAAGTGGATCAGCAAACCCTCCAAGAGCACATGGATCTTTACGATGGTGGCTTCGGCCATGCCCCGTACACCACCGTGATCTTACCCCGCGGCGGCGGCGGATACGGCCCGATGCAGTGGCCCACCATCCTTGCCATAGACGCCTGGCAACTCGGCAAGCAGTGTGGCATCCTGGAAGACCATCCGGGCTTGGAAAAAGCCTTCGGGTTTCTGGAGCGCGGTACCACCGTTTGCGGTCATGTTGCCTACGGCGGCGAATTCACACTCAACAACGGCCCTGTCGATCCAGATAAATGGAAAACCGGCTCCGATAACAGCAATACGTTCTCCGCCAAGTCCGGCCTCGCCTATATGGCTTATATGCTCTCGCCCGCCCGGTCCGATTCAGCCGCGAGGATGAAGCTGCACCTCGCCCATATCAACACTGCTTTCAAGGACCTACCCGACGGCCACGCCGACGCGATGATGGGTTTCACCTGGGGATTTGCCGGCGTGCTGGCATCCGATGACGCCGCGCTGAAAAAGACGATCAGCCAGTATTACATCCCCTGGCTCAACATGGCCCGTTGTGCCGGCAGCGATTCTTACGTGATCCTCCCCGGCCGTGACTACGCCGACCTCGCCTACTACCGCGATAACTTCCGCAACTACACCACAGCCTCGGTGTCGTTCATCTACAGCTTCGCCACACCCCGGCTGCACATCCAGAGCGCCGCTCACAAATAGGCACAAATAAGTACTCCGCCCTGCTCACCCGGGCCCAACAGCTTGGCTTTGACGTCTCGCGCATCATCAAGGACCTGGAGCGCAGAACTCCAAAACTCCGTGTTCGACCTCAAAAGAGCCACAGAGACGAGCAAGTTCAATTCCCTTGAAATTGCCGTCAAGCGCAGCAGCCGCGCAAGAATACTTGTCGCGGCACCAAGGAGTGCGGTGGCTCGCCACCGCCTGGGAGGGGGCGGGCTTGCCCGCTGCGGTGCGGAGCCAACACTCAGGGATTGAGAATCTACGAATTTATCTTGAATCCCATCTTCCTTAGGGAATCCGACTTGCTAGCTCCGTTGTCAAAAACCAGGTCGAACACTGAGTTCCGGAGCGATTGCCGCCCTGATCGCTTCCAGGTGCCTTTTTAGCAAGGGTGCTTTTCCGGCTGACAAGAGCCTCACCCCCGCACATCGCGCTGGACGATTTCGCCGGGGCGGGTGCTGGTGTTAGGCCATAGTTTGCGGCCCGGATAGATCGAGGTATGAATGCCGGTGTGGACGTGGTCCCCGACGATGGCACCAAATTTGCGCCGACCTGTGTCCAGCAACTCACCATCGACCATGGATCGGTGGTTTTTCCCGTCATGGCGGAAATTGGAAATGATGGTGCCGGCACCGAAGTTGACCGCCTCACCGATCACCGAATCGCCGACATACGATAAGTGGCCGACGTTGCTGCGCGATAATATCAGCGAGTTCTTAATCTCCACGGACTGACCGATGTGACAGGCGTCGCCAATACTGGTATGGCCGCGGATATAACAATTCGGACCGATCCGGCACTTGGCACCCACCACCACGTTGCCTTCGATAAACACCCCGGGCAATATCCGCGAACCCGCGCCCAAATGAACGATGCCCTCGAGCACTGCCGACGAATGCACCTCGCCGAGCAACTCGTTTTTTTCCAAGCCGCCCACGTAGGCCTCGTTGGCCCGCAATATGTCCCACGGAAGACGAATCACAAACGAAGCCACCGCCACCACCGCGCAAGACAGATCGGGTGCAGCACCGCGCCATGCCAGTGGTGCTAGATAAGCGTCCACCAAGGTATCGGCGGCGCTCAGCGCCGATAGATCCGCTGTTGAGAGCCAAGCGTGCGGGTGGAGGAAAATCGTCTGGCCGGCCAAGCCTGCGGCGGCCAGCGCTGCCTGCTGGTGCTGCCGCAACGGGATATTACCCATGGGAAACTCGCCGATGCTGCGGGTCAGCGACAGCGGCTCGCAGTTAGATATCGCTTGGATTTCCATCGCCGGTGCAGATTAGTGGATTTCCTCCTGGATGGCGGCGGCAAACTTACTCACCCAGATGCGCACCTGTTCAATGTCCTTGTGTTCAACGAGTACGCGAATTTTATTTTCGGTGCCCGAATAGCGGATCAAGTGGCGGCCGTCGTCGCCAAATGCCTGGGTCGCCTGAGTCATGAGTTGCTGCAACTTGGGCAGGGTTTCCAGCGGCGGCTTGGCCACCAGCGGGATGTTCGCGAGCTGGGTCGGATACTCTTGCATGACCGCAGCAAGCTGGGCAAGGGTGGCATTGCGGGCATGCATCATGCGCAGCACTTGCAGCGCGCTGAGGATGCCGTCGCCGGTAGTCGCATGATCCGCGAAAATAAGGTGGCCGGAATTCTCACCGCCAAACGAATAGCCGTGCTTGCGAATGCACTCGATCACGCTGCGGTCACCCACCGCAGTGGTTTCCAGCTTGATGCCGTGCTGGGCCATCGCCTGCCGCAGCCCGAGATTGCTCATCACGGTGGCCACCAGCGTGTTATGACGCAATTTCCCCTGGTCCTTTAGACTCACGGCACACAGCGCCAGAATCCGGTCGCCGCTGACGACTTGGCCGCTGGCATCAGTAAAAATGACCCGGTCAGCATCGCCATCAAACGAGATGCCGAGGTCCGCGTTGTGCCGGCGCACCAGTTCGCCGGCGGCTTCTGGATAGAGTGCGCCGCAGCCGTCATTGATATTGATGCCGTCGGGCTGGCAACCCGTGACGATGACTTCCGCGCCGAGTTCCTTGAATATGAGCGGAGCGATGAAGTACGCCGCGCCATGCCCGCAATCCACCACCACCTTGAGCCCGTGCAGGGGCACATTGTCGGCCGTCTGTTTTGAAAACTCGATGTAGCGGCCGCGTGCATCCTCGATGCGGTGCGCCTTGCCGATCTGGCGAGCCGGCAAGGGGTCTGCATCAGGCTCTAACCGCAGCACGTGGCGCTCGATAGACATTTCCAATTCATCCGACAACTTGTAGCCGTCCGGCCCGAAAATCTTCATGCCGTTGTCCTCGTAGGGATTGTGCGAGGCGGTAAGCATGATGCCGGCCGCCGCTCCCATCGACTTGGTCAAATGCGCTACAGCCGGCGTCGGCATCGGCCCGACCATGAACACATCCATGCCCATCGACACCAGTCCGCTGGTGAGCGCCGTTTCCAGCATGTACCCGGAAATCCGGGTATCCTTGCCTACCAG
>Ga0118677_10012026_pt1 | contig 10050 bp, 6 predicted proteins | sample AliMusrvi5mmetaG_FD_86154 | JGI IMG/M metagenome (GOLD analysis project Ga0118677, IMG submission 86154)
GGTTCAACGGGCTTGTAGTCGAAGACGATCGTATGTTTGCCTGCACCCAACTCCGGGCCTTCCCATGTCGTGCGCTTGAGGTCGAGCAAGTTGTAGAGGAACACCACGTGGCCTCGGCCGAATCCCCACTCGCCCTTGCTCAGGAAAAGGCCATAGCCCCCAAAGCGTCCGCCGTCGGTGACGATCATACCATCCGCGCCGCCTTCGGGAATCGTGACCTCGGCGGTAATGGTGTAAGGTTTGTTCAGGATGTTCGGAGCGCCGCTGTTCGGGACGCCTGCCAATGTTCCCGTATAGGTGAAGACCTTTCTCCCGCCTGTGAGGTTCGGCCTGGGGGCGTTCCAGCGCGTCAGCGAGGAATTGTCGAGCGGCAGCACATGGTATTTTGCGGCCTCGGAGTAAAATAGATCCTGCATCTCTTTTAGTTTATCCGGCTGTTTGGCAGCAACGTCGTCGAATTCGGTGGGGTCCCCCTTTTGCAGATCACCGACCTGGTACAGTTCCCAGTTGTACCCGGTGATTACGTCCGGGGCTGGCTTGGTGCTGAGTTCCCACGGGAGCGTTGCCGGGGTCGTGCAAGCAATCCATCCGTCGTGATAGATGGCGCGGTTGCCTAGCATTTCAAAGTATTGCGTGGAGTGCTGGGACGGGGCGTTGGCGTTTGCCTTGTCCCACGTATATGACATGCTCGTGCCTTCGATGGGGGCCTGCTTGACGCCATTGATCGTGTCGGGAGCCGGGATGCCGGTCGCTTCGAGAATTGTCGGAACGATGTCGATGAGGTGGCTAAACTGACGACGGATGCCGCCCACGTCCTTGATGTGGCCGGGCCACGACATGGCCACACCCTGGGCTGTCCCGCCGTAATGAGACGCCACTTGCTTCGTCCATTGGAACGGTGTGTCCATCGCCCACGCCCAGCCAGCCGAGAAGTGCGGGAAGGTCCGTTCGGAGCCCCAGAACGGATACCATAGTAACTGATCCTTCACCGGCACTTCAACGCCATTGAAGGTGGTGAACTCATTCGGCGTGCCGTTGATCATGCCTTCCGGGCTCGCGCCGTTGTCGCCAGCGATATAGATGATCAGGGTGTTGTCGAGTTGCCCCATGTCCTCGACGGCCTGGATCACACGGCCTATTTCGTGATCCGTGTAAGCCAGGTACGCCCCAAAGACATCAGCTTGCTTGATGAAGAGTTTCCTTTGCTCCAGATCGAGCGAGTCCCACTCCGGCAGCGTTTTCGGCCAAGGGGTCAGCTTGGCGTTTTCGGGCATGATGCCCAGTTTCTTTTGGTTGGCGAAGATGGTTTCGCGCACTTTGTTCCAACCACCGTCGAAAAGGTGCATGTCGCTGATTTTATCAATCCACACCTTTGTCGGATGATGCGGAGCGTGTGTGCCGCCCGGCACATAATAGACCAGCCACGGTTTTTCGGGCGCAATCTCCTTGAGCTGCTTCATGTACTGGATCGCCTCGTCGGCCATAGCCGTGGTCAGGTTCCATGTGCCCGCCGGTTGGCCCTCAAAGGGATAGATGGCCGTCGTATTGCGGAAGAGATTCGGTTGCCACTGGCTGGCGTCACCGCCAACAAAGCCGTAGAAGTATTCAAAGCCCATGCCGATCGGCCATTGATTGAACGGTCCGGCCTGGGTCGCCTCATAGAATGGCGTGTTGTGGTTCTTGCCGAACCACGAGGTCGCGTACCCGTTATCCTTGAGGATTTCACCGATGGTGCCGTTTGCCTTCGGGATGATCGAGTCGTAGCCAGGGAACCCCGTCGCGATCTCGCCCACCACGCCAAAGCCGTTTGAGTGATGGTTACGGCCGGTGATTATCGCCGAACGCGAGGGCGAGCAGAGCGACGTGGAGTGGAAATTCGTGTAGCGCAGCCCGCTCTTGGCGACACGATCGAGGGCCGGCGTCGGGATGACGCCGCCAAAGGTGCCGGGCGAACCGAAGCCGCAATCGTCGGTCATGATGAGCAGCACGTTGGGCGCGCCTTTCGGCGGCACGACGCGCGGCGTCCACCACGGGGTCGATTCGGAGGCTTTGGTTTTGATCACGCCGCCGAATTTCTGGTCCGGGAGCGGTAGTTGTTTGCCGCCCGTGGTGGTGGTGGCACCTGGTGATCCGGGCGTACCGGTGATTTCCTGGGCGCTGATGGAAGGAGCGACTGCTATCAAGGCGGTCACGAACATCCGTCCAATGAGAATGAGGCTATTAGCTTTCATGGGTGGTTTGGTTATTGGACGTTTGATGTGCCTGGTTGGGCAAATATCAGTCGAGTGTGATCACGATTTTGTCGATCCCCATGGACGTCGACAATCCCTCGGTTTCGCCGGTGAGATAAATCACCGTGCCATTCCCATTGGCGAGGCGTTCATGCATTTTCCCTTCTATCAGCGTCAGACCGCTACGGGCCCCGGTATATGTGCCGGCGAAGTCGGCCAGGGAATTGAGGTGATAGACTTTGCCAACCGCAGTGATCTTCTGCGCTCCGGTGCCACCGGCGCCGATACTCTTGATCGAAAACGACTGGGCCTGGCCATGGTAGTGAAGGGTGCCTTTGCCAGTGGTTGCCGAGCCGTAGTAGGAGGCCTGGAATTCCTTAACCCTGAGGGTTGCGGCGGGAGGGCCGGTGGGTGCGGTGGGGTCGTTCGACATGCGGGTGGCGCAGCCGGCTAGAAGCAGGGTGGCTGAAATGGCGAGGGCGGTGGTGTATTTGTGTTTCATGTGATGGATCAGTCAGGGGTTGGTTGGAGTGATGGAGTGATGGAGTGATGGAGTGATGGAGTGATGGAGTGATGGAGTGATGGAGTGATGGAGTGATGGAGTGATGGAGGGATGGAGTGATGGAGTGGTGGCTTCGATTCCATTACTCCATTACTCCACTGGGGTTGGGGTGGTTCTTGGACGTTGCTTTTGAGGGAATCTGTGTGTTGCACGATGGTGTTAGTTCACGGGCGTGATCTCGCCGGGACGCCAGGTCTTATCGAACCATGGCTCAAGCGGGCCGTAGAGGCGCAGGATCATGAACCAGCCTTTGCCGGGAATCGTCTGCACCCAGTTGGTCTCCTTGCCTGCCGGAGGATTAGGGCCGAAGTAGACATCCACCGAACCGTCCTGATTAACCTGCACTCCCTTGTTTTGGCTGCTCACGCTGGGGTAACGCTGGTCGGTCTGGACCATCGAGCGCGTCTGGTTGTCATAGACGATGACTGACCAGAAGTCTTTGACCGGGATGTTCGGCGGCAGGTGAAGTTTGTAATTCTTGCCGCCCTCGAACGGCTTGCCGTCCGAGTCCTGGGCGCACCACGGATACTGTGAACCTTTGCCGACCATCTTCTCCGCCATGGCCGGGGTGACACCGGTGGCGATGTAGTAAAAGAAGGCAGCCCCATCCAGATTGGCCACGCCGGGTGCGTCCTCGAATTTGTAGCCGCCGAAGAACGGGAGACGCCACGGGCTGTCGGGATAGAAGAAGGCGTCCTTGTCGCGAATGCGGAAGGCGATCGCGCGAGCGGTCACGCTGCCAATGTTCGCCGCATCCGTCAGAATCTTTTTCATGCGCGCATCGGGGTTGAAGGGCTTGCCTTTCCCAATGCCGATGGAGGCAAACAGGCCAAGCGTCGTGGGGTCGCTTCCCGCGCCGGGTTCTTCCTGAATAGCCTCGTTCAGCAGACCCCAAAAAGCGTAGTCGGCAGGCGGGACAAAGTTCGAGGGAATGCCGGAGGCATTGACGAACTTCATCGCGGGAGGATTGGCCGCATCCGCGAGCTGATAGATCTTGAGATGTTTCTTGACCGACTCGACGCCGGGTTTGGACGAGCCATCGACGAGGAAGGAGCGAAAGGGCATCCAGTTGCCATAGGTGCTGGGCCGCATAATGAAATACCCCACGGGCACATCGCCGTTGTAGCCCGGCGGCAGGATCAGATACTTGCCACCTATGCCCTTATCCGCACCGGTAATGCCGATGTCGGCAACCCATTTATACCAGAAGTCATCAATGAGCCCCAAAACCATGGGCGGAACTTCCACGACGAGCGGCCCTTTATGAGTGTCGAGCCAGATGAAACTATAGACGGTGTTGTCATTCGCCGTCAGTTCCACGGTCTTCGAATCCACCAGATTTTCCCAGATCACATCCGTCTGGTTGTCCGGACCGAATTGACGCATCGAGGTGCGCATCCCGACCTGGTTCACGATCGGGATCGCCAGCAAATAGGCCTGCAAGGCACGCGAGGCATCCAGATTGTCATAGACTTTCTGCGTGGTGGCGTCGTCGGGATAGCCATAGTGCAGGTTCAGGGTGCCGATCGAGCTTGCGACTTGATCCGGCACGGCGACTCCCGGGGCAATCGGCGTGGAATACTTCAACTTGGGATCGGCCGCCGAGCCGGTCGCTTGTTGGGCGTTGCCACGGTAGGCGCACGCGGCGAATGCGGCGGCAGCCATGAGGTGGAATAATTTCTGTTTCATCATCGGTATTTGTTTGTTAGCTTATCTTCATTGGTGAATTCGCGGTCGGTTCAAAGGACGAGAATCGTTCGCGAGTCGATCAGTTTGCCAGCATCACGCCCGGTGGTTTCCAAGTTCCTTCACCCGGCGGAAGGATGGAAGGAGCTTCGGATTTCGGCCAGTACAGGCGCATGGCCATGTAGATCAGACCGTCCGGAGCCGGCAGCCAGTTGGCTTCCTTGTCCGCGCCTGGTGAATCCTTCTGGATGTATATGGTCAGCGAACCGTCGGCATTCTTGTTGAGGTTCGGCAGCATCGGCGAGTTGATGAGGTAACGATCCAGCGGGTTCTTGATCAGCAGTTCCGTCTTGCCGTCATACATCGTCACCGACCAGAAGGCGTTCACCGGCGGGAGCTGACCTGCCGGGAAAGTGAGCGTGTAGTTATGCTTGCTGCCGTCGAGCGGCTGGTCATTCGCATCATTGCGGGTGAGCGGATAGGTGGCCTCATCGGCCGAGTTGCCATAGATACCGGACTTGGCGGCGGCGGCGCGGAGGAGCCAGTCGCCATGGTAGAACTCCCGGTCGCCGAACGAAGCACCGACGCGCCAGCCGTTGATCGCCTTGCCGAGGTTGGCGGCTTTCTCCTCGATCTTTTTTTCGCCCGCCTTCATTCCCAGCCCGATCTCGGCCTTGTGTTCGAGGCTGAGGTCTTTGAAATCGAAGGTCTTGCCGGCACCGATACCGATGCGGGCGAGTTGAGCGCGGATTTCCTTTTCCTCCGGACCCGCAGGGGCGAACTGTAGCGCGAAGTCGAGATACTCGAAGAAGTTCGTCTTCACGAGTTCCTTGTTGATTTTCGGGAAGTTGATGACCGGGGCCGCCGCCGGTGCGGATTTTCCGAGGAATGCGGAGAGTGGCTGAACCTTGTAACCGGCCTGGACTTTCTCGACGTTGGGCATGTCCTCGGGGTTGAGGAGCTGAGTGCGGAAAATTGCCATGGGTAACCGGGTGGACGAGCGGAAAACCTTCTTGATGCCGGCGGGCGTCTCACCCTGCCAATCCGGGCCGACCACCATGTAGTCGCCGGAATCGCAGCCGGTGGCACGGCTGCCGATGTAGCCGTAGTTAAACGTATTCCCGTCGCAAAGCTGCACCGAGTAGTAGCGGTCCTTGTCAACCGCAGGAACAGAGATCACCAAAGGCTCGGCACGAAGGTCCATCCCGACGACGGAATAGGGCGTGTCGCTGTTGGGTCCGATTACGGTCGTGTCCTTGTAGGTGAAGACGCGGTGCTCGTTGAGGATCTGGTTGAACGGCGCCTTGAACTGGCCGGAATCACGAGCCACGAAATACTCATACATCACCGCATAGTTCATCACGAGCGGCAGCCCGTAAATGAAGCCTTGCTCGGCGATGCCCTTGGTCTCGGCGATGCCGGGCACGGCGAGGCCGGCTTGTTTGTCGGCCTGCCCGGCTTGCGTGACGGGATCGGATTTCTTCTCGCAGCCGGTGAAGAGGCCGGCTGATAGAGCGAGTGCGGCGGTGACGGCAAGGGAGTTCAGACAGGATCGCATGGGAATGGGGAGTTGGGGTTGATGGGAGAGTCAATGAGGCGGATGGGCTGGAAGCATCCAAACACGGACCTATCAGCTCCTGGGGAACAGGAAGGTGACCCCGAAGCGCAGGCCCCAGTTAGGGCCGCCGTCCGGACCTTCCGCATACCAACGGCCGCCGAGTTGGAATTGCACCGGCACCTCGCCGATTTTCACGAGCTGCGAGACCATGAGGTTGAACGGGATCGTCCACTGGCGGTCTTTCCAGTTGTAGGTGGACTCGGAATTGAGCGCGAAGGTGGTGTGGGTTTTGGTGGTGTAGGAGACAAAGGGCTGGAGATAGGTGGCGTTGAACGAGTCATTGCCTCCGTTGAAGGACCAGAGTTGATTGGCCAGCATGCCAACCGTCCAGCCGTCTTTCTGCTTCAGAACCAGCGCGGTTGGACCCATCCCCCATTGTTCTCCTCCCAGCAAATCGTTGGTCGCGGAAGGGATCAGGAAAACAGGACCCGCACCCCAGATCAGGCCATCGGCAGTCGGCTTTTGCGGTGAGAAGAAGAAACTCTGGGTGATGTTTCCAAGACCCGAGGCACCGGCAATGCCCGGAGCGGGCGATTCCATGTCCATCACGGGAATGACGGTCCGTGAGATCAGGTTCCAATCTTCGTTGAGGGTGATCGGAATGACCGGCTGGACATTCAATTTGTATTGGGTGGCATGGCTCGGCCCAATGCCGAAATCCCAGTTCGATTGCAACGGCACACTGATGAGCGCGGCAACCGGATTGTTCAATTGCATGGCAAGCTTCGCTTGTTCGTCCTGAGTGCCAGCCGGCACGGAACTGGCGACTGTGGCGGCGCGCAGTGGCAGCGCGCATGATAGGAATGCCAGGACAATGGTGGCGATGGTGGTTTTGGTTTTCATGATGGTTTGGCTGGCGGCGTTCTATTTTTTGGTGGTTGGGTGGTGAACTCGCGGGCCGCCCCGTGGGAGCGGGCCCGCACGTTTCACAAGCGACTCACTCCACCCGCTTCAGTAGCGGCGCGGTCCACTTGCCGTCGAGCGCGTCGTCCTTCGGCCAGTAGAGGCGCATGGCCATGAAGAACGGCCCCTTGGGCGCGGGCAGCCAGTTGGATTCCTTGTCGGGGCCGGGCGATTCATTTTGGAAGCGCAGCGTCAGGCCGCCGTCGGCATCGCGCTTGAGCTGCGGAAGCATCGGCGAGTTGATCAGGTAACGATGGAGCGGATTAGCCACGAGAAAATGCTCAGGAAGATTATACATCGTCACCGACCAGAACGCGTTGACTGGCGGCAATTCCCCCGGCGCAAAGTGCATGGTGTAATGCTTGGTGCCATCCAGCGGTTGTTTGTCGGAATCGACGCCATAGAATGGATACATCGCCTCCTCCTTCGAATTGCCGTAGAGACCGATCACGCCAGCGGCCATGCGGTAGAGATAGTTATCCTTCAAAAAATGCCGCGTCCCGAAAACGTCGCCGGAGGTCACTTTTCCGGTATCAAAGCTCTGCGCCTTGAAGTCGGCAAATGCGGCCCAGGCGTCGCCAATGCCCTGCTCGACCGCCGTCTTGATCTCGGGAGAGAGCTTGGCGACATCGAAGTTTTTGCCGGCACCGATGCCAAGTTTGGCGAACCGCGCCATGAGTTCGGTCTCGGACGGGTCGGTAGGGCAGAACTTGAGAATGAAGTTCAGGACATTGAAGAACCCGGGCGAGGTCTTCTGCGCCTCAGGCGTGAGCGGCTTCAGGAAATCAATCGCTGGCGCAGCCTTGGGCGCGGACGCTGCGAGAAATTCCGACAGGGGCTGTAGTTTGTAGCCGGCCTGAACTTTCTTCACGTTGTCGATGTCGTCCGGTTTGAAAAGTTGGGTGCGATAAACGCCGAGCACCAACTCCGTTTCCGCGTGAAATACTTTCTTCACCCCCTTCGGTGTCTCGCCTTTCCAGCCCGGCGCGGCGATGAGGAAGCTGCCGCCATCGTTGCCGGTCGTGCGGCTGCCGATGTAATCGAAGTTGAAGGTGTAAAGATCGATGAGCTGGATGCTGAAGTAGCGCTCCTTTTCAATCACTGGAACGGTGAGCACGATGGGTTCGGCGCGAAGATCCAAGGCGAGCATGGAATAAGGGGTGTCTGAGTTGGGCGACACGATGGCTGTGTCCGCCGGCGTAAAGACGCGAGCCATGCTGTGGATCTGGTTCCAAGGCCCTTTGTATTCGGGATTCTGGCGATCCACGAAGTAGGCGTATTGGACGCGATAGCCGTCCACCATCGGGTAGCCATAGATGTAGGCTTCCTTGGCGATGGCGCGGGCTTCCGCGGGAGTGATGTCCGCCGCCTGGGCGGGCATTGTGAGGGTCAATGCGCCAACCAGCGCGGTGGCGACGATGCCTTGTTTGTATGTGGTTCTCATTGCTGGACGGTTTGTTGTTTGTGTTCTGTGGTGCAAGAAAGGAAAAGACGCGTAGCTGCGCCGATTGAGCTAGTACGCTGGTTGGCCGGTGCCCCTTTCGCAGATCCCGGCGTGCGGAATTACCGCAACGGGTTCATGGGGAAAGCGCGTATACGGGACCAGCGCCGACACAAAGTGCCAAAATCCGACTTCCTTTGCAAGCAGGGAGCTTGACACCGTTGTCGGGAGTATTCTTGTCCCGTGGTGAGTGCTTTGCTTGCGTTGCGTCCCTGCCCCCCTTCGCCGAGTGACTGTGCTAGAAGTGGATTGAGTGTCGGGGACTTCTCCGGGTTGTCCGCTGCCTGAGATTCATCGGGAATTATTGTGGGTTACAGCGGGGAGGGGCGTTAGTCTAGAATGTGCCTGTGCCGGCAGCGAACCGGCTGCGCGGGATATTGTCACAGAGCGATCATCAGACGGTTGGTTGGTTTCACAACTTCGATTTCTCGGAATAGACGGGGCAGATATTTTCCTGACATATCAGCTGGTCAGCGTGTCAGACGGACTTTCGCCAAAGAGGGAGCGGTAGTCGTGGGCGAAGCGGCCTTGGTGAAGGAAGCCCCACCTGAGTGCGGCGTTTTTCACGGCTCCCGAAGCGGGTGCCGCATGGAGCAGTGCGCGGCGGACGCCGTGCAGGCGCTGGTGGCGCTGATAGGTGATTGGGCTCAAGCCAAGCAGGTCCTGAAAGAGTTTTTCCACGCCGCGCCTGGTGATGCCGAGGGTGGCACAGAGGTCGTCAAGGTAAATGGGTTCGTGAGTGTGGGCAGCGAGGAATTCACGCGCCTGACGCAGACGGCGGAGGCGGCCGCCGACGCGATTCGAGGGCGGCTTCACCAGGTCGGCGCAGCCGCTGCGCAGGGCGGAGAAGAAGCCGGCGAGCAGTTCGCGCTCGACCTGGCGGCGGATGAGCGAGCCTGCAAACAATTCCGGCGTATGCCACAGCGCCTCCTCGAGGTGGGCGAGGAGGCCGCGCAAACGGGCCTGCGCGACCGGGCCGATGAGCATCAGGGCACCGCCTCGGAGCACCTTGGCGGGAGCTTCAGGAAAGTGCTGTTCAAGCGCGGCGTGAAATTCGACAGCGGGCACGGTAAGCGAGGCTTGGGAGTAGCCTTCCGGCGTCACCGCATCGAGCATGCCGCCGGGCGGAAAGAAACCCATGTAACCGTCAGTGTGAGCGGTGGAGAAGTTGATCGAGAGGCCCTTGGCTGGACAGGCGAGCACGAAGACGAGGGTGTAGCACGCGAGGGCCATCTCGCCGGTAGTGTGCACGGCCGGCCCGAGGGCGGCAAAGTCGAGACAGCCGTGCGGGCAGGTGAGCCGGGCGATGCGACTGGCGGCCGGGCGTGAATTGAGCAGACAAGGCTCAAGCTGTGCATCGCGCATCGCCGACACGAGCATCTCGGGGGCGAGTCCACTCACGGTCAAAACAGACGGCACAGTTGCGCTCACGAGCCGAGGATAGCGAGAGCGGCCACGCGGGAGCAAGCGCGGTTTACATCACTTCGTTTGCTTTAGCGGTGGAGCGGTCCACTTGCCTTCCAGCGCTTCGGCTTGCCGGGATTGAGAT
>Ga0118677_10016594_pt1 | contig 10050 bp, 9 predicted proteins | sample AliMusrvi5mmetaG_FD_86154 | JGI IMG/M metagenome (GOLD analysis project Ga0118677, IMG submission 86154)
AACATTGCCGATGTTTAATCTTTCAAAATGAAATCCCTGTTTAAAGGCATTGCAGGCGTCGGCAATGCTGCTGAATAACACTATCGTTTTTTTCCCATCACCATGGGTGAAACTATAATTTTTTACAAAATCTTCTACGGAGCTTATAATGACTTCGATTTCGCTGGGCACGGCCATTCTGATGATGGTCTCAAAAAAAGAATCACCGGCTACTTTATCGTCAACAACAATAATACATTTCGCCCTGACATACGGCACCCACGCTTCCAATATTTGACCGTGGACAAGCCTGCTGTCAACTCTAACCAAAGCTATGTCAAAATCTTTCGCCATTAATTACCTGATAGCTTTCTTGCTCAAAATTTCACTGGCCAACATAATATTTTTTTCCCCGTAATTTTTAATAAGGCAGGCAAAGTCCCGTAAAGTCATATCTTCTTTAACTTCAGACAATTTGAGCACCATGGGTAAATTAACTCCGGTAAGAACTTCAACTTTTCCTTCTTTAATAAAAGAAAGCGAAATGTTAGAAGGCGTCCCGCCAAAAAGATCGGTAAGAATCAACACTCCCTTACCTTTATCCAGTTTTTTAATGGCATTACTGATTTCTTTTTTTAAATCTTCAACATTTTTTGTTTGATCAACACTAACATGTAATATATCGCCTAAAGGCCCTTTAATTAATTCTGCAGATTTTATCAACTCACTTCCCAAATTACCATGTGTAGTAATAAGCGCACCAATCATTATTACCCCCCCCTTATAAACGCGTTTAAACAATTAAGCGACCCTTGCTTTCGTTATGCTCTTAAATTAATGGGGTACGCTAATGGATTGCACAACAATTGTCAAGATTTATGAAAGGATTATTCAAAGTGAAATATTAAATGGTTTTTATCTTGCAACTTATTGTATTTACTTAAAATTATACAATTTTTCCTTTGACAGATTTTGCAGAGCGTCAGTTAGAGCGGATTGACGGGAAATGTGTCTTTAAATTACTCTCTTTAATAAATTTTCACCTGCTCATATATCCACATCTTTGCGCGCACGGGTAATTCTCGTATAAATTATTATTTACAAGATAACCAAGTTGAGGTATTTATAACTGTTTGAATCAAAAATATTATTTCCGCGGGTACAGGCATAAAGAGCAATAAACTTTTTTTAAAAACTTTGTACGGTGGGGGCATACATGAAAAAGTATCTATTATTGTTGATGCTATTATTTTTCTTCCTTTATGGAACGGCAAATGCCGCTTTTTATACTTGGGAAGATGAAAACGGAGCGACGCAAATAACAGATTATCCTCCTCCGCAGGGCAAATCGGCAAAGGATGTTCAAGTTCATAAATACGAATCCGAAAATTTAACAGATTTACAAAATGAGGAGGAACGGGAATCATCCTCCAAAGACAAAAAATTGAAGTCTCAAAAGAAACCTATAGCCGTTCTTTATACCAAAAACGATTGCAAAGATTGCGACAAGGCACGGGAATTTTTGAAATCAAAAAACATTCCTTTTACTGAATACAATATGGACAATGATAAGACCTCTGCCGCTCGAAGAAAAGAAGTTGACGATACTGAAGATGTTCCCTTTGCGATTATCGACAAAAATCAAGTATATGGATTTTCGGAAAGTGTTTACAGTAAAGCATTGAAACCTAATCCCTGATTTATGCAAATGAAAACTACAATTTATTTCTATACAGGAACGGGAAACTCACTGTGGACAGCAAGAAAATTGTCTGAGACATTGGGAAATACTGAACTTATACCTATAACGCTTGCCACCAAAGGCTTAATCCATTCTAATTCAGAAAACATTGGTCTTATTTTTCCAGTTCACATTTGGGGAATACCTTTACGGGTTGTTGATTTTTTGAATCGTTTGGAGGCTGATCCTGCTAAATATTATTTTGCGGTTGCTGTTAATGCCGGTCAGGTTGCCGCCACTCTGATTCAATTAAAAACGCTGCTGCAAAAAAAGAACATTAACCTGTCTGCGGGATTTTCCATCTGCCTGCCCAGCAATTACATTCCCTGGGGCGGCGCTATTGGGCAAGAAAAGCAGCAGAAAAAATTCAACGAAGCGTTTGATAAAATCATCCGTATTGCCGCATCTATCCGCGCAAAAGAAGAAAAAGCGCCGGAGAAAGGTCCTGGCTGGCAAAATATTTTCTTTTCGGCGATCTACCGCTTATCTTCTCCTGAAGTTCCTAAGATGGATAAATCGTTTTTAATTGACGAAAAATGCACAAACTGCGGAATATGCGAAAAAATATGTCCGGCGCAAAACATATTAATCAACCATGGCAAACCGACATGGCAGCATCATTGCGAGCAATGCTTCGCCTGTCTCCAGTGGTGTCCCGAGGAAGCGATTCAATATGGCAGGGGCACCGCGAAGAAAAAACGCTACCACCATCCGGAAATAAAATTAAGTGATATGTTGTCTAATGTTCCCAAAAATAACATATAAGTTGATTGATCCCAACATGCGTACAATCAAGGGGGGGACAAGTGGAACCCCGCCGACAGGAGTCGGCGGCCCTAAAAGCTACCTTCGGTTCAAAGAGCCGAAGGTAGCTTTTGCGACATCCCGTAGCAGAAGGCGCATTCATCCCCCGACAAGATCGGGAGCCTTCTGCGTAGTGGTAAGAACACTTCAGGCCTGTGTTTTTTCCAAATATTTTGTTTTCTTTTTTTATTAGAAATTCACCGTCAGCAGGAGGGATGATAGATTGTCTGATTCGGTTATGACTTCACTATCTTCCCGTTCATGTAAATTTTTACCGGCTGTCTTTTCAATCATCGCAATAGCTTTTTTAATGTGCTCGATGAATTCCGGCGCAGGTATCATTTCACCATAAGTGCGGGTAAAAGAATAAATACAAATATCATCTTTTTCCATCAACGTGGCAATGTCTATAGTTTTTCTTAGCGTTTGCAGAACAACCTTTGCGGTTCCAACAGTACGGGCAGGCAGAAAATCCCATAGCGCCACGGCGTTACAGAAAAAGATGGTCGGCCGGTAACTCTGTAAGGAAACTGAATCATCATGAATCAGCAATTTGTTAATCATTTTCTTCGCCATAAATTGATACTGTAAATTTTCAGACAGATCTTTTCTAAGATAGCCGATTTGACTTAGAAGTTCACCTGCCGGTTTGCGTACTGTCATATAATCGGCGTCAACAGTTTTTTGCGGATTAACAAATATTTTTTCATCGCTTTTCAAAATCGCGTTCAGCACTACTACGCTGCAGAGCAGATAGGAAGACCGGATACCTGACGGAGAAACTGTCATGCCTTTTTCAAAAAGATCTTCAGCGCGATCCAGTGAATCAAAGACGTTCTGTTTCAATTGGCACAATGTTTTCCGGTCTACGATATTTTTATCAGTGCGCGTGTGACGAAGTGTCAACATGGCCTGAGCCAGATGGACGACGGCATATTCACAGAAAAAATCTTCGGACTGGTGAGCGCAGTTTTCCCGTATGAAGATGGCTTCATTTTCAGCCATCTTCAAAAGACCCAACGCCACTGAATAATTTTCGGCATCCAAAGCCATGTTGCGAAAAAGCTGCATGCGTAATGTTCGGGCTATTAAGTCCGTTGGATTGATAGACAGCACGATACGTAATATCTCCACGGCCTCCTCAAAGCGCCGTCTGAAATAAAGGGTCTTGGCAATTTCCACGCCCAAAAGAGAATTATGCGGAAACTTGAAAAAAGTGGAAACGGCATTTTCTTCATCAGTCTTGCTCTGTCTTCGCCCCGCTTCTTCAGGAAACCACAAAAGGCGGTTGAGCTTTTCTACCGCCGCCGGATTATTTTGTAAAATCTTGTCCGTAAGAAGATCGCCGACAAAATCAAAATAATGTGTGCTCCAGAGAGCAGTGACCCACCAGATCATAAGAGCTTCGCCGTTAAACAACGTTGTTTCTGTGGGATGCTGGCAAAGAATGACACGTATATCATTGATCAGCAGGCATTGGCGCGCATAGTCTGACACACGAATGACCGGATCATCCGGAAGTTTGGCATTGAGCATCGGAATCAGGTAATTATCCAGATTGGAGTATTCTCCGGCAACAATACCAATGGATAAGAATCGATTTTTAGTGCAGTAGCGGGATAATGCCCAACGGATAGTAATCTGATGAGCAAGGTCGACAGCGCTGCGCAGGCACTTTCGGTAAGACACAGGATCACTTCCTTCTTCTTCTTTAGGAAAATCAATATATAATGTTGTAATATCATGAGACCGGATTTTCCCCCAATGCCCGTAAAGAAAATGGCTTACTGACTGCTCAACATAATTTTTCAGAGCTTTTTTGAGCCAGCCCAAAATTTCATGATCGATGACATCCCCGCGGCTGTATAGGGCAACGCCTATTCTGACACCTTCCGTATAATTCTCCGTCTGCTTCCCATCGCTGCAAAGCCTGACCATGGTCTCGAAATTCCAGTTTGCTGTAAGATCCGGACGCTCATGACCCAACCAGAAAGCAAAACTCCGTAGTACATTTTGTTTGTAAATTGTATCAGCCGGTTCTCTTTTCAGTCTTGAGAGCATGGAATTTGTAACTTTGGGAAGAGCAATCCGCTCCGCTGCAATAAACGCGTTGATCCGGCCGGTTATCGCTCTTAGCGATAAATTCAGCCGCAGGAGTTCATCTTTCTTTTCCAGAAAATTTTCAAAATTAAGATGTTTGGGCGGTATAAATCTTTCCGCGGAATCCGCGTGACGATTTATAAAGGTTTCGAAATTATTTTCATCGGCTGTTTTGATCAGATCATTACGCACGGCATAGTCGATTAATGAATTATAAATAATTGCATTATTACTTTTTTCAGCAAATTGGGACAATGACTCGGTAGTTGGAAAAACCGCCAATAGAGCAGATAAAGCTTTCTCTTTTATTTTCATACTCTTGATCCTTTTTGGGTTATGCTTATGTCAATACCTTATAAAAAACAATATCGGAACAAAACAGTTTACTGTTTTATTATAAAACAATTATTTTATTAAAACACTATATATTATTGACTGTTGTTTTCCCATAAAGTATTATAAATAAGATTTGGATGTTTTAACAAAAACCCTGTTCATTTTAAAAAATAAAAAATTAACAAAAAGGAGCGTGGTATGAAGTATCCGAACATTACATTTGAGCCATTATTTGGCTGGGTCAACAGGCCGAGGATTATGTATTCCCCCGGACTCAGGTCAGAGGTGGGATATGAAATGTCGCAATTAGGGGGTAAAAAGACCGTCATTTATACCGATAAGGGTCTGGTTGCCGCCGGCGTCGCTGAAATGGTGGCCGAGGAAGTGAAAAAATCGGATCTGGAACTGGTAGGAATCTTCGACTCTATCGTCCAGGACGCCAGAATTGACATTATCAACGAGGGAGCCGCATTCTACAGGAAGTGCGGCGCCGATTGCATGATCGCGGTAGGAGGCGGCAGTGTCATGGATACCGCCAAGGCGATTAATATCATGATCGGCCAGGGGAATGACGACTTCCAGCCGCTGGCTGATCAGGCAGGATTATGGGAGGGCGCGAAACAGCTTCCCCCGCACATAGCATTTCCTACAACAGCAGGAACTGGATGCGAGGTCACAAACGCCATGGTGGTGCTGGATACGAAGATCCACACCAAAATAGCAGTGACTCATCCTTACTGTAATGCCGACCTGGCGATGCTGGACCCGGAATTGACGGTGAAATTGCCGGCGAAGATTACGGCCTTTACGGGCATGGACGCTCTAACCCATGCAATTGAGGGAATAACCTCCACGGGGGCCGAGCCCGTTTCCGACGCTGTGGGACTGCATGCCATACGCCTCATTTTCAAGTACCTTCCCATCGCCGTAAAGAAACCGGATGATATTACAGCCCGGGGCCACATGCTCATTGCGAGTTCCCTTGCAGGGATGTGCTTCGGCAACACCATGTGCGGGGCAGTTCATGCAACGGCTCATTCTTTGGGTGCCCTCTACGGAATTCCACATGGGCTCGGCAACGCCATCATGCTGCCCGTCGTGATGGCTTATAACGTAAATGACGCGGCGGAACGATACATGATGATAGCTGACGCTATGGGACTCGACGTAACTGGCAAGAAGCCGGCGGAAGCAGCGAAAATGGCGGTAAAAGCCGTTATCAGTCTTAAAAAGAAGATCGGCCTCACCGACAGGCTTAAGGATTTCAAGGTGCCCGAAGACCCGGAAAAGCTAAAGCCTCTGGTTGAACTGGCAGCCGGAGACAGCCAGATCGGTTACAATCCGTGCTATTTAGAAGAGGAAGATATTTTGAAACTTTACATAAAAGCAATATAACAAATGAAAGGAGAACGTTATGGAATACTGGAAAAATCCGGAAGAAGCTGTTACTGCTATTAAAAGGATGTGGGAAGATGTCGGTAAGGATGCAGAGCTCCTCGAAGGGGCTGGTAAGGTAAATCAACTCATACTCTTCGATTACACAGAATCCGGACCCGGCTGCGCGGTATGGGTTGACTGCCGCAATGGTGCCTTTGTGGTTGGCACCGGAATACCCTCGGGAACACCCGATCTGACAATGAGTCTTTCTGCCGACGACGCCCATCGTTCCTGGTCAAACAAGCTTAACCCCGTCATGGCCATCACGCGCAGGAAGATACGGGTGAAGGGCTCCGCGACAGGGCTACTTAAGCTTGTTCCCAAGCTGAAAAAGGTAGCGGTGATCTATGAGAAGGCACTCACCGATTTGGGTTGGGCTGATAAGATAATGAAGTAGAACAAATTAGTTGAGGGTACAATATGAATGCTAATACGGGTAAGATAATACGGCTGGACCTCAATGCCAGCGCTATATCCATCGAAATGCTGCCGGAGGATGATTATCGAAACTTCGTCGGTGGAAGCGGACTAGCTGCAAAGTACTTCTGGGACAAGGGAGACTTCAACACGGATGCCCTCTCGCCTGAGGCGATGCTCATCTTCATGAATGGACCTTTTTCGGGGTTAAAACTCTCCGGCGCCAGCAGAAACAGTGTAGCCGGCCGTTCGCCCCTCACAGGGCACTGGTCTGATTCTTCCTGCGGCGGATATTTTGCCCCGGAGCTCAGGTTCGCGGGCTATGACGGTATTGTTTTAACAGGTAAGTCACCTAAGCCTTCTGTGCTTTTAATAGAGGACGATAAAATATCCATAGTGGACGGCACCGAATACTGGGGCAAGGGCATCGAGGAAGTGACCAAGGAACTAAAGAATAAATACGGCAAGACTTGCCGCACGGTCGTTATAGGCCCGGCTGGAGAGAACCTCGTGAAATTTGCAGCCATACTGAACGAAGGGCACCACGCCTTCGGACGTACCGGATTCGGCGCCGTGATGGGTTCAAAAAACCTCAAGGCCATAGTGGTCAAGGCAGCGAAAAAAGAGATGACTCTCGCTAATCCTGAGAAATTTGAGGAGCTAAGGAAAGTGCTCAACCCGAAGATGAAGGAAGCGCTTGCCGCGAGCCTGCTGCACGAAAACGGTACGGCTGCAAACCTCGAAGGCGGCGCGTTCACCGGCGATGTTCCCATCAAGAACTTTACATCGAACTCCTGGGAAGGAATGGCGGACGCCCTTACCGGATCCACGCTCTCCGAGAAGTATCTGACAAAACGGACTTCCTGCGCTTATTGCGGAATCGCCTGCAAGCGGGTCGTCGAGGTCAAGGAAGGTCCCTGGGCTATTCCCGAGGGCTCAGGTCCTGAATACGAGACGATCGTTTCCTACGGCGCGCTGATCGGTTCGCTGGATCTTGCGGCTGTATGTAAGGCAAATAGAATCTGCAATGACATGGGGATAGATACCAGATCATCAGGCGTAACCATTGCGTGGGCGATGGAGGCCTTCGAAAGGGGAGACCTCACCGAGGCTGACACCGACGGAGTTAAGCTTCTGTGGGGAGACATGGAAACAGTAATCAACGTCGTGCTTCCGAAGATGGCGAAAAGAGAAGGTAAACTTGGCGCTCTTCTCGCCGAGGGAAGTGTTTCGGCAGCCGGAAAAATCGGTAAAGATTCCATCAACTACACTACCCAAAGCAAGGGGCTAGAGGCGCCGATGCACGATCCGCGAGGCGGCGGACACGGGATGGCCCTGACCTACGCCATGAGCCCGAGGGGTGCGTGTCATGTCGCCGATCCCATGCTCTTCGTGGAGATGGGGGCTTGCTTCTGGCCCGAGATCGGCTTCGAATTTGTCCTCGAACCCAAAACGGACGAGAACAAGCCGGAGGCCGCCGTTATGTCGATAGAAATGGGAGCATTGGAAAACAGCGCCTGTTTCTGCCAGTTCGCAGACCGTGAAGTTAGCATACCTGAATGGCTGGAGCTTTTCAACACCGTTCCCGGGTACAACTGGGAGGCCAAGGACATGATGAAAGCCGGACGCCGGATATTCTTTCTAAAGAGACTCATGAATTACCGGTACGGGCTTACCGCCAAGGACGACGATCTTACGCCCCGAATGCTTGAGCCGGCACGGGACGGGGAACCGGAAGGAGTAGAAATCAACTTTACGGGGATGAAAGAGAGATTCTATACGCTCATGGACATGGACTCCGAGAAAGGAATTCCCTCAAAAACGGCCCTCGATGAATATAACCTGAGCGAAGAAGCCGCCCGGGTGTGGTAGGATGTTATTCATGAAAATCAAGGTAAGGCCAGTCGGCATCATCAAGAAGTATTTTACAGAACATGAACTAGAGAGTGCCGATGGCCTTACCCCTGAACAACTTATTAGTGATCTGAAAATTCCCGTGAAGCTCAAGATGGTTTCCATTGTAAACGGGAAAAGCATCCCGCTTAAGAACAAATTGAAAGACGGAGATGAGGTAATCCTGGTGACATTATTGACCGGCGGGTGATACTGCCCCCATTATGGACGTTTTATTGAAATATACTCCACACCTGGTGCATTAAAATTCATATTTATCTAATTGTCCATTTTCCAAATCAATATTAACTAATGTGTTTCTAAAAACTCCGCTGCGGTTAAGGAGAATCTTTACAACCTCCATGGCCTGCATGGATGCTATTAAAGCAGGCGCTAAAACCGGTACACCTAAAATAGCTTCCGGAGAATCCTTATCATTCACCTGGCAACCATTTTCCCCATAAAGAAACGTCAATCCCTTGTCTTCAGGAAATACTGTCGTTACCTGACCTTCGAAGCCGGCAACTGCGCCGTGGACGAACGGGATTCTATTTTTTTTTGCAACCTTTTCAACCATAAGACGATCATCCATGTTATCGAGAGCGTCGACAATCACATTTGCCCCGGAGAGAATATTATCTGCATTCTCTGCCTTTACCTTTTCTGTAATAATAGAAACATCTACAGAAGGATTAATCAGCTTTACAACATCTGCTGCTATCTGGGGCTTTGCTTTATTTATGGTTTCAGTGCTGGATAAAGGCTGTCGATTCAGGTTTGTTTCATCGAAAACATCACCATCAATTATTCTGAGATAGCCGATTCCGATTCTAGCTAGCAGCAAGATCACGTGCCCCCCCAACCCACCGGAGCCGACAACAGCTATTCGGGATTCTGCTAACCTGATTTGATCTTGTATTGAAATAGATTCCCGATTCCGAATGTATCGATAAGGGCATACCCCCAACTTCATGGCTTCGACATATACAGACTTGAGGGTATATTGATACTTCAATGCCAACTGTATCGCTTTTTCCTCATGCAGAACCTTAATCTTAAGGTTACTTTTGCCATCGAGAATTTCTATAGCTAATAAATTTAGCTCTTCAAGAAATTTCCTGTTTTTTGAGGTATCATTCATATATATCTCTTCAAGCAAATGCTTTCATCGTGGCGATATATTTTTTGCATAGTTCACGATAAAAGTCGATACCGGCTTTTGCCATTATTTTCTGATCATCAGTGACATCATGGGTAATTTTTGCCGGGTTTCCGGCAACGATTTTACCTGCGGGAATTTTCATGCCTTTAGGCACAACTGAAACGACAGACACAAAAACATA
>Ga0118677_10016596_pt1 | contig 10050 bp, 10 predicted proteins | sample AliMusrvi5mmetaG_FD_86154 | JGI IMG/M metagenome (GOLD analysis project Ga0118677, IMG submission 86154)
CAGCTAAAGCAATGCAATCTATTTTATTTGCTTCAAAAAATCGTTGCAATTCGTATGTGAAAAGAAGGTTTGATAGCTTGGACCTGCCGTAAGCTTTCATTGGAGTATATCCTTCGCCATTGGTATAAAGTAAATTGTCGAAATCCATTACACCGCTTTTGTGAGCCATGCTGCTAACGTTCACTACTCGTGATTTTGGCGTTTTTTTCAATAAGTCGAGCAATAGACCGGTTAGCGCAAAATGCCCCAAATGATTCGTTCCAATCTGGCTTTCAAAACCATCTTTAGTTAATCTGTGGGGAACCATCATGATGCCCGCATTATTGACCAGAATGTCTAGATGGGAATATTTTTTCTTAAACTGGTCTGCGAAATTCCGAATTGATTTCAAATCCATTAAATCCAGTTCCATGACAGTGATGTTGGCATTTGGATGAATCGCAACTATTTCGTTTCGGGCAGCTTCGCCTTTCTCGGTCGAACGGCAAGCTATGATAACCGTTGCACCTTTTCTTGAAAGTGCTTTGGCAGCCTCAAATCCTAAACCGCTATTGCCACCGGTTATAATTATAGTTTTCCCGGTTAAATCCTGTATGTGAGTTGTATTCCAGTTATTAGTTGTCATAAGATTATTGGATTTAAAATTCTACAAAATAAGCTACAATTCCCAATGCTATTAAAACAAAACCAGTAATCCGTTTGGCATGAAGTTCCATGTAAGTCAGATTCAGTTTATTTACACCTATAAGCCCTAAATAGACAAGTCCAAACATAAATAACAGTGTCATAATAAGATATACTGCCGAAACAATGAAAATTCCCGTCCAGCCAAAGGTTGCTGCCTGAAAATAATAGGCTTCAATTTCAACACACGGAGTGAGAAACATAGCAATACTCAACGAAGTAAGGATAGCTGTTTTTGATTTTTTATTTTTCAAAACCACATCTTCAAGTTCGAAGTGATGATGGTGATGTTTCTGACGTAAATCGAGAATTAAATATACTAAACCTATGACTAATAAAATGGTAGGAGCAACAATGCTTGTTATTGAACTGTAACTCTCAGCTAGTTTAATACCTACAAAACCGACAATAATACCAATGATAATGGTGCTGATCATATGCGAAAGGCCGGTAATAAAAGTGGCAAAAATAGCTTCTTTGTTTGTCCATTTTTCGGTTTTAGAAATTGCAATTATCGGAATCCAGTGGTGCGGAATTAATGCGTGAATCAAACTCAAAAGTAAACTTCCTAAAAATATTTGCCACATTGTATGTTGTTTTATTATTAAATGAAATAATGGTTGAATTTGTGAAATTATGTCAGACTAACTAATAACGCTATCGTGGGATTTTTGTTTTTAGAGTAGCTGATGAATTAGGATATTTCCCGAATCCTCGTTAGTTTTGTTATTTTTTTGTTGACCAGATCCGAATTTTCCCAAAGCAGTAGCCGTGTACTCCTGTTTATGCTTAATGAAGCTGTTCTACCAAGAACTAAAGCCGGAAAATAACAACATGCTGCTATAATTTCGAACATTGAAAAAGCTGCAATCACCGGAATAAGTCCTGCCAACAACTGATTGATTTTCAGAATGGAATGTGTCCCAAAATCCAGTAATAATGGTTTTTCCGAAACTGATATTTCGGTTGGAATTCCGTTGGATAAATCAATGTAATTATAAGCTGAAACTAAATCGTCGAATGTTGATACCTCCTGTTTTACAGAAATGATTTCAGCCGATAAAATCCCATCGTAGAACAAGGTTTGTGCAGTCTCAACCACATTTCCGTCCAAGCTGAACAAGCGGGTAATTATTTTTTGCTCGTCCTGTTCTACTACAGTTCTTCGAAGAATTTCATCCGGTGAATAAAATATTAGTTGGCTGGCTACACGCATCATTTTTTTAGAATTAGTCTCCTGATATTTTTCTGTTTAGGTTGTAAAGGGTCGCTTTTTATTGGCAAGCTGATAACTGGATAATGACTTGGATCAGCAGCTTGCAGAACTTTAAGCAGGCTGTCTTGTTTCAACGGATTATAAACTCTTGTTATTGAAATACTGTCAACCGTTACACTCAGCTTTCCTTTATAAGCTGAACTTCCAAGCAATTCACCTGAAATAGATTTGATTTTAGATGGATGAATCGATGATATTCGTAAAGTAAACCGACGAGTCAAACCGTCATTATATGACTTTTTGATTACGCCACGTACCCGACCGTTGACATAATTTATCTGGAAACGGATAAGTTTATTTTTGCTTGAATCTTCAGGTGTTATGCGTTGCTTGAATCTCAGAATATAAACATCGCCCAGCATAAAATTATGGTCAGGAATATCAAAGTTTAGATGTGTACGTGCAGAATCTTTTGTCAGGACATATTTTGTGCGTTTGTTCCAAATGTTAACTTTTATTTTAGCCAGTTCAACAGAATCAACCGGATGATATTTGCCTTTGTTTATGTTTTTTTGAAGATCGGTAAGCTGTACAATAACCTGATCGTAAATTTTATCGAAATTTTTCGGATTCTTGGAGTACCAAACCAACGATGAATCAAATTCAGCCTGTGTAATACCATATTTACTCAAAACCGAAACATAATATTCGTTTTTCTTATCGAGTTGGTCGTATGGCAACCCTTTTGCCGTCATCGATCCATCGAGTTTATGTAAATCAGTCAGTACATTAATCATGTCATTTTGGTTCAAAACTCCTTTGGGTCTTACATTGCAAGCCGTGAAAAGGAGAATGATTACGACAACGAAGATAATCTGACCAAAAAAATTACTTTTTAACCTCTTCATTTGACTCTTTTTTTGTTTCGAGGCTTTCGTTCAATTCTTTGCGGAAGAACAATAAAATAATACCAACTGCCACGCTGATAGCTGAATCGGCAATGTTGAAAATAGGGCTAAAGAATATAGTTTCGCCAGCTGCGTTTTTGATAATCGGGAAATAAATCATATCCACTACTTTTCCGTAAAATAAACTGGCATAACCACCTCCATCGGGAAATAAAGTTGCGACAGGTCCCATATAGTTGCTTGCACTGAAAATAACTCCGTAAAGAACAGAATCAATGATATTGCCTGCAGCACCAGCCAGTACTAATGATACAGCCAAGATATAGCCTGTGCGGAATTGCCTCTTTATGAGTTTGTTGATGTACAAAGCCAATGCTACCACAGCAATAATACGGAAAAGGGTGAGAAATAATTTTCCGATAAGTTCCATGCCGAAAGCCATACCGTTATTTTCGATGAAATAGATCTTAAACCAACTCAATACATCGACATGCTCGCCTAGACTGAAATTAAGTTTAATATATATTTTTGATACCTGATCGACTAATAAAACAAGGAATATGAGTAAGAGAGATTTTTTTGTAATTGACATGATAAACGTAAATTAAATTAAACACAAATTCGGCAACAGACAAAAGTTCTGTTGCCGAATTGATTCTTATTTCAGTTCGATTATTTTTGATCGTTCTTTGCTTCAATGCATAATGTAGCATGCGGGACTGCACGTAAGCGTTCTTTTGGTATCAACTTGCCTGTTTCCCGACAAATTCCATATGTTTTATTCTCAATACGAATCAAGGCTGATTGTAGATGTTGAATAAATTTCATCTGACGTTGTGCCAAACGTCCTGCTTCTTCTTTTGATAGCGTTGCAGCTCCTTCTTCCAATACTTTAAAAGTAGGTGAAGTGTCCATTACATCATTTCCATCCAAATTGGAAATTGCATTGCGCAGTTCATCATATTCTTTGTGCGCTTTTTCAAGTTTTTCGGTAATCAACACCCGAAACTCATCCAATTCGGCATCAGTGTATCTCGTTTTTTCAGTCATAGTCGTATTTGTTAATCGTTTTTTTAATTGAGAAAAGGAGATTCTCTAAACTCTAAGTTTTTTTCAGTTTCTTTAATTGCCTGCGAAAATAGGAAATTAGTTTCAGTTTGACAATTTTTTTTGTATTTAATTTTGGTGAAACGCAATATAATGATCTTATAAATCAGCATTGTTTAAAAAAACAAAAACACAGAGTTATTAAGTAATGTTCTTAGTAATCAATGACCTTGCAGTTTTTGCTCCCAATAGCTAATCTTATACTTTTTTTACAGAAACTCTTACCATGTATTCATCAAATTCAAGTTCTGTTGCTCCTGTTAATTCAGATACTAACACTACAGAGTTCGCTAAAGTTTGCGTTGCAATGTAATTTCCATATTCTTTTACTGCTGCATTAATTTCGTCACGACTTTCAATTTCCACCAAAATCTTGTCGACGATTTCGTAACCATTTGATTTACGGATGTTTTGAATACGGTTTACCAATTCACGTGCAATTCCTTCGCGTAATAATTCTTCAGTAACGGTAATGTCGAGTGCCACGGTAAGTTTACCTTCGTTGGCAACCAGCCAGCCCGGCATGTCTTCGGTAATGATTTCAACATCTTCCAGTTCCAATTGAACTTCACCTGTTGGTAGAGCCAGTGTATATGTGCCATTCCATTCAATTTCAGTAATTTCAGATTTGGTGAATCCAGTCATTACCTGCGCAATTTCTTTCATTTGTTTGCCGTATTTTTTACCCAGCGTTTTGAAGTTTGGTTTGATTTTTTTTACCAGATTTTCCATGTCGTTTTCGGCTGGAATTATTTCAATTTCTTTCACATTTACTTCGGCTTTTACGAGGTCGGCAATGTAACTGAGTTGTTTGAAAGTAATATTGTCCGGAGCAGGAATAACTGCTTTTGTCAATGGTTGACGCACTTTTTTCTCTGCTTTACGACGCAATGCCAATATCATAGACGACGCTTGTTGTGCCAACTGCATACATGCTTCCAAGTTGCAGTCAATCAATGCTTCGTCGTAGGACGGGAAGTTAGCCAAGTGAACTGATTCATTCGTATCTTTTCCTGTAACGGTGTTCAAATCAAGGAACAATTTATCAGCAAAGAAAGGTGCAATCGGTGCCATAAGTTTAGTGACAGTTTCCAAACAAGTATAAAGCGTTTGGTAAGCTGATATTTTATCTTCGTTGTATTCACCACCCCAATAACGTTTGCGGTTCAGGCGTACGTACCAGTTACTCAGGTTTTCGCCCACGAAGTCTGATATAGCACGTCCTGCTCGGGTTGGCTCGTAGGTTTCGTAGTATTCTGTTACGTCTTTGACCAGGGTATTGAGCAATGAAATAATCCAACGGTCGATTTCGGGACGTTTTTCCATTGGGATTTCTGCTTCGGCGTACCTGAATTTATCCACATTGGCATACAGCGAGAAAAAAGAATAGGTGTTGTAAAGTGTTCCAAAAAATTTGCGGCGTACTTCATCAATACCTTCCGAGTCAAATTTTAGATTATCCCAAGGTGACGCATTGGTCATCATGTACCAACGAAGCGGATCGGAACCATATTTTTCAATTGTTGAAAATGGATCAACACCATTTCCCAACCGTTTTGACATTTTGTTACCGTTTTTATCAAGCACCAACCCGTTAGAAATAACGCTTTTGAAAGCCACCGAACCGCGAACCATGGTACTGATAGCATGTAAGGTAAAGAACCAACCGCGCGTTTGGTCAACACCTTCCGAAATAAAATCGGCCGGAAAATTGGTTGAATTATCAATTAATTCTTTGTTTTCGAACGGATAATGTAACTGCGCATAAGGCATGGCACCCGAATCGAACCAAACGTCAATCAGATCCAGCTCACGTTTCATTGGTTTGCCACTTTTTGAGACGAGAAGAATGCCATCCACATACGGACGGTGTAAATCTATATTCTTTACCGCGTAGTTTTCGGCGGTATATTCTCCTACGTTGAAGTTTTTGTATGGATTCTCTGTCATAAATCCGGCTGCGATTGATTTTTCGATTTCCGTAATCAATTCTTCTATCGAGCCAATACAAATTTCTTCTGTTCCGTCTTCGCTGCGCCAGATTGGTAGCGGAGTTCCCCAGTAGCGACTGCGACTCAAGTTCCAGTCTTGCAGGTTTTCCAGCCATTTTCCGAAACGGCCGGTTCCAGTGGAAGCAGGTTTCCAGTTGATGGTGTCGTTGAGCGACATCATTTCCTCGCGGCAAGCGGTTGTTTTTACAAACCAGCTGTCCAACGGATAATACAACACGGGCTTGTCGGTACGCCAGCAATGTGGATAGTTATGCGTATGTTTTTCTATTTTGAAAGCCAAACCTTGTTGCTTCAACATTACACATAGGTCAATGTCCAGTGTGGTAACAGTATCTGTATCACCTGTCGGAGTTGGAACGGGTGACGTTTCGTAAGCATTTTTTACGTAACGTCCCGCATATTCGGCATATAAATCAGTATTTACGTTTGAGGCCACAAAATCGGCACTCAAATCTTCAATCTTGAAGAATTTACCTGTACGGTCAACCATCGGTTGGCGGTTTCCGTCTTTGTCGATAAGCAATAATGGTGGAACGTCGTTTTGTTTGGCCACACGATCATCATCCGCACCAAAAGTTGGAGCAATATGAACGATCCCTGTACCATCTTCAGTGGTAACGAAGTCTCCGGTGATAACTTTGAAGGCCGTGCCACCTAAATCCCCCTTGGGGGACTTTTGGTATGGATCAACCCAAGGGATTAGTTGTTCATATTCAATTCCGGCTAAATCAGATCCTTTGAATTCACCAAGTACCTTAAACGGTATGTTTTTGTCGCCGGTTTTGTAATCTTCAAACGCTAAATCTGCATTTTTAGGATTGAAATGGGCATTCAGCAATTCTTTAGCCAAAATGTATTTTACGCGATTTCCCAAATATGGATTGAAAGAATCAACTAGCAAGTATGTAATATTAGAGCCAACACAAAGTGCTGTGTTTGACGGCAATGTCCATGGCGTGGTTGTCCAGGCTAGGAAGAAGACATTACTGCCCCCTAAATCCCCCTTGGGGGACTTTTGTCCTTTGAGCGCTTCAGAAATCTTTGATAGAACATTATCAGTATCAACTAAGACTTCTTCGTTTGTAAAACGAATGACTTTGTATCCGAGACTTTCTAATAGATCAGATCTTAATTTATCGTACTCGGCAACTTCTTCATTTTCATGATAACCACCGTCAACTTCAACAACTAATTTCTTTTCTATACATACAAAATCAACAATGCAATCAGCAATAATATGCTGACGTCTAAATTTATATCCATCTAGATGTTTGCTTTTTAGTTGTGTCCATAAAGCATCTTCAGACGGAGTCGGATTTTTTCTGTGCTCTAGTGCTAATTCTTTTATTCGAGAATAAATAGATGGCGATGCTGTTAAACAATCGAGACTTTCTTTGTTTGAACTCTCCAAAAAGTCCCCTAAGGGGGATTTAGGGGGCAGATTTTTCACCTTGAACTGTGCTACACAAGTGGTATCCTTCACATCTCGATAGCACCCCGGTTGGTTGAGCTCGTGAGTTGAGAGACCTGTTCCGGCAGCGGGTGAGTAAGGCTGAATAGTGTAGCCTTTATAGAGTAATTTCTTGTTGTAAAGCTGTTTGAGTAACCACCAAAGCGTTTCGATATAGCGGTTATCGTAGGTAATATAGGGGTCGTTCATATCCACCCAGTAACCCATTTGAGTTGTCAGGTCTTCCCATTCTTTGGTGTATTTCAATACATCCTTGCGGCAAGCAGCGTTGTAATCGTCAACAGAAATTTTCTTGCCAATATCTTCTTTGGTAATTCCCAATGCTTTTTCCACGCCAAGTTCCACCGGAAGCCCGTGTGTATCCCAGCCGGCTTTACGTTTTACCTGAAAGCCCTGCATGGTTTTGTAACGGCAGAAAACATCCTTTATCGTACGTCCCATCACATGGTGAATGCCCGGAAGTCCGTTCGCTGAAGGTGGTCCTTCATAGAAAACGAATGACGGTTTGCCCTCGCGGGTTTCGATACTTTTATGGAAAATGTTCTTATCGCTCCATTGTGACAACATTTCCTTGTTAATATCCGATAAATTAAGTCCGGAATATTCTTTAAATTTTTTCATCAGAAAAATTACGAATTATACGAATTAAAACGAATTACTCAAATATTGAGTTCGTAACAAATCAATTAACCGATATCTGATTAACGGATAACCAATTTAGGGGTGCAAAATTACAAAAAATAAATGATAAGAGAAAGAGTTGGGAGTGCTTGAATTTGAATGAAGAAAGTAAAAAAGAATTGGGGGTAATTAGTTTTACTTTTTGCTGCGAATTCGTGGAAATGTCTATCTGTTTTAATGAAGAAAAGGTTTAAAAAACATAAAATAAATTAGCGCATATCTTCCATTTAGTGTTCGTTATGCGCTAATTTTTAAAATCGCTAGTCATTTATTTTTTAGCCTGCTTTTCGCTTTTTTCTATCTTTTCATCCATTTTCATTATGCCCATCATTTGGTTCATGGTTTTTTGCATGCCGTCGGTAGATCCGTCGAGGAAGATAACGTTTCCTTTGCCTGTTTCGCCAAAATGTTTGATGGCTTCGGTCCACATGGAAAAGAGAAGAAATGAAGCGTCGAGGTCGGCGTCGGACATTTCTTTAGCAGCGTGAGCCATACCTTTGGCCACTTCTTCGCGGAAGAGGGCGATGCCTTGTCCTCGTTGCTGTGCGGCTTCTTTTTCGGCCAATGCAGAGATTTTAATAGCGTTACCTTCTGCTTCGGCAGCTTTGGTTTTGGTAATCAACAAGGCTTGTCCTTCGTTTTCGGCTGCAGCTTTCAGGTTGCTTGAAGCTACTACGCGAGCCATGGATTTGATGATTTCTTCGTCGAATGTGATATCGTTCAGCTGAATGTCAATCATATGGTAACCCCATGCTTCAAGTGTGTCGTCGAGATGTTTCTTCACTTCCTCAATGATTTCGGTACGCAGACTTAGAATCTCAGCTTGCTTTTTGGTTGCTACGAAACTACGGATTGTTCCTTCGATGGTGCGGATAAGCGCTTGCATGAAGTTGCGGTCGTCCACGAACTTGAAAGCCACATTTTTTATCACGTCATCCGATTGATTAAAAACCGCATAAAGTAACATAGCTTTAAAATATACATTAGCCTGATCTTGGGTTACAGCCTGAAATTCCAGTTCCACCGAGCGGTTCTGGATGGAAATGCGACGGTGAACCAATTCGATAAAAGGAATTTTGAAATTTAAACCCGGTCCCATAATACGGCGGTATTTCCCGAAAATGGTGATTACAGCTACATAACCCTGATTGACGGTTACAAAACCCGAGAACACAAAAAGGAGTATCAGAACTCCAATGATAATGAAAGGGATTGAGATCATGATTTATAATTTTTATTGGGTGATTTGGAAAAAAGATAAGTTGCAAAGATATACATTTTTTCTTAAAAGGAACTGAGACTGTGAAATAATTGAACTCAAAAGAATACGTAAAAATAAACAAGAAAGCCGACGGTACTTGTCGGCTTTTAAAAAAAAACTTGCGGAGAGAAAGGGATTTCCTATTTCCCGTTATATCAGCCCTTTTATTATAGTGGTACGAAGTCGGTACGAAATTATAACAAGTTTTTGAATAAACAAGCATTAATTGTCACTAATGTGCAAATATAACTGTGTTATAGGGTTAAGTACAGTTTTGCAGTTTTTATATTGTTTAAATTTATTACAGCCCTTATAGCAAATAACCCACCCGTAGCAAGCAATATACTACCAATTGCTCGCTCTGTAGTTCCACTGCTTATAAATTTTTCTTTTTCTGACTGTATAACACTGTTTACATAGGCTTGTTGTCTTAAAAACTGTTCATTACTAGGATAATCCCCCCGATATAACGATACTGGATTCATATCCGATGCTTTTACATACTTACCATTACCATCAACAAATAAAATTATGCTCCCAACCGCACATGCTACCCCTGAAATGATGCTGAAATTAGCTTTCTTCTTATATATATATAGCGTAAAATTAAATCTGACATAATCTAATAATTTTTTCTGGAGTCAAATTATCAAAATGAAATTTTATAGCCTCCCAGCACTTTTCCCATGTTTCGAATAATACATTCTGGG
>Ga0118677_10016598_pt1 | contig 10049 bp, 5 predicted proteins | sample AliMusrvi5mmetaG_FD_86154 | JGI IMG/M metagenome (GOLD analysis project Ga0118677, IMG submission 86154)
GCCAGGTATCGCTCTCTGTTCGAGAACATGCTGGACGGGTTCGCCTACTGCCAGATGATCCACGACGATCGCGGGCGTCCGGTTGATTTTATCTATCTCACGGTCAACCGTGCTTTCGGGCGTCTGACGGGCCTGGAAAACGTGGTGGGCAAGCGCGTGACGGAGGTCCTGCCGGGGATTCAGGAAACCCATCCGGAGCTGTTTGAGATTTATGGCCGCGTCGCGCGGACCGGTCAGCCGGAGCACTTCGAAATCGAATTCAAACCGTTGGCGTCATGGTTGTCGGTCTCGGCTTATAGTACGGTCGAAGGTTGCTTTATCGCGGTATTCGATGACGTCACGGCGAGCAAGAATTCGGAGAAGTCCCTGCGCGAGGCCAATGAGAAATTGATCGAGGCCGACCGGCGCAAGGACGAGTTCCTGGCGATGCTGGCCCACGAGCTGCGCAACCCGCTGGCGCCGGTGCGCAATGCCGTGCAGGTGCTGCGCCTGGCCGAAAACAATCCCGGCGTCCAGCAGCGCCAGCGCGTCCCGCAGCGGACCGGGCGGTACGTCGGTCAGCGAATACTTCTCGGCGCGCTTGAGCTTGGGATAAATCAGGAGGAGCTGATCGGGCTGGCGCAGCGCGATGGTTTGGGCGGGTTGGCCCAGTTCCCATCGGAATAGGCCCGGAACGGCCACCCAAACCTTGCCGGTGGCGACCAGGGGTTGGGTCAGAACCTTGAGGGCGCGGGTCTGGGTGAAGTCAGCGGACCAGTTCAGGATGTTGGTCTGCGCGGCGAACCACCGCTCGAACATGGGATCGGACTCCGCCGCGCGGGAGGCGAGGGCGGCCAGGAGCAGGGGAATCCAAAGACGGCGGCGCAGCGCGTGAAGCCTTCGCGCGACCGGTCTTTCGGGCAGATTAGAACCAAGGGATGCCATTGCCTCCAGTGTGGCGGTTCCCCGGCTCGATTGCACGCAGGAATTGGAAGTCCGAAGGAAGACCGCCCCAGGCGTGCTTCCTTTTTAGCTATCGAGTCTCAGGCGGCATACTGCCGACCTGTAGTCTCCTAATTGCGAAAGAGGATTTGATTTCCATTTCCGGTCTGAGCATGCTCTCCGCATGAAGAGAATATGGTTCCTATTGTTGTCCGCATGGCTGCCCCTCACGGCGTTGGCCGAGAATTCCGCCGTGGTTCCGACCTCCCGCACAGCGCCGACCAATTGGGTCGCTCGCCACGAAGGCTTTCTGGCCGAAGCTAAGCAAGGGAACTACGAACTCGTGTTCATCGGCGACTCCATCACTGACCGCTGGCGCAAGCAGGGCCTCGAAGTCTGGAACAAGTTCTATGTGCCACGCCATGCGCTCAATCTCGGCATCAGCGGCGACCGCACGCAACATGTCCTCTGGCGCCTCGATCACGGCGAACTGGCCGGCTTGAAGCCCAAAGCCGTGGTGCTGATGATAGGCACCAACAATACCGGCCAGGAAAAGGACGGTTCGGCACGCAATTCCACCTCGGAAGTCATCGCCGGCGTGACAGCGGTCGTTGAGAAAGTCCGCACCAAGGTGCCCCAGAGCAAACTCCTGCTGCTGGCCGTTTTCCCCCGCGGCGCCGTTAGCGCGCCGCAACGCGCCCAGATCAAAGAGATCAACTCGGCTATCGCCAAGCTTGACGACGGCAAGATGGTCAAGTTCATTGACATCGGGAACGTTTTCCTCGCCGAGGACGGCTCTATTCCTAAAACCATCATGCCGGACTTACTCCACCCGTCCCAGCAGGGTTATCAGCGCTGGGCCGAGGCCATGGAGCCGACGCTCGCCGCAATGGTGAAATAGCCCCAAGCGCCACGCTCTGCCGTCCGGACCGCTTGGTCTAACGAACAAGCAACCAATCGGGCCCCGGAACGGGGCGTATCTGTGCCGGGCAGTGGGTTTCCTGTCTGCGCTGATCGGACCCGGCTCCTTGCTGGGTTGACTCGGCCGACATACAAGTACCAATCCCTTGCCGGTTACGGGAGGATCTCGGCTTGTTCCTGCCCTGTTTCAGAAAGTGCCAGATTCTGTTTGGGCATTCTTTGGAAACCCTGTAGAAAGCATCTATGAACACCTTGTGCCTTCGGGAAACTTGTCCGCCAAAGGCGGGAAGAGGGTTGGGCTCTGTGGAGCCGTTACAGCCACCTATACAAGAATCCGCGCGTAACCGGTTTCGAAGAGAATGAGTTCATGGGTTTAACATCCAATCTGCCCACCGCACCGTTGCCGATTATGTCGATCCACGGGACTATGGACCTCAACGTGCCTTATACATCAGTATGCGAATCCGAAGCGACGCCATTGTGATCCAGCCTCTTGTGCCCCGGCCTTCCGGGAGGCCGGCGGCAAGGGCGAGCTTGTGGCGAGCCTCCCGCCGGTGTGAGATTGCGGCGTTCCTTGCGCTCGCCGTGGCTTCGATCAGCCCGGCTGCCTCACCCGCCTCATTGCCGTCCGATACGCATCCTGCGCATCCTGGCGTCATGCAGTTAGTCCCGCAGGTGACCAACGTGCAATGCGGCTCGCGCCAGGTTCCCATCGGGAAGACAGTCACCATCATTCTCGATCCCGCGGCCCTCGCGACCACCCGCTACGCGGCCGAGTCTCTTCGGACGGAGTTGGCCCGCCTGTTCGGGGCGGATGCCGTCATCCTGCGCGATCGCGACGGCGCTCGCTCCCCAGGCGTCTCGGTATTCCTGGACGACGCGGCCGGGCATTTGCCGACAGGACGGTTTCCTCAACTGCGGGATCTTCCGCCGCCGGGAGAGGACGGCTATCTGCTCGGCGTATTCCCGCTGGAGAAGGCGGCCGTGGTGCGGGGGCACGGCGGCGACGGCGTGATCCGCGGGGTCTTCGCCCTGGCGCAGTTGGCGGTCAGCGACGATCGCGGATACGCTTGGCCCGAGGTGCTGATCTCGGATACGCCCGACCTGCGCATGCGATTCACGCGGGGCATCCTGAGCGATGCGGGGAGGTCGAGCAGGATGACCGTGGAGGAGCGGCTGACCACTGAATTGGACTGGTGGGCCCGCTGGGGATTGAACTACGCGCTCCTGCCCCTCAGGCTTCAGCAGGGTGCGCAGGAGAAGCAGTTCAACCAGTGGCTTGTCGAGGCGGCCCATAAACGGGGCATGAAGGTCGGCGTCAATCTGGGCGGGCGGTCGCTCTGCCCGAGCGATGGCATCCAGATGGACGCCTACTTGTCCAAAGTGCACCGGCTGCTCGAGATGGGCTGTGACTTCTTCCTGGTCCTGTTTGACGACCTTCCGCGCCAGCGCCTGGGCGGGCACTGCGAACGGTGCATCCGCAGGTTCGGCGGGAGCCTGGCCGCCGAGCAGCGGTTCATCCTCGAGGCGATGTACGACGTCCTGTCTGAAGCCGGCCCGGATCACCAGCTCATCTGGTGCCCGATCTACTATAGTCTCGGCATGACCGGCTACATCGGAGGGGCGGAAGGGCCGGACGCCTATTTTTCAATCCTCGGCGGCTCTGCTCGCGTCCGTCAGACCTTCATGTTTCATTGCGCATTCGACCGCGACTTCAATACCTACCTGGACGCGAAGGGATTGAAGCATCGCGTCTGGTGGTACAACGGGATCAGGACCGACTACTATATGGTCAGCCGGGAATTCGACGGCTACGAAGGATGGGGGCCGCGCCTCCGCATCCCGGGCCTGAAGGACTTCCATAGCTTCTTCCCTCCCTTTGAGAACGGCTGGCTCATGCCTGGTTACGCCAGCGCCAGGCCTTCGCTTCACCGCTGCATTGCTCCAACGGCCCAGGCCGCCCGCGACGAGCAAGGCCGAACGGTCATTCCTCGCGCCTCGTGGCAGGAGCTTGGGCATATCTCCGATTGTATGGAGGGGATCTACTATTGCGGCGCTTCGGCCCCGTACCATATCGCTCTGGCCGGCGTGTTTGGCACCCACCCGCGGCTCTTCAACGAGCAGCAGGCCGAAGAGGCGATTCTGGACGCACTGTTCTCGCGTGGCGGGTCGCGGTACGCGATTGCGTGGGAGAATGCCTATGCCCAGGCCCAGATGCTCCTGGCTCGGTCGCAGGGAGTCCCGCTGGCAAACGATGCGCTCACTAGAATCAAGGGGCTGGTTGCTCAGATGGAGACGGCGGAGCGGTCCTTGAAAGACTGTGCCGCCAGGGGCAAGCCCGCTCTTCCCCGGTCCGTGGTCAATGGTCTGCTGGCCGAAATGAACACTTGGCGCGCCAGGGTCCGTTCCCTGGCCGATATCGCGAAAGTACCGGAATCGCATTGAGCACGTGGTTGGGTTGAATTGTATGCGCAAACAATCATGTTTTCGGCCGAATGGGCGATATCGCTCCAGCGAGTCGCTTCAGTGTTGACCGAACCTCCCGCTTGTGTTGTTTTCATTACGACATCGTGCACCGCCTCATGCTTTTCACGCCCTTTGTCCGTTTTCCGCTTTGCCCGTCTCTTACGTCGGTCGCGATAGCTCTGTTGGTTTTGCTGCTGCCAGCGGCAAATGCTCCAGCCGCGCCGCCGCCGGGCTATTACCTGGTTTGGGCCGATGAATTCGATGGCTCATCGCTCGATGGCAGCAAATGGTGGGCTTGGGTCGGTCCAAGCCGTAACGCAGTCAACACCCCGGACGCGGTCACAGTCGGTGGCGGCTATTTAACCCTGACAACCTACACCGTCAACGGCACCCACTATAGCGCTATTCTTTCCAGCGATGGATTATTCCGCCCGTGGTACGGTTACCTTGAGGCCAGCATCAACTTCGATACGACCGCCGGGATGTGGTCCGGCTTTTGGCTGCAATCACCAAACGAGGGCCAATATCTCGGCGACACGTCCGCTTCCGGCGCCGAAATTGACATCTGTGAGCATCGCAAAACGGACGCGAACAGCGTCAATATTGACAGCTACATCCAGAGCACCGTCCACTGGGACGGCTACGGGGCGAACCACAAACAATACAACAGCGGCAATATCGGCTCCAGCCTCGGCACCGGCTTCCATGCCTACGGGCTGCTGTGGGACACGAACAGTTACGCTGTTCTGATTGACGGCGCCCAGCTTTGGGGCACAACCACAGCTCATTCGGATCGGACGGAACTCATCCAGCTCAGTTCCGAAGTCCAGAACGCGTCCTGGGCCGGTGTTGTGCCCCCTGGCGGCTATGGCGATTTTCTGACCAGCACGACCAAGATGGTCCTGGATTACGTCCGCTATTACGCGCCCACCTCCATGGTCTTCTGGGCCGGGGCCAGCTCGGGCAGTTGGAGCGACACCGCAAACTGGTTGCAGAGCCGCACGCCCGGCGCGGGAGATGAGGTTGTCTTCTCCTATCTGACCGTTGGCAATTCCAGCGTTTCTTTGGGGCAAGACACCGCCATTGGCGGTCTCTCCATCCAGGAATCCAGCCCCGTCACCATCAGCAGCCGGACGCTGACGATTAACTCCGGGGGCATTAACATGCTTTCAGCGGTGTATGATGGCGTCATCAACTCCGGCATCAGCCTGGGGGCAGCGCAATCCTGGAGTACTGCCGGCGGTCGCACGCTCACCCTCAACGGCGTCATCAGCGGCACGGGCAACTTAACGTTGAACGGCCACGGCACGGTCTCGTTGCCAGCCGTCAACACTCATTCCGGCACCCTCACCGTGAGCAACGGCACCCTGTTCGTCAGCGGCGCCACCGGCACCAACACTCTGACCGTGGCCGGCGGAACTCTTAGCGGTAACGGGAAGATTCTCGGACCCGTAGTGATCAGTGCCAGCGGCACGCTTGCGCCCGGCAACCCGGGCCCTTCCGTCGGCACGCTCACCATCAGTAATACCCTCACGCTCCAACCTCGTAGCCTTCTGAGTTTCGATGTCAACGAGAGCGCCGGGACGAGCGACAAGGTCATTGGCCTGAGCCGCGTCACCTTTGGCGGCACGCTCGTGCTCAATAACCAGACTGGAGCCTTCGCGCCGAGCGATGCCCTTAAGCTGTTCGCCGCCAGGAGCTACGTGGGCGCCTTTGACAAGATCACTCCGGTGACCCCCGGCGCAGACATGGCCTGGGACACGAGCACCTTGACCACAGACGGCACGCTGCGGGTGACGAGCACCCTCTCCACGAATATCACCGTCCAGTCGGCCGGCGGCCAGGTGAACCTCTCATGGCCCACCGACCACACCGGCTGGCGCCTTCAAGCGCAAACCAACCTGCCGCACATCGGGCTGACCACCAATTGGCTGACCGTGCCCGGCTCACCGGGAACCAACCGCCTGGTAACAGCGGTGGATCCCTCGGTCGGTAGCGTCTTCTATCGCCTGTCCGCTCCTCCCTTCTTCATATCCCAGTTCGCCCGAGGCAACCTGCTCGTCCTGCAAATCGGCAATGGCGCCATCAATGCCGCTGGCGCTCCCGGTGTTCTCAACGAATACTCTCCTGCCGGAGGTCCATGGCTGTCACAATTGGCGATTCCAACCTCCGGGCCTAACGCGATGCTGTTCGGTTCCACGGGCTACGGCAGCGGCCTGTTCTTGTCGCCCGATGGTCGCGCCCTTTTTATCACCGGCTATAGCGTGCCTTCCGGCTCCTACTCCGGCTCTTCCATTGATGGCTCTAGCACGACCGTCAGTCCAGCGGTTCTGCGGGCGATTGGTTCGGTGAACGCCGCAGGCACTTTTGCTGTGAGTGTCACCACTACCCAGTTCACCGGCACCAGCCTCCGCTCGGCGGTGACCGACGGCTGCGGCAACTTCTGGGGGGGCGGTGGCGCCGGCGGGATCGTGTATTTGGGGCTCAACTCTCCTCCGGTAACCCTCTCCACCGTGTCCCCGGCGACACGCAACCTCAACTTGGTCAACGGAAGGCTTTATTATACGACTGGCTCCGGCCAACTGGGTATCATGGCGTTTACCGGCGCTCCGACCAGCCCGGCCACCGAGACGATGTTCCTGAACGCTGCCGGCCATGGATCAGCAACTGCCAGCCCAGTGGGCTTTGCTTTCAATCCCGCGATGACCATCGCCTACGTCGCCGACAATCGAAGCGCGTCCACCGGCGGGGGCATCCAACGCTACAATTGGAACGGCACTGCCTGGGTCTGGGCCTACACCCTGGGTTATACCCTAAGCTCCTCGAAACAAGTCTGGGAGCTAGCCGCCGACTTCAGCGGCATCAATCCAATCCTGTATGCCACCACAGGCGAGTCGAGCGCAAACAACGTGGTTTACGTCACGGACACGGGCTCTGCTTCGGCGTTCACCACGCTCGCAACCGCCCCAACCGGCAACGCCTTCCGCGGCATAGCCTTTGCCCCAACTCCGTAAAAGCCCCGAGGCAGGCTCAGGATTGTGTCTCACCAAATTAATGGGGTTCAGTTCGCGTGCGGTAAGCCGGCAGAATGCCAGCGCTCTTTGCGGGCAGGTCTTCGACTGTCATCTTATAGACTGTCGCTATTTTAGGGTTTGATTTATTTCGTGCAGCCTATAGAGTTCTCACATTATGAACTCAATAATCGGGCTAACGCCCAAAGTATTACGAAAAGCTGCGGACCTCCAGGAGAGGATCGAATCGTTGCAAGCCGAACTCAGCCAACTGCTGGTAGGTGCGCCTCCTGCCCCCGCCCAATCCGCTGAAGAACCCAGGAAAAAGGGGAAGATGAGCGCTGCCGGAAAAGCTGCAATCCGTGCCGCTCAAAAGGCGAGGTGGGCGAAGGTCAAAGGGACAGCGCCAGCGGCCTCGGTTGCACCGTCACCCAAGAAGAAGAAGCGCAAGCTGAGCGCCCAGGGGATTGCCAACATCAGGGCCGGGGTTGAAAAGCGGATGGCTGCGAAGGCTGCGATGGCAAAGAGGTAAGTGGTTCTCCGTGAGACGCGGATTACACTGATTTGCACTGATCGGAGAGGAGGCGGGGCGGTGAACGGGGAGAGCGTGCGGCTTACACTATTACAGCCGCAGGCATCCCCCCTCCTTTTTATTCTTAATTCGTGCCGATTCGTGCAATCCGTGTCCACCCGCCTCCACCCGTGTCTCCCTGAAGTTTTGGCTTTTGATCGGCCCGCGCGCAATTATGCTTGGCGGGCATGAATTGCGTTTCCCTCATAACCGGCGCTTCGCGCGGGATCGGGCGCGGGATTGCGCTGGAGTTGGCGAAGATCGGCTGCGACCTCGTCATTAACTGCGCCAGCAACCTCCCGGCGGCTGAGCGCACGGCCGCCGATTGCCTGGCTGCGGCGCGGGCCGTCGGCAAGACCATCCGGGCCGACGTTTGCCCCGCGAACATCGGGATCGGCGCAGATCGTCTGAAGCTGATCGAGTTCGCCCGGGCGCAGTTCGGGCGGCTGGACTTGCTGGTGAACAACGCCGGCATCGCTCCCGAGGTGCGGGCCGATATCCTGGAGGCCACCGAGGAGAGCTTTGACCGCCTTATCAGCGTCAATGTCAAGGGGCCCTACTTCCTGACGCAGCTTGCAGCCCGGTGGATGATCGAACAGGGCAGGGCAGGGGTTTTGCCTGCCCCCTTTGCCCCCAAGATCATCACCATCACATCCATCAGCGCCTACACCGCCTCGGTAAACCGGGGCGATTACTGCGTGGCTAAGGCTGCCCTTTCGATGCTGACCCCGCTCTATGCGGCGCGCCTGGCCGACCACGGGATCAATGTCTATGAAATCCGGCCCGGGATCATCGCCACCGACATGACCGGCCCGGTCAAAGAGAAATACGACCGGCTCATCGCCGAGGGTCTGACCCCGATTAAACGCTGGGGCACGCCCGAGGACGTGGGCCGGGCCGTCGCCGCCATTGCCCGGGACCTGCTGCCGTTCAGCACCGGCGAGGTCATCAACGTGGACGGCGGCTTTCATATCCGGAGACTCTAATGGCTATTCGAATCAACGACTCCCTCACCGCGCGCAAACTCCTCCCGCAGGTCGAACGGCTCTTCGAGCTGTCGGCGCGGAAGATCCTGAGTCTCGAGAAGGCTTGGAATTACTCCGAGGGCGCGCCGGTCTTTACCATCCAGGGCAAATACACCTCGCGCGGGTGGACCGAGTGGACGCAGGGATTCCAATTCGGCTCGGCGCTGCTCCAGTTCGATGCCGCGGGCGAGGCGCGGTTTCTCGAGATCGGGCGCAAGCAAACCGTGGAGCGGATGGCGCCGCACGTTTCGCATATCGGCGTGCATGATCATGGGTTCAACAACGTCTCCACCTACGGGAACCTTTGGCGGCTGATGCGCGAGGGGAGGATTCCTTTCGATGCCCGGGAGATGGATTTCTATGAGCTGGCGCTGAAGGTGTCCGGGGCCGTGCAGGCCGCGCGCTGGACTACCACCTCGGATGGAACGGGCTATGTCTATTCCTTCAACGGCCCGCATTCGCTTTTCGTGGACACGGTGCGATCCCTGCGCTCGCTGGCCGTGGCGCACCAGCTCGGGCATGTCCTGATGGGTGAGCGGGACCGGCGAATCTGCCTTCTCCGGCGGCTGGTCGAACACGCCGCAAATACCGCCTGCTACAGCGTGTTTTACGGCGAAGGCCGTGATGCTTATGACCTGGCGGGCCGAACCGTCCACGAGTGCATCTTTAACCTCAACGACGGGAGCTACCGTTGTCCCAGCTCCCAGCAGGGGTATTCCCCCTTCAGCACCTGGACCCGCGGTCTGGCGTGGGCCATCCTCGGCTTCGCCGAGCAACTGGAGTTCATCCGGACCCGGCCCGACCGTGAGCTGAATCCCATCGCCCTTCCGGCCGGCCTTGCAGCTCATCATCCGGATCGCAAGGGAAAGCCTTCCCGCCGCGCCGCGCTTTCCGGCGCCGCCGGCATCCGCGCCGCCTTCCTGCGCGCCGCGACGGTCACGGCCGATTTCTACCTGGCCAACTCCTGCGCCGACGGCATCCCGATGTGGGACACCGGAGCGCCGGGGCTGGTCCAAATGGGGGGTTACCTCGACCGGCCGGCCGATCCGTTCAACGCGTGGGAGCCGGTGGATTCGTCCGCCGCCGCAATTGCCGCGCAGGGCCTGGTGCGGCTGGGGAATTACCTCTCCGCCA
>Ga0118677_10003579_pt2 | contig 10048 bp, 9 predicted proteins | sample AliMusrvi5mmetaG_FD_86154 | JGI IMG/M metagenome (GOLD analysis project Ga0118677, IMG submission 86154)
CATACACCACCTGGTTGACGCGGTTCTCAAACTGAGTTGGCACATCGGGTTGAACGACTTCAAAGACCCAAATCTGGAGAAAACAGGCCAAACGATGTGGATGATAGGCGGCAGCGCAGTCGCAGTGGCGATTTTGTCAAAAACCAGGACGCGATTGTTGCCGGTATCTGCCACGTAAACTTCGTCGTTCGCGTAGGCCGCCGCGCTCGGCGCGGACAGAGAATTGGCGGAAGGCACGTCGTTGGCAACACTGTTCGACAAGTTCGCGTTGAAGCTCGGCTGGCCGAGCACCGCAACAGCCTTGGGCGACATCGCCGCACTCGTCTCGGCATCCCAACCCGCGACCGGCGGGAACTGCAGGATGCGGTGATTAAAGGTATCCACAACGTAAAGATTGTCGGCGGCTACGAAAAGCGCCGAAGGCCCACCAGTGTAGGTGCCGCCCGAGGTCTGGGATCCAAACACGTATTCGTTGATGCTGGGGAGTGCGGCCTGGCCGCTAACCTGCTGGGGCAGGACGCCGACGATTCGGGTGGCGGTGCCGCCGCGCACCTGCGCTGCGCTGGGGAATACCAGAACTCGCGCGATTGCGTCGGCGACGAACAGATTGCCCTTTCCGTCCAGGGCGAGCGCCACCGGGAACCTGAACTGTGCTTTGTTGGTGAGATTAGCGTAGGCCGACTTGCCGAAACTCGCGCCCGGATTTGCGGTCGCCGTGGCGAAATCGGGCTGGCCAATTGCCTCTTTCGCCGCGATGTTCGCAACCGGGTTGCCGACGTCACCCTTCCGAGAAACGTCCGCGTGATCGAAAATCAAAACCCGGTTATTGCCCGGATCGGCTACGAACAGATTGCCCGTCCCATCGAAGAGCAGTCCGCCCTGCATCAAGCCAAGTCCCGGGACGGAGGAATTGAGAGAGTATTCACTCGGGGCGGCCCCCTGATTCGCGGAGCCAGAGACGATATCCTTTTGCCCGAGCAACAGGTCGGCGCGCTGGGTCTTGCCGATGTTCGACATGGGTTGCGGGAAGCGCAGGATGCGGTGGTTGCCGGAGTCGAGTACCCAGAGGTTGCCTAGCGCATCGACGGCCACCGCGGTCGGCGAGGATAGTCCGCTGGAGAAGGCGGTGCGGGACTTGCTGCTGGCCTGGGAGTAAGGATTGGTGGAGGTGAAATCCAATTGCCCGATGACGACGTCGGCGCGCGTCCCCCATTTTCCGCTCTTGGCATCCTGCAGTGCGCTCGCGTCCTTCCAGCCCAGAACCCGGTTGTTCTGCGTGTCGGCCACGTACAGTGCCGGCGCGGCTCCCGAGGTGTCCGCGGCAACACCTTGCGGCTGGGAGAATTCGCGGCCTTCCACCAGATTCGGGACCGTACTACTTGGCGCGAGGTAGCCTGCGACCGTAGCGGGCCGCGCGAGTTGTCCCCAGATACGTCCCGGCAATACTCCAATTTGACCCTGGCCCACCGCCGGCCCTGCGATGCTCGCCACAACGGCGGCCACCATCCAAATGTTGTGTCTTATCATGCTCCGGCTAAGGGCGTGGACCCAATCCTCCTTATGCAAACACTACCACGCATCCCGGCCTGTTCCAACACTTTGAGGTTCTAAACTCTACCTGGCCGGAAGGTTTAATCTGCCGCGGGACGGGCCCCGGCGGCAACCTTGAAGATGCTGCCTTTGCGCTCGAGGCAGCAACGTGGCTGACATCGTGCTTCGCTATCATGGCTTCTTACGATGACAACAATGACCCACCTGGAATGCAGCTTGTGCAGCCGCCGTTATTCAGCCGCACAAATCGTGAATTTGTGCGAGTGCGGCGGGCCCCTCCTGGTCAGATACGATCTGGCCTCGGCGCGCCAGAGTTGGAGCCGCGAGTGGATCGCTTCGGGACCGTCCTCCATGTGGCGCTACGCCCCGGTGCTGCCGGTCTCAAAACCCGCCTCGATGATCTCGCTCGGGGAGGGGTGGACTCCGCTCATCCACGCCCAGGGGTTTGCGCGCGCCTGCGGCGCCCAGAGCCTGTGGGTCAAAGACGAAGGGCTGAATTCGACCGGATCGTTCAAGGCGCGCGGTCTGTCGTGCTGTTTGTCCATGTGCCACGAACTCGGGGTGAAGAAGATTGCCATCGGCTCGGCCGGAAACGCGGCCAGCGCGGCGGCCGCCTACGCCGCTGCTGCGGGCATTGAAGCGCATATCTTCATGCCGAAGGACGTTCCGCAAGCTAACTACATTGAATGCAAGAGCTACGGGGCGAAAGTCACCCTGGTTGACGGGCTGATTTCGGATTGTGGGCGGATCGTGGTCGAGCGCAAGGAGGCCGAAGGCTGGTTCGAGGTGAACACGCTGAAAGAGCCCTACCGCATCGAGGGCAAGAAGACCATGGGTTACGAGGTGGCGGAGCAATTCCGCTGGACGCTTCCGGACGCCATCCTCTACCCCACCGGCGGTGGAGTTGGCCTGATCGGCATGTGGAAGTCGTTCGATGAGATGGAACAGTTGGGGTGGATCGATTCCAAGCGTCCCAAGATGATTGTGGTTCAGGCCGAAGGCTGCGCGCCGGTAGTTCGCGCCTTCGAAAAAGGCGCCGAGCGGTCCGAGTTCTGGCAAAATGCCGCCACCATATCGAGTGGGTTGCGCGTTCCCAAGCCGCTGGGCGACTTCCTGATCCTGCGGGCCGTTGGCGAAAGCAGTGGAACCTGTATCGCCATCGGCGACCGCGAGGCTCTGGAGGCCGGAGTTGAGGCTTCGCGCCTGGACGGGGTTTTTCCCGCCCCCGAAGGCGCAGCATGTTTTGCGGCCGTGCGCAGGCTGCTCAAGACCGGCTTCCTCAAACCCCAGGAACGGATCGTGATCTACAACACGGGCACCGGTCTCAAATATCTGGAAGCTTACTCCACGCTGTTTCCGCGTACTGCGGATTCCGAAACGGACAAACTCGGCGGGCTGATCACTCCGCGCTAATTTTGAAACACGACCGGGGCGTGCTTCATCCAATGGAAGTCGGCTGACCGCGTCCCGCAGCCTGAAACCGGAAGTTCACATCGCGAGGCTTGCCGGAAAAGCGATTCGCGTTTAAGCTGATTCTTTCCCCGCCACCGTGGGGAATGGTCTTCGGAACTGGGAATCCGGGGATTGCAGAGTGTTGGTTCAGAGTATGGGCTTGATGCAAGTCGCCCCACAAAAGTGGGAAGATTTCGATCCGATGGACATTCGCCGCGAGGCGGCAATGTTCTACGGGCTTTTTCTGCGCGGCTGCGACGCGGAGGAATTGCGGCAGGATATCGAAATTCCGAAAGAGACCTTCGATCGCTGGCTGAAGCACCCGCACTACGACGGCGATTTCCGCGAGAGTATCAAGCGAATCTATTACTTCCGCAAAAAGGTGCTCGCGGTCTTCGATGAACTGGTGGACCGGGAACGCATCAAGGCCCGGCTTCAATAACCGGATAGACCGCATCTTCCTTCGACAATCGACCGATCGCCCCTCGCGAAGCCGCCGCAGTATCAACGAGAACCTCCGCGCATTTACCCACCAACGCGGGTGGGCGCCCGCCACGCCGGATTGTTGGAAATACTGTAGGAATAGCCCTCAGAATGCGAAATCACTCGCAAAGCAGCGTAACTCAAGCCGTGAAACGCGCATCCCTAGAACAAGACCTCGTGAACCGCGCGAACCGTATTGCATTCACTGGGCGGCTATCCGAATAACTGCCGGAAGCTGGCTCAGGACCTCGACCGGCGCGCGGGTATCTGGATCTGAAAGACTGATAGCTGTTCCAGTTCGAGCTTGGCGCGTAAAGCGTCAACTCGCCCGGTCCCTCCCAGGAGCGTACGATGATCGCGGCACAAACAACTTCTACTTCGGCAGGCGAGTTCTATGACGAGCGTGTGAATCCCCAGTGGGTTCGGCTGCTGAACGCACTGCAGATGAATGTCCAGTACACGCGCTGCAGCGGCGCGGAGTTGTCAACGGCGGATGGCCGGACCATCCTCGATTTCCTCTCGGGCTATTGTGTCCACAATATCGGGCACAACCACCCGGCGATCCTCGAAGCAATCAAGGACGAACTCGACCGGCGCGGCCCCGCCATGCTGCAGAGCCACGTCCCCGAACATGCTGGGGCGCTGGCCGAAGCTCTATGCGAACGCGCGGGCGGGACGTTGAAAAAGGTGTTTTTCCCCAGTTCAGGCAGCGAAGGCGTCGAATCGGCCATCAAGTTCTCCCGCGCTAATACGAAACGTGACGGACTACTCTACGCGCGAGGCTCCTTTCACGGATTGACCTGCGGCGCGCTTTCGTTGATGGGCGACAAGTTTTGGCGCGAGGGCTTCGGGCCGCTGCTGCCCGTCTGTGACGAGATCCCGTTCGACGATCTCGCGGCACTCGAACAGAAGCTCGCCACGAAACGTTATGCGGCCTATTTCGTCGAACCGGTGCAGGCGGAGGCAGGCATTCGCATCCCCGAGCCCGGTTATCTCAAGGCGGCCAAGGCGCTCTGCCAGAGCTACGGATCGCTGCTCGTGCTCGACGAAGTGCAGACCGGCATGTACCGCACCGGCACCTTCCTGGCTGCGCGTCATTTCGAGGTGGACGCCGACATCGTCGTAATGGCGAAGGCGCTCAGCGGCGGCCTGATTCCAAGTGGCGCGGTGTTGATGACGGACGGGATCTACGACTCGGTCTACGGCTCGCTGAAGCGTTCGATTATCCATACCTCGACCTTCAGCGAAAACGCTCTGGCCATGCGCGTCGGATTGGCCACCATCCGCGTCCTAGAAGAGGGACGTCTGGGCGAGCGCGCCATTGAGAAGGGTGAAGAATTGCGGGCTCGCTTGCGCGAGGCGTTGAAAAGCTATGAGATGGTGAAGGACGTGCGCGGCTTGGGCATGCTGGGCGGAATCGAATTCCAAGCCCCGCGCAAGTTTGCACTCCGCGCGGCATTCGAGGCCTTCATGGCGATTCATCCCGGTATGTTCGGCCAGATTCTCGTGATGCGCTTATTCCGCGACCAGAATCTGCTGACGCAGATCTGCGGCAACAACTTCATGGTGCTGAAAGTGGCGCCGCCGTTGATGGTCTCCGACGAACAAATCGAGCGCTTCGTCCTGGGAGTGCAGTCGGTGGTCGAGACCATGCACACTTCGACCTCCTTCTGGACTGAGGCGCTGGGACTCGCGCGGCGTGTCGCCAATGTCTGAAGGGCGTCGCATGAGTTGGATGTTGGTACGCGGTTCCATCGCGCTCGCCACGCTGCTTGCGCCGTTGGGCGCGGCAGGCACTCCGACTTTGCTCGAACTCGGATACCGGCAGATGTACAACCTCGAGTTCGAGTCGGCCCATGCGACTTTCGCCGAGCATTTGCGCGCTCATCCTGACGACGCCATGGGCCCCGCCTCAGATGCGGCCGCCTATCTCTTCGGCGAGTTCGACCGGCTGCACATCCTCCAGTCGGAGTTCTTCCTGCATGACGACAACTTCCGTAAAGAGCGCCATCTCACGCCCGACGCCCGGACCGCGCGCCTGTTTCAACAACAGGTCGCCCGGGCTCAACAGCTCGCCACGCAACGCCTCGCACAAGCCCCGAAGGACACCAATGCGCTGCTGGCCCTGATGCTATCGCAAGGTCTGCGGTCCGACTACGAGGGGCTGATCGAGGAGCGCTACATGACCTCGCTGGCCTCCACGCGCAAGAGCCGGCTCACGGCCCAGCATCTGCTTGAGTTGGACCCCAACTGCTACGACGCCTGGACGGCCATCGGAGTCGAGAACTACCTGCTGAGCTTGAAACCGATGCCCGTGCGCTGGTTCCTGCAAGCCATAGGCAATTCGACCGACCGGGAATATGGCCTTCAAAAGACAAGGCTTACCGCGGAGCGAGGCCATTACCTGAAGCCATTCGCGCAGCTGTTATTGGCCGTTGCGGCCATGCGTTCGAAGGACTTTTCCCAAGCCGAACGCCTGCTGCGCGGTCTGAACGCGGAGTTTCCGCGCAACCATTTGTATGCCGAGGAGTTGGCCCGAATCGGAGCATTGCAGCATTCGCGGTAACCCGGCGCCGCAACTTCGCATCGCACTCAGAGTACGCTCTTTGTTCCAATGAATACATGATCATTGCCAGCGCCGCGAGCGCACTGCCCAAGAATGAATACGACCAGATCGTATTGCTCAACGCGCTGAAGCACTACTGGGGTGCGAAGCTCGACAACGCCTGGTTTATCGAGCGGCTGCATGCCCGGGTCGGCGTGGAGAAACGACATCTGGCGCTGCCGATGGAAGAGTATTACGCCATCGAAAACTGGGGCCAGGCGAATAACAAATGGATCGCCGTCTCCATCGATCTGGCGGAAGAAGCGTTGACACTCGCGCTGCAGCGCGCCGGCATCGGCCCTGAAAAGCTGGGTGCGATTTACTTCGTTTCGGTCACGGGTATTGCCAGCCCGTCGATTGACGCGCGGCTGATGAACCGCATGAGCCTGCCGGTCAACATCAAGCGCGTTCCCATCTTCGGACTGGGCTGCGTAGCGGGCGCGGCCGGTGTGGCTCGGGCCGCCGACTACGTGAAGGCGTACCCCGATCAGGTGGCCGCAGTCATCGCCGTGGAGTTGTGTTCCCTGACGCTGCAGAAGGAAGATCTTTCGATTGCGAATCTGATCTCCTCCGGACTGTTCGGCGACGGCTGCGGAGTGGCGTTGGTGGCCGGGGCGGAGACCGGCTGCACCGGACCGCGCATCCTGGCGACGCGCTCGGTGTTCTACCCGAATACGGAGCACGTGATGGGTTGGGACATTTCCCAACGCGGCTTCCGCATCGTGCTGTCGCGTGAAGTCCCCGAAGTGGTGGAGCAGCACCTGGCGAACGACGTCGAAGCGTTTCTCGGCGACCAGGGCCTGACGCGCTCGGACATCGGCAGCTTCATTCTGCACACCGGCGGTCCGCGCGTTCTCGAAGCCACTCAGGTCGCTCTCGGCCTGCCGGAAGGCGCGTTGGCGGCCAGTTGGGAGTGCTTGAAGCGTACGGGCAATCTCTCGTCGGCCTCCGTGCTCCTGGTGCTCGAAGAAGTGATGCAGAACCGCAGGCCGGCTGCGGGCAGTTACAGTTTGATGGCCGCAATGGGACCCGCTTTTTGTTCGGAGCTACTGCTCCTGAGGTGGTGAGCATTTGATAACGAGCGATCTATTCATCGCCGGCGGAGGCCCCGCCGGACTCGTCGCAGCCATCGCGGCGCGGCGCAAGGGGCTCGACGTCGTCGTCGCCGATGGGGCGCAACCCGAGATTGACAAGAGTTGCGGCGAAGGACTGATGCCGGATGCACTGGCCACCCTGGCGGAGCTTGGCATTGAACTGGACGCCTGTGCCGGGCAGCCGTTCTACGGTATTCGCTTTCTCGGTCGCGATTCGAGCGTTGAAGCGTGCTTCCCGAAAGGCGTCGGCCTCGGCATGCGGCGCACGGTGATGCACGGCGCGTTGGTTCGAGCGGCCGAGCGGGTGGGCGTCCGGTTGCTGTGGAATTCGCCCGTAACCGCGCTGGGACAGGAACTGCTGAAGGTCGGCGACGAAACGGTTTGCAGCCGCTACATTGCGGGTGCCGATGGCGGCAACTCCAGCTTGCGGCGCTGGGCCGGTCTCGACGCGCGGGTGAGTGAAGGCTTGCGCTTCGGATTCCGGCGGCATTATCGCGTGGGGCAATGGACCGATCATGTCGAGGTGCACTGGTCGTCAGGTTGCCAGATCTACGTTACCCCAATCGCGCCCGATGTCGTGTGCGTGGCGAGCCTGGCGCGCGTAGCCGACCTGCGGCTCGATCAGGCGCTGCCGCGTTTTCCGGAGCTTGAACGGCGTCTGCGCGGTGCGGAGGCCGTGACCACGGAGCGCGGCGGGGTTTCCGCCTCGCGGCACCTGCGGCGCGTCACCAGGGGCAATGTGGCCTTGATTGGCGACGCCTCCGGCTCGCTCGACGCCGTCACGGGCGAAGGTATGTGCCTCGCGTTTCGGCAGGCCGTCGCGCTCGGCGATGCCCTCGCGCTGGATCGGCTGGACAGCTATCAGTCGGCGCACGCACGCATCCGGCGCGGTCCCGCCCTGATGGCGGACTTGCTGTTGCTGCTCGATCGCCGCGACAGTTTGCGTGGGCGGGTGCTGGCGGCGCTGGAGTCGCGGCCTGCCGTATTTGCCGACATGCTCGCAACGCACGTTGGCGAGTGGAAGCCGCTGGGAATGGTCTGGCCGCTCGTATCGTTGGGCTGGGGTCTGTTGACGGTCTAGTAGGCCGGGCCCCAGGTCTGCAGCCGACGCCCCCGTCGGCTTTCGAAACACTTCTCTTTGGAGCCGTAAATCGGGACTGAACGGATGCAGAAATTGAAACTGAGCTTGCTTTTCGGCGCGCTGTGCGGCGTGCTTCCACTCTTCGCGGCAGAGACGACGCTGGTCTTCGATCCGCCGAAAACCGAGATCCACTGGACGCTCGACACGCGCTTGCACACCGTGCATGGCACTTTCGTGTTGCGCAGCGGTACGGTGCACTTCGACACCGCTACGGGTCAGGCCTCCGGTGCGCTTGTCGTCGATGCGCGCAGTGGCGAAAGCGGCAGTTCGTCCCGCGATTCCCGGATGCACTCCAGTGTTCTGGAGAGCCCCAAGTTCGCCGACATCGTCTTTCGGCCCGACCGCGTGGAAGGTCAAGTCCCCGCTCACGGCAAGGGCGCCATCCGTGTGCACGGGCAGTTTGAATTGCATGGGCAGCACCACGAGATGACCTTGCCCATGGAACTCGACGTGGACGCCCAACAGATCGCGGCGAAATCCCACTTCCCGGTGCAGTACATGCAGTGGGGACTCAAGAACCCAAGTGTGTTTATGCTAAAAGTCGATGATAAGGTCGATGTCGAAATAGCGGCGACGGGCCGAATCGCGACCAAGGGAGCCCAATGAGCACACCGGACACGCCCACTCAGGAACAGATCGAAGCGCGGGTAATCGCCGTTATCGCCAAATCGCAGCACATCCCGCTGGAGACGGTGACCGCCGAGTCCACGTTCGTGCAGATGAACATCGACTCGCTGGACGGACTGCAGATCCTCTTCGCGCTGGAAGAGGAGTTTGGCATCGACATCCCTGACGATGCGGGCCGCCAGATAACCTCTGTACGTGAAGCCGTGGCCGGCGTGAGCGCACTGCTGGCTCGCAAGCCAATCGCCCCATCGGTTGCATCCCAGCCGGCAGATTCGCAGCCGGTTGAATAGGAATGCACCGCGTCGCGATTACCGGCATTGGTGTGATATCCGCGCTCGGCAACGGGCGGGAGTTGTTTTTCGACGGACTCCGCAGCGGGCGCTGCGGCATCGGTCCCGTCGAAGGCCTCGACACCACGGGATTGAAAATCACCACGGCAGCCGAAGTGCGTGGGTTCGATCCGCTGAACTGGTTCGATCCCAAAGCCGCGCTGCAACTCGATCGCAGCGTCTTGTTCGCGGGCGCCGCCGCAGCGGAGGCCATGGCCGACTCCACCCTCGCGGTCGAACCGGCCCGCACGGCCGTCGTGACCGGCTGCAGCATCGGCGGCAAGTCCAGCGAGGACGAGGTCTATCGCCAGCTCTACGCCGAGCGCCGGACGCGCTTCGATCCGCTCTCGATTCCCCGCATCATGACCAACGCCTCCGCCAGCTGGATCTCCATGCGCTACGGGGTCACGGGGCCGGCGTACACGGTTTCGACCGCCTGCGCTTCGGCCGGTCACGCCATCGGCCAGGCCTTCTGGATGGTGCGTTCGGGCCTGGTCGATGCGGCCATTGCGGGCGGCACCGAGGCCCCGCTCACCGCCGGCATGTTCCGCGCCTGGGAGGCCATGCGCGTGGTTTCTCCCGACACTTGCCGGCCCTTCAGCCTGGACCGCCGCGGCATGATTCTGGGCGAGGGCGCGGCCATGTTCGTGCTCGAAACTCTGGACAGCGCGCGCGCTCGCGGCGCTCGTGTGTGGGCCGAGATCTGCGGCTTCGGCATGTCGGCCGATGCCCACCATGTGACCATGCCGGCCGTCGCCGGGGCGGC
>Ga0118677_10016601_pt1 | contig 10048 bp, 7 predicted proteins | sample AliMusrvi5mmetaG_FD_86154 | JGI IMG/M metagenome (GOLD analysis project Ga0118677, IMG submission 86154)
ATAACCACATCAAAAAGGTCGAGCACCATCCAGCCGTCGTCCGGGGTTCCTGAAACGCGCGGGCGGGGTGGTTCCACACCCTTGAGATCCTGGGCAACGGCGCTGGCCATGGCTTTCAACTGGGCGGATGTCGCCCCGGATGCGATAATGTAATAGTCGGTTACCGGCGACGTCTTCCGCACATCGATCATAACGACATCGGTGGCTTTTTTGGAAAGCAGGGCCTCACGGGCCCGGTACAACAATTCTAATGATTTCATCATTCCGCTCAGCTCCTGTATAGGGAATGCTCCCCAATATACTCTTCTACCGCCGGCGGCACAAGATAACGGATGCTCATGCCTTCCGCGACCCGGCGCCGCACATCGGTGGACGACACATCAACCAGATGCCCCGCCCGGATATCGGCCCGGAGTCGTCTCACCCGGACATCGTCTGATTCCGGCCCGTCCGTCAGGGTCTGCGCCAGGTCTATTCCCGGCCGTGCAATCGTCACAATCCGGCAAATCTCCAACAACGCGTCAATGTCCTTCCAGAGATGCAATTCAGGGAGTGAATCCGCCCCGATGATAAAACACAGTTCCACCCCTGGGTGGGCGGCGGCGATGGCTCGCATGGTTTCAACCGTGTACGACACCCCTCCCCGCCGGATCTCCAGATCAGACACCTCGAAATGCGGATTCCCGCCAATGGCGGCCTCCAGCATCGCCAGGCGATGCCGGGCCGGGGCAAGTCCGGAGGCTGGCTTGTGGGGAGGTTTCGAACAGGGCACAAAAATCACCTGGGACAAGTCAAAACACTCAAGGGCATCCTGGGCCATGATCAAATGACCGAGATGAACCGGATTGAAGGTTCCTCCTAATATGCCCAACCGGGAAGTCCTGGCCATGTTCTGATCTCCTGTTCGGGAAGCAAAATACACGGCTCCACCCCCGTGATCCAGCCGTTAATGAGGCGCCGCTTTTCGCTGCTCCCAGATCTTCATCAACTCGAATGCCGCGATACTCAGCAGCCCCGCACCCACACAAATCGCGATATCCACAGGGTGCAGAATCGAGAACTTGAAAAGCGTCCTCAGAAACGGAACGGTCAGGATCAGCGCCAGGAACAGCGTCGCCCCGCCGATCACCCACCACATCGCCGCGTTCGGGACCCGCGCCATCTCAAGCAGGGTCCGGGTCCGTGATCGGTTGCTGATGATCAGGGCCAGGTTCGCGACAATCAACGTGGTGTAGGCCAGCGCCCGCGACTCGTCCGGGGATCGTTTCAGGGTCCAGGAAATCCAGAATACGGCCAACACCACCGCCAGCACACTCAGCCCCTCCAGTACGCTCACCCCGATGATACGCAGGCTGAAGAGCGGCTCGCCGGCCTCCCGGGGCGGCCGTTTCATAAGGTCCCTCTCAGCCTCTTCCGCCTCGAAAATGGTTGAGCAGGCGGGGTCAATGATCAGTTCAAGAAACAGGATGTGGACCGGCAACAGGACGAGCGGCCAACCGAATAACACGGGAATCAGCGACATCCCGGCAATCGGAACGTGAATCGCAAAGATATACGCGACCGCCTTCCGGATATTGTCGAAAATCCGACGCCCCATCTTGACCGCCTCCACGATGGATGAAAAATCGTCATCGAGAAGGACGAGTGACGACGATTCGCGCGCCACATCGGTCCCCCTCGCCCCCATCGCCACCCCGATATGGGCCGCCTTCAGCGCCGGAGCGTCGTTTACCCCATCCCCCGTCATCGCCACGATCTCGCCCGCCGCCTTGAAGGCCTCGACGATGCGAAGCTTCTGTTCGGGTACCACGCGGGCGAAAATGGTGACGGTCCTGATGCGCCGGAGAAGTTCCCCCTCGCTCATGGCGGCGAGTTCCGGGCCGGTAATAAGATCCCCCTCTTCCAGATTGATCTGCCTGGCGATATTCCGGGCCGTGACCGGGTAATCCCCGGTGATCATCACCACCCGGATACCCGCGTCATGGCAGACCGCAATGGCCGCCCGAACAGTCGGACGGATGGGATCGGCCAATCCCAGCAACCCGATGAATTCGAAATCAAAATCATGCTGCTGATCCGGCAGGGCGGTCGGCGTGAACCTCGCCCTCGCCACTCCCAGCACCCGGTACCCGTTCCGGGCCAGCACATCAATCCGCTCCGCCAATTCGGTCTTCCGTTCCGGCTGGATATGACACAGATCGGCGATGGCCTCCGGGGCTCCCTTGGCCGCGATCATGAAGTCATCCCCGGTCCGGGATTTCCAGACCTGCGAAATCGCCAGCATTGCGCGGGAAAGCGGGTATTCGCGCACCAGTTCCCAGTCATCGTGTAGATGTTCCGTTTTCGACAGGAATCGTTCCCCGACCGCATGGATCGCCTTTTCCATGGGATCGAACGGATTCCGCTGGCTGGCCAGAATTCCGTACTCCACCAGGGCGTGGAAGGATTCCGGGAGGGGCGCCCCCTCCATCCGGGTCAAATCGCAAAACGCACCGTCCGCGTAAAGTTGCTCCACGGTCATCCGGTTCAACGTCAGCGTGCCGGTCTTATCGGTACACAGCACCGTGGCCGCCCCCAGGGTTTCGATCGCCGGTACCCGCCGTGCCAGGACGCGTTTCCGCGACATTCTCCAGGCGCCCATGGCCAGGAAGATCGTCAGCACCACGGGAAATTCCTCCGGCAAGGTCGCCATGGCCAGGGTGATTCCGGCCAGCACTCCCTGCAACCAGTCGCCCCGGGTCAGGCCATACACCACCACCACGAGTGCGCAGAGGGATAATCCCAGCGCCGCAAGACGACGGACCATCCGCCCGGTTTCCTTTTGAAGTTGGGTTTCCTCCGGCTCCAGACTTTTCAATGCCTTCCCGATTTTCCCTATCTCGGTCTTGAGCCCGGTGCCTTTGATTTCCGCCACGCCCTGCCCCTGGACCACCAGCGTGCCGGAGTACAGAAACGGGGTCTCATCGCCGCCGGGACGGGCCATAGCGAGTGAAGCAACCGGTCCATCGGCCATCATCTTGTGAACCGGCACCGATTCCCCGGTGAGGAGCGACTCATCCACCGACAGGCTCATGGAGGAAAACAGGACGGCGTCGGCGGGAACGCGATCCCCTTCCTGAAGCAGCACGATATCGCCACGCACAACTTCCCGTCCGGCGATTTTCTTCTGTTCGCCGTCACGGATCACCGAGGCGCGCGGGCTGGAGAGGTCGCGAAGCGCCTCGAGCGCCCGCTCGGTCTTGCGTTCCTGATAAAGGGTGATTCCCATCACCACCACCACAAACCCCATGAGCATGAGGGATTCCCGGATATCCCCGAGAATAAGATAGATTAGGCCGCAGGCGACCAGCAGGAGAAACATCGGCTCCCTGGCCACTTCCAGTGCGATGGCGAAAATACTGCGCGACTTGGACTGGGGCAGTTCATTATAGCCTTCCGCGCTCAATCGCGATGCGGCTTCCGTATCGGTAAGCCCCCGGAGTGTTTTGATGTCAATCCCTGCCATAAAGTCCTGTTTTCCCCTTGGGTATTCCGGAAGATTAAGGCCCGAGAAATCAAAGTCAACCCCATTGAGGAAGAAACTGACAAAGCTTGCCGATGCCTACCCAACGTCACTTACGCGACACAAAGGGATTTCCGGCAATATAGAAACGAAGATGGCGCCGGGCCCAGGCCCCGGCATAGTCCACACCGATCCGGGGACGCTTGATGATGCGAAACTCCATGGGCGGCCCGTCCGTGATATGAAAATCGGCGCTCAAAAGATCATGCCCGTTGAGGCGGCGATCAATGTCCATGGCCCGGCAAATCAAGCCGGGCCCCTGGGTCCGCCCGGTGATCCCTTCCATCGGCTCCACCGCCCTCAGCAGCACCGCCGAAGCATGCCCCTCCGGTTCAGTGACCACGTTCATGCAATAATACATCCCGTAGATCAGATAGACATAGGAATAACCCGGCCCCCCGAACATCGGCGCATTGCGCGCGGTCAATCCTCGGCAGGAATGGGAGGCCCGGTCATGCGCCCCCACATACGCCTCGGTCTCCACAATGCGCCCCACCCTCACTCCCTCCGGGGTCCGATGGACCAGGCGCTTCCCCAGAAGTTCCCGCGCCACCGTCACCGTGTCGCGATCATAAAAAGCTCGTGGCAACTTACCCATCCGTTGTCATCCCCTACGACAAGTCATTCAACTGTAGTAGCCGCCGTCTCGGCGGCACTCGTCGTGCTGTACCGGCGAGGACGCCGGTTACTACAAGTCCTCCGGGTATTTGACACTTCTCCTCGTCAGTAATTACCCGAACACCGCTGTTTTCCTTGTTTTTCAGGCCTCATCATGACATTGTTTACGCCTACTGGAAAGGAACAACGATGAATAGCGACACGATCAAACAGGGTTTCGAACGCGCACCACACCGCAGCCTCCTGCGGGCCACGGGCCTCGTTAAAACCGGGGACTTCAACAAGCCTTTTATCGGGGTTTGCAACTCTTTCGATGAAATCATTCCCGGCCATGTCCATCTGAACAAGGTGGCGGACTTGATCAAGAAGACGATCCGCAAGGCCGGGGGTATCCCCTTTGAGTTCAACACCATCGGCATCTGCGACGGCATCGCCATGGGGCATGGCGGCATGAAATACTCCCTGCCCAGCCGCGAAATCATCGCCGACAGCGTCGAATCCATGGTCAAGGCGCATTGCTTCGACGCCCTGATCTGCATCCCGAACTGCGACAAGATCGTTCCCGGCATGCTCATGGGCGCACTCCGGGCCAACATCCCCACCCTGATGGTCAGCGGCGGCCCGATGGCCGCCGGCCATCTGGCAGACGGGAAAGCCGTTGACCTGATCAGCGTCTTCGAGGGCGTCGCCGCCCATAAGCGCGGCACCATCGATGACCAGAAACTTCTGGATCTCGAGGAGAAAGCCTGCCCCGCGTGCGGGTCGTGCTCCGGCATGTTCACGGCCAACTCGATGAACTGCCTGTGCGAGGCCATCGGCATCGCCCTGCCCGGCAATGGCAGCATCCTGGCCACCGACCCCCGCCGGAAACGCCTCTTCCGGATGGCGGCCGTCCGCATCGTGGAGATGGCGAAGGCAGGCGGCCCCCTGCCCCGCGAGATCGTCACCGAACACTCGCTGGACAATGCGTTCGTCACCGACATGGCCATGGGTGGAAGTTCCAACACCGTGCTCCATGCGCTGGCCATCGCCCATGAGGCCGGCGTGAAATATGACCTGAACCGCATCAACCAGATCTCGCAGAAATGTCCGAACATCTGCAAGGTGGCGCCGTCGTCGCCCTACCACATGGAAGATGTGGACCGCGCGGGCGGCATCAGCGCCATCATCAAGACCATCGGCTCCGTCCGCGGCCTGATCCATCGCGACGCCCCGACCGTCACGGGAAAAACCCTGTGGCAGAATGTGTCGCGCGCGGAAGTCCGCGACGCCCAGGTCATCCGCACCATCGAGAACGCCTACTCGGCCGATGGCGGCCTGACTATTCTCCGGGGCAATCTCGCCGAAGGCGGCGCCGTGGTGAAAAAGGCCGGCGTGGCGCCTTCCATGCTGAAATTCCGCGGACCGGCCGTCATCTTCGAATCCCAGGAAGAGGCCTGCGAGGGCATTCTCAAGGGAATGGTCAAGGCCGGTGATTGCGTCATCATCCGTTACGAGGGCCCGCGCGGCGGACCCGGAATGCAGGAGATGCTCGCGCCGACATCCTATATCATGGGCGCCGGGCTCGGCGAAAGCGTGGCCCTGGTCACCGACGGACGTTTCTCCGGCGGGACGCGAGGGGCCTGCATCGGCCACGTCTCCCCCGAGGCGGCGGCGGGCGGAACCATCGGACTGATCAAGGCCGGTGACATGATTTGCGTGGATATTCCCGGCCACACGCTTTCAGCCGAGGTGTCGGATGAGGAATTCAACCACCGGCGCGCCGCGGCCAAACCATTCACCCCGAAGGTGGTCACCGGATATCTCAAACGGTATTCCCAACTTGTCACCAGCGCCGGCACCGGCGCCGTCATGATGTAACCGTTGAAACCAACAGTATCATTCAAGACCCTCGGTTGCCGCCTCAACCAGGCCGAGACGGCAACCATGACGGCGCGGTTTGCCGCGGCAGGCTATGTGATCGTTCCCGCGGGGACTCCAAGCGATGTGTCTGTGATTCACGGCTGCGCGATCACCGGAAAAGCCGAACACAGCAGCCTGTATGCCGCGCGGCAGGCCCGGCGGACCCGCGCCGACACCCTGGTCATCCTTGCCGGCTGCCCGGCGGAAACCCTGGGCGAGGCCCTTCGGGGCGACACCTCGGTTGACTTGGCTGTCGGCCAGGGCGGCAAGTCGGCCCTCCCGGACCTGCTTCACCGCCTTCATCCCGTCCGGTTTCCCGCCGCCGGGACAACGGCCAACCCGGAAGCGATTCCGCAGTTTGACACCCAACGTGCCCTCATCAAGGCGCAGGACGGCTGCGATTTCGGCTGCGCCTATTGCGTTGTCCCCGCCGCCCGGGGCGCCCCCGTCAGCCGGCCGATCCCGGAAATCGTCGGGGAGGTTAGGCGCGTCACCGACGCCGGCTCCCGGGAGATTGTCCTCACCGGCGCCAACCTGGGCCGCTATAAAGATGACGGGAACCATCTTGTGGACCTGATACGGGAGATCGAGGCGCTGCCGGGCCTGGAACGAATCCGCCTGAGTTCCATCGAACTTACCACCACCGAGCAGGCCATCGTGGACTACATGGCGGATTCGGCGAAGCTCTGCCACTTCCTGCACATTCCCCTGCAGAGCGGTGACGATGGCATTCTCAAAGCCATGGGGCGGCGGTATGACACGGACACCTATCGGCGGACTGTGGAAAAGGCCTCCGAGGCCATTCCTTTCCTCGGCCTGGGAACGGACATCATTGTGGGGTTCCCCGGTGAGACCGACGAGGCCTTTGAAAACACGGTCCGACTTGTACGAGACCTGCCCTTCAGCAATCTCCATGTGTTCCCCTACAGCCGCCGGTCGGGCACACGGGCCGACACCATGGCCGGACAAATCCCCGAGTCCGTGAAGAAAGACCGGCTCCATGCCCTGGTGGCTCTCGGCGAATCGAAACGCCGTCTTTTCGCGGAAGGCTTTGCCGGACGGACCGTTTCCGTTCTGATCGAGCGCGTGGACAGTCAGGGTACCGGCCACGGCTGGACCGGCGAATATCTCGACGCGCGTGTCACGGGGACTGGACTCACGCCGCGCCAGGTTGCCACCATGACCGTAGCCCGTGTATCCAATGCCACCCTCATCGGCTCCATGGCACGGCGACCTTGAGCTTGGATTACGCGCCGGGAACCTTTACGATCACTGGTTGAGTTTTAGCCGTTACGGCGTAAGTGGGAGAACACGATGCGTAAACTGTTGTTCGTTCTGGGTCTTTTCACTCTCGCGGGACACTGTTCCGCAGCTGTCACCCGGTCGGATCTTTCGCCAGAGACCCGGCATTTTCTGCCTCCCCCGGCAACGCTCATCAAGCTTGGAAACGGCGGCTCCGTCGAAGGTGAACTTCTGCCCGATGAGACGGGATCCACCAACACAGTCGTTGTCCGGATGGTTTCCGGCGCCATCGTCAGCAAAAAGCGCTACCCCAAGAGTGATGTTGTGGAGATGCGTCCCGAGGATCTTGAAGCGGTTTTTGCCAGGTCATTGAAAACGCTCCGGCTCACTCCCAAAAGCAACCTCACCATGACTGCCTATTCGGAGGCTTCCGCCCTTTTCGCCGACTACCTCGCCCATTGGCCCGGAAGCAGAAACGCGGAGTGGGTCAAAACCCAGCAGACCGCCTTCTCCGACGAACAGAAGAAACTGTCCGGCGGCCTTGAAAAACTTGACGGCGAGTGGATGCCTCCCATCACGGCGGCCGTGACACGCTACCATGGCCTGTCGCTCATCCTGAGGAAAGCCCGGGCACAATACCGGAACATCGAGAAGCCGGACTACAGGAACGATCCCGCCGCCAAACGGAATTATGATCGTGTTCTGACCGAACGACGTGCCATCGCCCGCCGCATGCCCTCGTTAATGACCGGGCGGATCCCGATCCTCATCGGTGAAAAGAAGTTTGAGCAGGCGGCCACCGAAATGGACGCCTTCCTCCTGTTTTGGATCGACCGTGTGACGAAACTCCGGGCAACGCCTGGGAACCCGAATCCCGAGGGAGACGCCGATTTCGCCGGCATGGATTATTCGATCCTGATGGACATGGAGAAACAAATCCTCAAGGCGTATCTGGCCGCCGGGGATCCGGCGGAATTGAAAGCCCCGGTGGCGGCCGAGCCCGGCATGGTGTACATCCCCGGCGGATTCTTCCTCATGGGCCGCGACAACGCCACCCCGGCGGATGCCGATTTCCCGATGCGGTTGATCCATGTGAAACCGTATTTTATAGACTTGGGGGAAGTCTCGAACGAGGACTACCTCAAGTTTGTCGAACATGTGCGCAGCACACGGGATTACAGCATGGAACATCCCGATGCGCCACCCCTCAAGGATCACCAGCCGGCTAATCAAACTTCCGCCATGGGGCGCGGCACCCAGCCGGTGGTCGGAGTGGATTGGTTTGACGCCTATGCCTACGCCAAGTGGAAAGGCAAAAGGCTCCCGACCGAGGCCGAGTGGGAACTTGCCGCGCGCGGGACCGAAGCCCGCGTCTACCCATGGGGATCCACCCCACCGACGGAACTCGCCGTGAACAACCCATCCGGGCGCGCGTTCCTGGCCGCCGAAATGGACAAACGGTCTCCTCCTCCGCCGCCCCGGTTTTCCTTCATCCATGAGGAACCCCGCCCGCCGCGGGTATTGCCTGATGAAACATGGGATGTAAACCAGGCCATGCCCCCACAGGCACAAAACGAGATGTTCATGGCGCTATCGCCGCTTGTCAGTCCATACGGCCTGATGCATATGGCGGGGAATGCCGCCGAATGGGTCCAGGATGTATTTGACCCTGCGGGATATTCGACCAATTCCCAGTTTGACCCCATCTGTACCGCCAACGGGTTGGGTCATGTCTTCCGCGGAGGCTCCTATTTCAGCCCGGATTTGGAACTTAAAACCACCTTCCGGGGAAACGCGACTGACGCCCAATCACGCCGGGGTTGCGGGAAGAACGACCGCCCGGTCATCGGCTTCCGCTGCGTGAAGAGCATCCCGGAAACAAATAAAACCTCTTGATCTTGACGATTATTTCCTTTGGCTAGGAGAAGGTGTCCGATCAGAAATCGTCATCGTCAAAACCGTCGGTAGATTTTTGCAATTCGTTGATTTACAGTCAATTACTTCACCACCAACGCTTTGTTGCCGAACTCAAAATCCCAAATATTCGAGCCTCGGGCGACAAATTTTGTCGCCAATTTGTCGCCACGTAGGGGTCAAAACTTAGCCTAAGAAGTCTTCTTGGGGTGAGACAGCTTGTCCGTCTTCCTGAGCTGCTCCAACGCTTCCCGGTCAGTCTTGCGTTGTTCGTTGGCTGCTTTGAAGGCGGCACGGTCTTTGGCGTTGAGGGCGGTTTGCATGTTGGTGAGGTCAGTGATCACCTTCTGGAGGGCGGCGGCGATATCCGTATGCCCTTTGGCTGTTGCTTTTTGCAGTTCCGCCTGACGTTCGGCAAGGTGCTTCTGGATAAAAACCGCCAGTTCTTCATGACTGAAATGCTTCCCGCCTTTTCCGCCTTTTTCGTTCTGAGCCCCGATGCCTTGACCCACCGCTGCCTCAAAGTCTGGGGTGGCTGCCTGTACAACAAACCCTGTCAGGCACATTCCGATAATCATAACGAGTTTCTTCATAGCTGGATTCCTTGCTTTACGTGATAAACATTATTGCGACTCATATTCCACATGCATCCGTCAGTAACCTAACGTTTGGAGGGGTATTATTATTGTGAAAAAAGAAATTTGCACTCATGCTCATCCAAGATTGCAAACATGGGGGAAATTGTTCTTATCCTACCTGCTCAAAGGGCTAGGTTCCGAAAAGCCATATCCAACAGCACAAGACCTCCAG
>Ga0118677_10016603_pt1 | contig 10048 bp, 4 predicted proteins | sample AliMusrvi5mmetaG_FD_86154 | JGI IMG/M metagenome (GOLD analysis project Ga0118677, IMG submission 86154)
TCACTACCCCAGACTGGAGCCTGAATTGGTATTTAGAATTGAGTATTTTTTCAGGCCAGTTCAGGACATCGTCAAACGAACTTAGCGTAGTATCCTTGGTGGAGGTTAACCGTATGGAGACAAAAACAGAGAGTTGTAACAATTTTTTCCCTCCGGCTTCCACCATTTGATTTGGTAAGGTGGTAAAGATTATTTCCTGTGACATTTCGCTGATTTTTAATGGTTTAATTACTAACTCGCAAAGGCCAGGCAATAGGTTTGCCAGTCATCTTCCAGGATCATCTCACCAAATTTAGGATCTGCATCGGCCCCTTTGATTTCGCGACGTACTGAGACTGAAACTGTTTTACTGAAAAAGAGTACTTCAACTTTCACTTTAAGGGTGGCTTCCCCTACGAGTTTTTCGACTTTACTCCCCACAAAAACAGCGCTAAAGGCCAGGTAGAATTCGAGTGACACGGTAATCATCCCAAGAATTGAGAGGTTCCCATTGATCCGCAAATATCCGGTAAGGGTTACCTGGGTGAGCTCATGATCGACATTGGCAATGGTCTTGTGGACTTTCTCCACTTTGAAATAGAATCCACCCATCACCGAGACCCCTCCCGAGGCTACCCCAACATCGAGGGATAAGGCAGCCCCAAATTCAAAAGCGGCTTCTACCGATTGAATTCCATGCAATGTGGTAATCATCAGGAAGTAGCCTCCGCCTCCATAGCAGGAAACGGTCAATAAGAAAGGATTTTCACGCGTACAGAAGTTAAATCCCATTGTCAACGGGGCACCTGTAAACGGAAGGGTTATTGCGGCTCCCAGACTGATATTACAGATGCTGCAGATCCCCACAGTAATACTGGGTATACTGATATTGAAACCTGCCGTAACACCGCTGGGCTGCAGATCGATATACGGGCCATCCCCCGAAAATCCGGTGCTTGGAATAATACTCTGAAGACTATTGACAAAACTTAATGCCCCTTTAAAAACAATTGGTTTTGAAGCATTTATATCAACCTTTACATCCGTTTTCTGTGCTGATCCGCTGCGGAACTCGAGGTAATTAAAGTTCACTTCGAGTAATGGCACAATGTCTATGCCAAAATTTTCGAACCTGGCAGAGGTATTCAATACGGCAGGTTTAGAGGTATCAAAGGGCTTTTCGAATTTTGTTAATACGGTCAGTGCATTTTTTGGATTCCCAACTTTCACATGGAGAATTCCCGAAATAACCGTAATATCATCACTCTGAAGCTCAGGCTGCCATTTGTACTCGGCATAGGCGGCATCTTCTGTAAAATAGGATTTTAAATTCGGGATTTTTGGGGTATTTCCGTTTATTGCATCAAGAATTTGCTTAACACTGTCGGTAATCTTTTTGCGGGCAGCCAGGAGTTCATCGGAAACATCTTTTGCAACCTCTTTGGCCTGATTCTCAAGGTAGAGGATCTCATTTTTTGCATCTTCTATCTCCTTCCTGGCGGCATCGATCGTTTCTGTCATCGAATTGAAAGAGCCCCCAAGGTTAAGGTTGAGCAGCAGACTGAAAATATCAATTACTCCAAAAATTTTAGGTGGCTGTATACCGTCGAGGGCTTTGAAAAACTTTTCAGCCTGAAAAGAGAGGTTTTTAATATCGGCAATATCCCCTCCTACAGGGCCTTGTAATTTACTTAAGGCACTAATTGACATATTGGGCGAGAGGAATCCACCCGATTTATCCGATCCCCCCGAAAAATCAACCACTGCCCCGGTAACTTTGGCAAATACGGCCCCCGCATTATGGTCATCTTCAAGGGTAATCGCTGCAGTTTTGTGGCCACCCGTTAACTCTTCAACCTGCTTGATAAATACATTGGCTACCTGTACTTTAGGATGAAATTTAATATCACCGTCCCCTTTTGCAGGATATGACTGCCCTCCAAAGTTGATCGATTCTGTCTCAAAAGTGGTATCTCCATCAACCATGCAATTGGCATATGCAATCTTTTGGTTCCAGAGGTTAGTGAGGGTGAAATCTGATTTGGCATTGTACTGGCTGATTACCTGCGCCATTTGCGAATAATCACGTGCAATGATATTTTCAACAAATACCATTGGAATCCGAAAACGGTGTTCGCCTCCCTCCCTATCGGTGGAGATGATATCGAATTTAAACCCTTCCCCACCAACTTTGATGTAAAAATTGTAGGCACTTGTACTCGATACTATGCTGACTGGCTTATCAATATTGGGGGTTACACTGGTCTCTACCCTCACCTCCTGAAAAGGAAATTCGATAAATTTGCCATCAGGATCATTTCGGGAGTAAAGGACCTCTTTCTGCAAAACGACAACATACATCCGCTGCCGGTTAACGGCCGAGCGAGTTGGCTGGTGAAATTTCCGTTCCGTAACTTTAACCAACGCAGCCCTGTGACCAAAAGGAAATAGATATCCCTTTTCGACAATCTTCACATAATGGTCACGGCCCAGTGTAGCCAAATGTTCCCACTCGCTAATATTGAGGTAACTATCTAAAGGACTGGAGATATTAAAGAATACATGCCAGTTTAGATAGGCCCCCAGTGAGCTAAGCATCAGATTTTTGACAGGAACGGGGATAGGGGAAAATCCGGGTATCAGATAATCCGAGGTCTGGTGAACAAGCTTATGCCGGTTATTGCCATCAAGCGAGGCAAGAAAAGGGGTATCCCTTTTGGGGGCATCCGCATCATATTTTACCAGCGCGTCGTCGGCCCACAAAACACGGATGGTTTTTAAAGAATCCAACCCTGTGAAGGGGGTCTTCCCGTTTTTAAGCTTTGTCCCCAGCCGTGTATGCCACAATTCCGAAATCTCCCCTTTGCCGGCTTCCACCGAATCAAGCGCCCGAAGATTTATATTAACCAGTGCACTCTCCACCCTTTGTTCTTCTATATCCCTGATATCCAGCTTAATTTTATGACTAAAGTCGTTCAGCTGGTTAGGGGAGATATACATTAGCGCAGGAGCTTCAATCGATGTGCTGGTATCCGGAATCGGACCAACCGCCATATTGATATTTTTTATCGCCAGCACATTAAAGTTTATTCCCGAAGATTCAAACTTCTCCTCCGGAAGCAGTTTCTCCATATTCTGATCAGAGTAAATCTGGTCATTCTGAGCTTTTAAACGGTTCTTCTGTGAGATTTTGACTCCATAATCCAATAATCTGGCATCCCTCTCCAAATATTTCCCCTTTAAACTAACCCGTGCCGGAGCAGCTTTCTCCAGAATCGGATAGGTTGCAGGTTTTAGAATATTTGTCAGTTTAATCCATGCCCGGGGATGAACACGCAGCTCAAATTTGGACCAATCGAGTAAATCCTCGATCATCAGGGGAAAACCAGCATGTCCCGATTCAAGTTCATACACCAGTCTGCTCTTCCTGGCCCTAATCTGCATAACAGGTAATGCAGGTTCTCCAGTAGAGGATGATATTTTGGGAATTTTAAACATTACTTTCGCGGTTGGGAGCTCATTACTTTCAAAAAAAGCCTGCTCGAGCGTATGTTGCGAAGGGAAAAACACCACTACAGTCCCCTTACTCTTTGGATCATCCAGCTCAAGGAAGGGGGCTTGCCCTTTGTTGGAGAATTTAAAGTTATGAAATTCGAATTGCAGAAAAAGCAGATCCTCGGGACGTAGAACAGTGATTTTAATTGCCCGTTTAGGAACAAACCGGATCTCGTCAAAACTGATATTTAAATGAGAAAGATTCTCTGCATTAACTGTGGCGCGGACAGCATTTTTTTTCCTCGATTGCCTATCCTGAAACTCCGTTTCCGATTCCCGGAATGGGGTGTCTAACGTATTAAATGCTATTTCCTGATTTTGGCGCCCATGCCAGTTATCTGTTTGATAAGGATTTATCTGCACTGACTGCGAAGGTGTGAAATAAGTGGGAATACTAAATCCGTTCTCAACCAGTGGTTGAAATGCCATCAAACGAGGTTCAAAGATATGTCCAGAAAATTGATTGTCAACACCATACGATTCAAATGCGGGAAGTGACTCATCGTTTTGAAATTTGAATCCCCCAAGAGAAGTTGAAAACCACTCCCCTTCTCCCTTAAGCTGGCCAGCGAGGTAAAAGCGCCGGGAGTTGTGATTGGTATATTCCGAAAAGTAGAAATACCTGTCAAACATGAATTTTTCCTCCATCCGTGAGTCGGGCCAGTAATGCATATTACCGTGCTCTTCAGAGATCCAGAGCACTTTTGAGCTATTCCCATCTTTAGTCTGACCCAAGAGGAAATTCAGGTCCGGCCGGTCTTGATTGAACGTTATGCAGTGATTTTCATAAAAAAGTAACCGTGATGAAGCGTCCCCCCAACCACTAAAACCGGGGATAGTAACAGCTATTGAATTGTTGTCGAAGGCGTTGGTAAAGGTGACCGAACTCTTCTCAAAGGGCTTAAGGATAAGGTTGTCATTATTATATTGTCGCCCCTGTAACAGAACAACTACGCAATCGGCTCCCTTTATTGCTATATTCCAGTCACTTGAGAGGTGTACTGCACAATTACCCTTCAATTCAATTTTATCCGAATCGAATAAATCGATGAGGGTACAATCGAAGTCATGACTCGATTTAACCGCCTGAGTTTTATCAAGCCAGGCTAAAAAGTTCACCTCTTCATGAATCGATAATTCCGGGATATCAAGCTTCATCATCCAGTCGCTATTCTCTTTAACAATATTTGCGACAAGGTTAAACCGAAGATCTGAATTTCGAACTTGCAGATTTTCAGCACAAATCAAAAACGATTGTTCCTTTACAGTAAGTTTTAAGCCGTAGCTCTTTTCAAAAATAGTACCTGAGATTTCCCACTCTACCTTATCGTTACGGGTAACCGTTAACTGGTTGTTTCTCAGACGGATTTCAAAGGGATTAAAGTTGATTGATTTGATTGTCTCAACCAAAGGATTTGCAGCAAGAACGCCAATTCCCATGGTTTTGATAAAACTCCTGCGGTCAGGTTTTTCAGGTTCAGAAGATTTCGGGCCGGCAATAAACTGTCTCGTGTTTTTGAGATGAAGTAGCTTAAAATCCATATCTTATCAGGTCATTAGAGGAGGGTTACATTCACTACATAATCCGATATATCGGCTAACAGAGATCACCAGCGAAAATAAAAATTTGCTGGAAGAAGCAAATCTGAACTTTATTTTAATCTTTAAATTTTCTTGTGTAAAGTACCCAAGCTCCAGCATTTAATGACTCTGGGTCGTCCATTGAAAAAGTTACGGGTTTAATTACTTTTGCTCCCATTCTTTCATGAAAACGAAGAACAGGGTCGAATAATCTACCATCTTCAGTTCGAAAATTACAGTATTCATTCAATTCCATGTGGGGCATTTTGTGATAAAATGGAATTCGAGCATTACCTACAACTTGATTGACTCCTTCATTAAATAAAGTTTCAAGAGTAAAAGCGATTAATAACTCTGAGGCTTTATACTGTTTTTCTAGTGACAAATTATGTTCAAATTTTTCCCCCCTGAATTTATGAACAACACCAACACCAACAAGGAAACCAGTATTTCCAGATGAGAAATGAACATTCTCAATATATCCATTTGAAGTTAATTCATCCCAACTTGTGAGTTTAGATAAATCCCCATCCCAATCAAATCTAAATGCATACTGAGATCCAACAGATTCAATACTTAAATCTTCTTCTATTAAAGCAATTGAAACTCCTTGTGGAAATATTTCAATTCGTTTAATAATTTTTAGCGACGAAGCAGTAAGTTCTTCGCTGTTAGATTTCCATGCATCTTCTTCAACTTTTATTAATTTAGGTATAAGATACCTACCATCAAAATACTGCGCACTTCTAATTATCAATCTTTTCATAGTTAAATCCTCCTGTATAATTTTATATATCAATGTTTATAATTAGTTTATATTTTTTAGATAATTTGTCAATAATTTGTATAAATATACAAGATAGGAGGTTTTCAAAAATTTGATTAAAAATGAATAATGTATATATCTAATACACAAAAATAACATAACATTTATAACGTTATTTTTGTTAATTAAAATAAAATATGTCTATTTTTACAACCCTTCCTTTTTAAGTTCTTCTATTATTTCTTTTCCCTTTCTAGAAAGCTTTGTTGGTATTTTAACAATAATTTTTAAGATAATATCACCTCTTCCACGACTACTTGGAACTCCTTTTCCTTTTACACGGAGTAATTCATTGTGATTTATACCTTCTGGTATTTTAACTTCGATTGTATTCCCTTCTAAAGTTTTTAAATTGTAAACTGTACCTAAGATTGCCTCCGTAAGTTTAATTGGTAAATCCATAGTTATATTTAGTCCGTCACGCTTAAAAATAGCATGCGGTTTAACATATACTTTTATATATAAATCACCAGATGAACCTCCTTGAATATCTTCACCTGCTCCTGCCATTTTAAGCATTTCTGAGTTATTTACACCTGCTGGAATATTCAATTCTAGCTCCTTTTGTTTTTTATATACACCTGCACCCTTACATGTTGAACATTTTTCTGAAGGAATTTTTCCAGTCCCCAAACAAGTATCACAAGTTTTGATTGATTCAAAATTACCAAGTATTGAACGTCTTATCTCTCGCACTTGTCCTTGTCCTCCACAAGTTTTACAAGTATTCATTTTTGTACCTACTTTTCCCCCGGTTCCTTTACATATATCACAAGTAGATTGTTTTGAAATATTTACTTTTTTAACTACCCCAAAAATAGATTCTTCAAATGATAATTCTATTTCTGTTTGAATATCTCTGCCGCGTCGAGAATTTTTTGAACTTCTACTTGAACCACCAGAAAACATATCTCCAAAAATATCACCTAGATCACCCATATCAAATCCTTGTCCATTCTGAAATCCAGAAAAATCAAAACCGCCAAATCCACCACTTTGTTGACCACCATAATTTCCTCCACCACCACCCATACTAGGGCCATCAGCAGAGCCAAATTGGTCATAACGAGCACGTTTTTGATCGTCGGAAAGAGCTTGGTAAGCTTCATTTACTTCTTTAAACTTTTTATCATCACCTTTATTTTTGTCAGGATGATACTTATGGGCCATTTTATGAAATGCTTTTTTTATTTCATCTTTTGTGGCATTTTTTTCTACTCCGAGTGTTTCGTAATAATTTTTAGGCATGGTTTATAATAGCATAAATATAAAGACGGAATAAAATAGTTCTTAATTAGGGGGTTGCGAGTGCGTCGGCGCGAGCATTTCAGAAAATTTTTAGTAAAAAATTTTCGTACCCTAAGAAAGAAGCTATTTTATGAGGTCTGAAATATTTATTCTTATTTTATTTTTGTTCTCCTTCTTCTTTTACTTCTGCATCTTTTATTTCTTCACCTTGAGGTTCAGCAGTGGCCTGAGCTTGATCAGCAGCTGGTGTTTCTTTCGCCATAGCCTCTCCTATCTTTGATAACTCTGTTGAAAGAGCTTCAATTGCAGTTTTTATAACTGCAATATCTGAACCTTCTTTAGCTGTTCTAACTGTTGCTAATTTTTCTTCAACTGAAGTCTTTATAGAAACATCAACTTTATCACCATATTCCTTTAATGATTTCTCAGCTGAGAATATTATCATTTCTGCAGTATTTTTTTCATCAGCCAATTCTTTTTTCTTTGCATCTTCATCTGCGTGAAGTTCAGCTTCTTCTCTCATTTTCTTTATATCAGCCTCTGTTAAGCCAGAACTTGCTTCAATACGAATTGACTGTTCTTTACCTGAAGCTTTATCTTTAGCTTTAACATTAAGAATTCCGTTTGCATCTACATCAAATGTCACTTCTATTTGTGGCATACCACGAGGTGCTGGTGGAATTCCATCTAGAATAAATTTACCTAGAGATTTATTATCTGATGCCATTGGTCTTTCGCCTTGAGTTATATGAATATCTACAGCTGTCTGATTATCAGCAGCAGTAGAAAATGTCTGAGATTTAGAACTTGGAATAGTTGTATTACGATCTACAAGCTTTGTAGAAACACCTCCAAGAGTTTCAATACCAAGAGATAGAGGGATGACATCCAATAGTAATACGTCACGAACATCACCTTGTAAAACTCCAGCTTGGACGGCAGCACCAAGTGCTACAACTTCATCTGGGTTAATAGAACGATTTGGTTCTTTACCAAATAATTTCTTTACAGCTTCAACTATTGCAGGCATTCTTGTTTGTCCACCAACCAAAATGATTTCATTAATTTCATTCATTTTGAAAGGTGAAGCTTCAACAGCTCTCTTTGTTATTTCGATAGAACGAGTAACATATTCTTCTGTTAATGATTCAAGAGTTGCACGGGTCATTTTCAAAAGTAAATGTTTTGGACCAGAAGCATCAGAAGTTATAAATGGAATATTTATTTCTGATTCCATAGTTGTTGAAAGTTCATGCTTTGTTTTTTCTGCTGCTTCTTTTAGACGTTGAAGAGCGAGTACGTCCTTTGTAACATCAATACCTGATTCTTTTTTATATTCATCAGCAATCCATTTAACTATTTTTTGATCAATATCTTCACCTCCCATGTGTGAGTCACCATCTGTAGATTTAACTTCTATAACATCATCTCCAACTTCCAAAACTGATACATCAAAAGTACCACCTCCAAAGTCGTAAACGACTATTTTTTCATTCTTCTTTGTATTGAAACCATAAGCAAGAGCTGCTGCTGTTGGTTCATTTATGATACGCTTAACATCGAGTCCAGCAATAATACCGGCATCCTTAGTTGCTTTTCTTTGAGCATCATTAAAATAAGCAGGAACAGTAATAACTGCTTCTGTAATTTTTTCGCCAAGTTTTGCTTCGGCATCAGCTTTTAATTTACCTAAAATCTTTGCAGATATTTCTTCGGGTCTTAACCATTGATCTCCAAGTTTAACTTCAACTCCTCCTGTAGAACCTTTTTGTATTTTATAAGGAGTCATCTTGTCATCTTTTTGTATTTCAGGATCATCAAATAAGTGTCCTATAAAACGCTTGATACCATAAACAGTATTTTCTGGATTTGTGATTGCTTGACGCTTTGCAAGCAAGCCAACCATACGATCACCATTTTTGGTAACAGTAACAACAGAAGGTGTTGTACGAGCTCCTTCAATATTTTCTAATATTTTTGGTTGACCACCTTCGATGATGGCAACTGCACTATTTGTTGTACCTAAATCGATACCTATAATTTTTGACATATTTGTAATTAGGTTCTAGTTACTAGTTTCTAGTGAATAGAAATAATACTTAGACCGTTTAATAAATTAATAATATTTTGATAATAAAATGAAAGTTAGAAAATTTTTGAATAAATAAAATAGTTTTTGAAAAATACATTAACTGTGGGCGACGGCCCGAGCATAACAAATTTTCAGTAGAAAATTATGTGCGTATTTTGAGAAAAGCTATTTTATAGTTTCAAAAAATCAATAACGTATCCAGTATACACTGGTATAATATTTTTGACAAGTATTTCGTGACCACGAAACTATTGTTTAATAGATAATATGGTGTTACACTATCAAAGTGATTAAAAAACCATCAATTCAGAAAGCAATATTCAAGACACTAGCGGGTAAAAAGGCAGTTTCTTTTAACTTTCTTAAAAATGAGGTTGAAAATGCAATAAAAGACCTCAACCTAAGCAAAAATAAGCCTGAATATGCAATATCTCGTTCTATAAAGAATATGGCTTCTGACGGGCTTGTGGAGTGTTTCCAGTCGGATTGTCAGCAATACTTCCGATTGTCAGTCGAAGGAAAGAAACGTCTAAACAATAACGCTCTAGATAATGATACCGGGCTCATTTCTAATGAATGGGATGGATATTGGAGAATGATTATACTAGACCTTCCTGAAGAAAGAAAAAGCGAGAGAGAAGCTCTTCGATATCTTTTGAAAAAAGCCGGATTTATTTGTGTAAAAAATTCTGTTTGGATTTCAATATACCCTTATGAAAATTTATTTATAAATATTAAAAAAGATTTAAATCTCACAACTGAAATGA
>Ga0118677_10016604_pt1 | contig 10048 bp, 9 predicted proteins | sample AliMusrvi5mmetaG_FD_86154 | JGI IMG/M metagenome (GOLD analysis project Ga0118677, IMG submission 86154)
GGACATGATATGAGAATAATCGCCCTGATTACAATTTTATGCTTTGCAGCATCACTTACTGCAAAAACACCCGGAGGAAATTCTCCGTTAATCAAAGAGAAATCAAAAACATATCCTTACCTCGCATATCTGCCGGACGGGTATGACAAAGGAGATGCAAAGGCCTGGCCATTAATAATTTATTTACATGGCAGTTCATGCAAAGGCAATAATCTTGAGAGATTAAAAAAATACGGTCCTCCATTTTATCTCGAAAGAGGAATGGGTGTTGATGCCATTGTAATATCACCACAATGTCCTTCGAATAAAAACTGGACAGTGGGAACATGGTTTGAATCCTTTTATAAAGAATTAAAAGACAAATACAATATCGACCCGTCACGTGTATATCTTACCGGTATGAGTCTTGGAGGCTTTGGTACCTGGGACATCGCATCGCGTTATCCGGAATATTTTGCTGCCATTATGCCGCTTTGCGGTGGTGGTAAGGCTGGTATGGTTGAAACCCTTAAAGATATCCCAACCTGGGTATTCCATGGTGAAGTTGACAGAAAGGTGAATCTCAAACGTTCTGAGGAGATGGTAGAAGCTTTACAGGAAGTTGGATCAAGACCTAAATTCTCCGTTCTGAAAGGGATGGGACACGGAATTCAAAAAGTTTATTCCGATCAGACGATTTACAAATGGTTGCTAAGCCAGCATAAACAGGCTTACGAACGCTTTATCGAGATCACATCATTGTGGAGTCCGAAAATTGATTCTGTCAATATGGCAAAACCTGAAAATGAAAAGAAGGAGCTTATCGTAAAAGAAACTCCAATTCAACAGCCGGAAAATCAGGAAACCAAACAGGAAACCAAATCCTTTTTCTACAATCTGTTCAATAAAAAGCCTGAATACAAACAGTCGACATTATATTAATAGTTGATTCAAACTTATCAAAACCCCCGAAAAACATCTGTTTTCCGGGGGTTTTGCTTTTATCTTGTTCTCCTACCCTCTCCTATTTTCTCACGATAAAAATAAATATTTAACCATTTAGTTAATTTATTTGGTTAAACCTTTTGGTTGATTCAATAATTGATTTATCTTTGTCGAATCATTAACCGTTTGGTTAAACTAAAAGGATAAGATCATGGATAGTTCAACAGAAGAGAAAATTTACGAAGCAGCCCGGCGGATTTTCGTCCTCAAAGGGATGGAAGGGGCCCGGATGCAGGAGATTGCCGATGAAGCCGGGATGAATAAGGCACTCCTGCACTATTACTTCAGAAGTAAGGAGAATCTTTTTAGGGCGGTATTCAAGGACATTTTCACCAAGTTTTTCTCGAAGGTAAAAGAGACTATTTTCTCGGACGCCTCGACGAAGGAGAAGATGATTTTTTTTATCGACAATTACATTGACATGATTCATGCCAATCCATATGTACCGCAATTCATCATCAATGAGATTAACCGTGATCCAATCATGTTAAAGTCGCTGATGTTTGAATCAGGAATTGAACCTCAAAAGATACTTGAAATATTTCTTCATGAAGTTGAGCTGAATAATTCCTCCAAATTTGATCCCAGGCATATGGTTGTTAGTCTTTTGGGAATGCTGATTCTGCCGTTTGCTGCCCGTCCGTTATTGCAAATGGTCTATTTCAACGACGATCAGGTAGCATACAACCAATTTCTGGATGAACGAAAAGATGTTGTTAAAAATATGATTTTAAAATTGATAGAAGTATGAGAAAATTTATTTCACTCGTGTTATTTACCTTTATGGTTTCGTGGTCATACGGGCAGCAGCTCAGTTTGGACAGCTGTCAGTCAATGGCACGAAAAAATCACCCTCTCTTAAGGCAGGCAGGGGTCATTGATCAGATTTCGGAGCTCCGTCGGCAAAATATTGAAACGTTAAACCTGCCTCAGTTCGATCTGTCAGCAAGGGGTTCCTGGCAATCAGATGTGACCAAGCTTGCCTTAAAAATTCCAGGATTTGCCGGACCTGAGCCGCTCTCAAAAGACCAGTATAAAGCCTATGTCGATATCAGGCAAAAACTCTTTGATGGAGGGATTTCAAAAACGAGAGAAGAACTCGAAGAAGCCGATCGTCGGGTTTCGAGACAGCAAAATGAAATTGAGCTGTATAAAATCAAAGAGACAGTTAATACACTCTATTTTAATACGCTGGTAATCCAGGAAAATTTAACTGTTATTGACCTGAAAAAGGGGACACTCGACGAAAGAATTAAAATGATCAGTTCAGCTGTCAACAACGGAGTTGCATTGCCAAATGAGCTTGATCAGCTCAGGGCTGAAAAACTTCTGACCGACCAACAGGAAACAGAACTTAAATCGACACGCCAAACTACACTTGGGCTACTTGAAATTATTACCGGGATAACCATTCCTGAAACAACGATCTTTTCTAAACCTGTGATTTCAAATATGAACTTAAATTTCGAATTGAAGCGGCCTGAGATTACACTTTTCACACTACAGAAAACAAAACTTGATAAAAATGTAGAACTGATAAAGAATTCGCGGAAGCCTTATATTTATGCTTTTGGACAAGCAGGATATGGTCGTCCGGGGTTTAATATGCTGGATAACAATTTTGCCGATTATTATATGGTTGGGGCAGGATTGTCATGGAATATTTTTGACTGGCACAAATCAACCCGCGACAGATCAACGATGAAGCTTCAAAAGGATATCATCGATGTCAATCTGGATAATTTCAATCGCTCAATAAAAATGGCACTAACCCAGGAAGAGAACAATTCAAAAAAACTCAGGCAACTGATATCCAGCGATGAACAATTAGTTACAATTAAAGATCAGATCAGCAAACGATCAGCTGCTGCACTTGAAAATGGGGTGATTACATCTGCTGATTACATCCGAGATCTGAATGCTTCCCTTCAGTCAAAAGTTAATCTTGAAACTCGAAAGGTGCAACTGATTCAGACCGCAGTAAATTACGCTACCATCAAGGGAGAGTAAAAAAATGAAAATGAAAAATGAAAAATGAAAAATGAAAAACAATAACGCAATTCATACTATTTTACAAATTATAATCATCCAAAAAATGAGAACACTTTTACTTTTATCGCTGATATTAATTCTTGGAGCTTGCTCAAACAATAAAACCAAGTCGGATGCCTTTGGTAATTTCGAAACCGATGAGGTGATTATCTCCGCCGAAAATAGCGGAAGAATTTTAATGACCGCTTTTATTGAGGGTGAGAAGGTCACTAAGGGAGCTGTAATGGCCGTCACCGATACCGTCAATCTTATACTTCAGCGAAATCAGCTGATGGCACAAAAAGAATCTGTTTTGGCTCAAAAGGCTGGTCTATATGCTCAGATTGCTGTTTCAGATCAGCAGATTACGAATATTCGGAAAGATCAGGTGAGGATTAAAAAGATGCTTGCCGATGGTGCAGCAACACCTAAGCAAATGGATGACATTGACGGACAAATTGCCCTGGTAGGAAAGCAGAAAAAAGCTTATGTAGCTCAAATCAGTGCCATCGAAAAAAATGGTTTTGCCATTGAATCACAGATTGCTGTATTAAACGACAGGATTGGGGTTTCGGTTGTAAAGGCCCCCATCACCGGAATCATCCTTGAAAAATATTCGGAAACCGGAGAACTTGCAACACCAGGGAAACCACTCTACAAAATGGCAAATCTGGATAATCTGACACTTCGTGTTTATATAAGTGGCACACAACTAACCCAGGTAAAAACGGGGACTACGGTCAAGGTGATGATTGACACGAACGAGGGGATAAAGGAGATCACCGGAACAGTAGAGTGGGTCGCATCGGAGGCCGAATTTACCCCTAAGATTATCCAAACACGCGAGGAACGGATCAAGCTGGTTTATGCTGTCAAAGTAAGGGTTCCCAATGATGGCTCATTAAAACTGGGCATGCCAGGTGAAATAAAATTCCAATAAGACTTCAATATGATTGTAGTCAATGATTTACATAAACAGTACGGTGAAGTTGTTGCACTTCAGAAGGTCTCACTTTCGGTGGAACAGGGAGAACTTTTCGGGCTAATAGGTCCTGACGGAGCAGGAAAAACGACGCTGATGCGGATTCTGATGTCGCTTCTTCTCCCAGACAGTGGAACAGCAACGATGAATGATCTGGATGTTGTGGCCGATTATAAAAAGGTGAGGTTAATAACCGGTTATATGCCCGGAAGATTCTCGCTTTATCCTGACCTGACAGTCGAGGAGAACCTGAAATTTTTCGCGACCGTCTTTGGAACCACAATTCAGGAAAATTACCACCTGATCAAAGATATTTACCAGCAAATAGAGCCTTTTAAAAATCGCCGGGCAGGTAAACTTTCGGGTGGGATGAAGCAGAAGCTCGCCCTTTCGTGTGCCATGATCCACAAACCTGAAATTCTTATACTCGACGAACCAACTACTGGTGTAGATGCTGTTTCACGAAAAGAGTTCTGGGAGATGCTTAAACGACTGAAAGAGTTGGGAATTACAATACTTGTATCAACCCCATACATGGATGAAGCTTCGTTATGCGACAGAATAGCTTTAATACAGGAGGGTCAATTGATGTCGGTGGCAACACCCTCAGTGATGATGAAATCTTTTCACGAGGATTTATGGACTATCCGTACACGGAAAATTTATGACACCTCAAAGTCGCTGGAAAGACTGCCGTCCATGATTTCGGTGAATAGTTTCGGGCAGGTTTTGCACCTTGTCACCAAAAAAGGGGTACATACTTCAGCATCGATTCATCAGTTTTTGACAGAAAACGGTGAAGCTGAGATTTTAGCAGAACCGGCAGAAGCCTCTATCGAAGATGTATTTATATTGCTGATGAACCACCATAAAGCGCGACAATGATCACGAGAGAACCAGTTATAACGGTTAAAAATATGGTGAAGAAGTTTGGAAACTTCATTGCCAACGACAACCTCAACTTTGAGGTTTATAAGGGGGAGATATTCGGATTTATAGGCGCCAACGGAGCAGGCAAAACTACTGCCATCCGAATCTTATGTGGTCTCTCCACTCCCACTTCAGGTGAAATGAAAGTTGCAGGTTACGATGTCTTCCGACAAACAGAAAAGATAAAACAGAATATTGGATACATGAGCCAAAAGTTCTCGCTTTACGAAGATCTTACTGTATATGAGAATATTCGCTTTTATGGCGGTGTATATGGGATGAAGATCGCTGAACGTAAGGCACGAACCAAAGAGATGCTTGACCGCTTAGGGCTCACAGCCTATGAAAACCGAAAGATTGGCGATCTGCCGCTTGGATGGAAACAAAAGCTGGCCTTTTCGATTGCCATTCTTCATAATCCAAAAATTGTTTTTCTTGATGAGCCAACGGGCGGAGTCGATCCGATCACGCGCCGACAATTCTGGAATTTAATCTATGAGGCAATCGAAAAAGGGATAACCGTTTTTGTTACAACCCATTATATGGATGAAGCTGAATATTGCGACAGGGTTTCAATCATGGCCGATGGAAAGATCGTTGCGCTCGATACACCCGAAAATCTCAAGAAACAATACGATGCAGCAAATATGGACGAAGTATTTTTAAAAATAGCCAGATGAACAGATTCCTTGCATTTCTCCGAAAGGAGTTTTACCACATATTCCGCGATCCCCGAACCCTGGTCATTCTTTTTGGAATCCCAATTGCACAATTGATGCTATTTGGTTATGTCATGACCAACGAGGTTCGCAACGTGAAAATAGCCATAGTTGATCATTCGAAAGATGATCTAAGCAAACGACTCAGCCAAAAACTCTTATCATCCGGCTTTTTTCAGTTATCTGCTATTCCCTCATCCGAAAAAGATTACGAAAGTCTTTTTCGTAGTGGTACGGTCAAGGAGATCATCGTTTTTGAACCCGATTTTGCAATAAATCTAATGAAAACGGGGAAAGGTGGAATCCAGGTGATTGCCGATGCCTCTGAACCAAACGCTGCACAATTGATCGTTAATTATACGACTGCGATCACGAATAATTTTATCAGGGAAGAGTTTACCAAAGATCAGCCACCTGCAGGAATAAATATAAAGGTCAGAATGCTGTTTAACGAGAATATGCGCGATGCCTATAACTTCATACCAGGCCTTATTGCGGTTATCCTGATGCTGATTTCAGCGATGATGACAGCGATTACGATAGCCCGCGAAAAAGAGATGGGAACCATGGAGATCCTGCTCGCTTCACCGCTTAAACCAATCCAGATTATTTTAGGAAAGGTGGTACCCTATATGATATTGTCAATCGTTAGTGCATTGGTCGTATTGGCATTGGGCATGATCGTTTTTAAAGTCCCGGTAATCGGAAGTTTTACATTATTACTGGCTGAGATTCTGCTCTATATCTTTCTTGCGCTCACCCTTGGAATTCTAATCTCCACCTTCGTTGATAGTCAACTTACCGCTATGGCAATTTCAGGATTTGTCCTGATGCTTCCAAGTATATTACTTTCGGGTTTTATATTTCCGGTTAAAAATATGCCCATCGCGCTGCAGATAGTTGCGAATCTGATGCCACCTCGCTGGTTTATTGAAATCAACAGAACCGTGATGCTCAAAGGTGGCGGACTAAATGAAATATGGCCTAACACCCTGGTTTTAGCAGGTATGTCAGTACTATTTATTTTTATTAGCATCCGAAAATTTAAAATCCGCCTTCAATAATTTACCATGCGAACACTATATTACATTCTTCAAAAGGAGTTTACCCAGATTTTTCGCAACAAATCAATGTTGCCAGTAATTTTTGTGATGCCACTCGTCCAGATGCTCATCCTTGTTTTTGCAGCTACCAATGAGCTCCGTCAGGTTGATCTGGCCATTGTTGACTTTGATCATTCAGCGTCATCACGAAAACTGACATCCGAATTTATGGGAAATCCTTTCTTTATAGTCAAACAAAATCTCGCCAATACGAAGGAGGCTGAAGACCTGTTGATGCGAAATAAGATTGATCTGGCAATGATCATTCCCAAAGATTTTGATAAAGATTTAGCAACGAAAAAAAGTACTGATGTACAAATACTTGTCGATGCAATCAATGGTATGGCTGCTCAGCTTTCTTTTGGATACCTGTCGAATGTGATCGGAAATTACAGCCAAAAAATTTTGATCAAAACAGGTAAACCTGAACCAGGAATGATGAAAAGCATCGATATCAAATCAACTTACTGGTTCAATCCCCAGCTTAATTTTAAATATTATATGGCTCCGGGGATTCTTGTGGTTTTAATTACAGTGATCGGAATTATGCTGGGTGGAATGAACCTTGTCCGTGAAAAGGAGCTCGGAACTATTGAACAGATCAATGTTACACCCATTAGAAAATGGCAGTTCATTGCGGGTAAACTTCTCCCATTTCTGGGAATTGGATTATTCGATCTTGCCTTCGGATTGCTGATTGCCCGATTAGCCTTTAATATACCTATTCGCGGAAGTTTGCTGCTCCTTTTTGGTATGGCTGGTATTTATCTTATACTGGTGCTTTCACTCGGACTTTTTATATCAACAATCAGCGAAACAGTACAGCAGGGTACCTTCGTTACGTTTTTTATGCTGATTGTTTTTATCCTTATGAGCGGATTGTTTACACCCGTGGAAAGTATGCCCGATTGGGCACAGAAGATTGATTATATTAATCCACTCTACTATTTCGTCAAAATCATGCGGAGCATTCTTTTAAAGGGATCCAATTTCGCGGATATTTTTAATGAGTTTGCAGCCCTATCAATATTTGCTGCATCAATATTTGGATTGGCCATTTTCAGATACAGGAAAACCTCCTAAAATATTTTACATTTGTAGTTGCAGTTGTAGAGACGCACGGCCGTGCGTCTCTACAATAATTAATATCAAAAAATCATAAATTATATGAAAGAATCCATGGCCTTCCTATCCTTAATAATATTTTCATTAGTTGGTTTCAGCCAGAATCCGACACCTGTCTATCTATGGCCCGGTAATGTACCCGGAGAAACAGAAAGTAAACACGAACCGGTGCGTACTCCAAATACAAATGGGGATGTTATCCGGCTGACCGATGTGACCAATCCCGCTTTTCAGGTTTTTAGCCCTGCAAAAGAGATAAGTAATGGTGCCGGTGTAGTTATTTGTCCAGGTGGTGGTTATAGCATTCTGGCATTCAATAAAGAAGGAACAGAGATCGCTGAATGGCTCACGAAGGAGGGTTTTACCGCCTTCGTACTACAGTATCGCGTTCCGAATAAACGTGAGGGTGCATTAATGGATATTCAGAGGGCTATCCGGATTATCAGAAATAATGCAAATGGGTATGGAATAAATTCCAATAAATTAGGTGTAATGGGATTCTCTGCCGGGGGAAGTCTTTCAGCACGGGCCGCTACTCTTTATGCAAACAGGAGTTATCCTCCGATTGATATTGCCGATTGTATATCGTGTCGTCCCGACTTCGCATTACTGATTTATCCAGCCTATCTGGATTTGGGAAGCAATAAAACCCTGACACCTGAATTAATCGTAAATCAGGATACCCCGCCAATGTTTCTTTTCGCAACTGCTGATGACGGTCATGGAAACAGTGCATTGGTAATGACAAGTGCACTACGGGATGCGAAGGTGCCAGTCGAATTGCATTTTATTGCAAAGGGGGGACATGGTTATGGTCTGCGCATAGGCAATGTTGCTGGTGAGACCTGGCCAGGACTGGCTAAGATTTGGCTCAATAAAATCATTGCCGAAAAATAAAGAAGTCACAATAAGGTAATATTCAAATAATCGTAACCTGAAGGAGTTTACCTACTTTTGTAATAAAATATTCAGTTATGATATATATGGCAGACACAGCAGATCTTGACGAACTCAGGAAGCTGTATGTTTTTTTTCCTTTGGAGGGAGTAACAACCAATCCAACTATTTTAAACAATGCGGGTTATAAACTTTCAGTAGCAATTGAAGGTATTCAGGAGCTGGTTGGATCAGGGATGGTGCATGTACAAATGATCTCCTCCGAATCGGACGACATGGTGCGCGAAGCAAAAAAATACCGTAGCTATTTTGATTTTGGTGATAACTTTTATGCCAAAATACCAGTCACCGAAAATGGTTACCGTGCAATGCGCATCCTGAAAGACGCAGGTATTAATGTAACAGCAACTGCTATTTTCACCCAGCAACAGGCGTTGGTTGCCATGAAGGCCGGTGCAGATTTTGTCGCTCCGTATGTGAGCCGACTCGATAACATTTCATCGCACGGAATCGAAGTGGTCGGTGATATTGTTCAAAATATTATTGAATATGGTTTGAAAGGCAAAGTGTTAGCCGCAAGCTTTAAAACAGTCGACCAGATTTACCGTGTCAGTATGGCCGGGGCACACTCGGCAACAATAGGTCCTGAACTGCTTCATCAGTTAATCAAACACCCGATGACCGACATTGGGGTAAAACAGTTTGAGGTCGATTCCGAAGGGCTTTACGATATTGAATTTTAGGCTACCCACCCACAAATCAGGAAGTTTACATATTTTCACCTTAGAGAGTCGCACGACCGTGATGCTCTATAAGGTGAAAAATATTTGAAGATACCTGAAACAGTTATCTCCTTTTGGTGAAATTGACAATAAGGAAATAAATGATAAATCCCAATGAAATGGATACCAGCTCAATACCGATTGGAAGCACACTGTTATGCATGAAACTCTGATAGTTATCCTGGTTCATTCCACCTGGACTTAACTGGTCGATAAAAATAAATCCGATTCCCCCAAAAAAAGCGACCAATCCCCATTTTAACGATGGAAACTTATTGGCTTCCTGGTTTTCAGTACTTGCAGAAGCAACCTTTTGCTCTAAAATTCCGGCATTTTCAAAATGCCCTGCACTGATGATCCTCCGTTTTAATAAGAAATCAGTGAAATTTTTAAAAATGTGATAAATTGCAAAGAAAATAATTGCAGGAATTAAAGCATCATTCATAATTTTCAGTTTTAAGTGTTTGTAAGATGTGACAGCAACAATGGCATAAA
>Ga0118677_10016607_pt1 | contig 10046 bp, 5 predicted proteins | sample AliMusrvi5mmetaG_FD_86154 | JGI IMG/M metagenome (GOLD analysis project Ga0118677, IMG submission 86154)
GGCCACGATCCCGGGGGGCCAGGGCCAGGATCTCGCCGAGCCGGTGACCCTGCCGATCGTGGTGGTGACCGGCCCGAAGTGCGGGTGTGCGAACGTGACGTTCCAGTACCAGGCCGACGTGGCCACGCGCGAGGTCGAGGTGTACGTCCTGCCGTCGCAGGTCGCCTGCGCCGACCTGGACCCGGTCCATCCCCCCGCGGCCGCACAGATCCTTGCGCAGCGGACGGCCGTGACCTTCCAGGGCACGACAGCCTTCGACTGCCTGCCTTCTGACGCGACCTACACGATCTTCGCGATCGCGAAGGGGTCGGGAGCTTGCTACGTGGCATCTGCCTGCTCGGACCTGTCCTTCGCCGACACGGCCACCTGCAAGGATCTCGGGCTGGACCTGGTGACGGTCCCACTGAACCCTTCAGGCGTCTACACCGCGACGGACCGGCTGGACTTCACCGCCGTGACGAGCGTGTGCGAAGGGGACACCGTGACGATCCCGTGCGATTCGACGGCCGCGCTTTCGTTCGCCCAGCGCCTCTGCTGCACGATCAACGAGATCCTTTCCCTCTTCAGCCAGCCCGGCCTTGTCGTCGTCGAGACGATCGTGGACCAGTCCAAGCAGGACTTCCCGGCCCTCCTGGTCGACACGACGGTCGGGATGTACAAGGACGCTCTGAGCAACTCCGTCAACAACTGCCTGATGAGCAGTCCGTCGCCCTACACCCAGAGCCTCCTGACCTTCGGGTCCGGACTGCCGGGGCTCCTGAGCCGCGTGGACCTGTATTCGCAGATGGCGGTCACGAAGCTCCAGAATGATTCCTCCCTCCAGGTGACAAGGGACTGGACCGGCCTGGCGCTCTACCGGAAGAGCGGTTGCGATCCGCAAGCGCCCGGGTACGAGGACTGCGGGCAGATCGCGATCCCGCTGGACACGCTTCGCCGCACGCGCTTCGCCACCGACCTCGTGCAGTCCATTTCGACCGCGTCGATCCTGTCGAACAACACGATGGTCGAGGATTCGCACACCATCGCCTTGAACTACGGCAGGATCGCCCTGTATGCCCTGGAAGCCATCGAGATCGCCCGCCTGACCGAGGGGCATGCTGCGACCGTGTCCGACGCCCAGAAGCTGCTGGTCGATTGCGACTGCATCGCCGACGCGACGATCGGCAACGTCTCCGCATGGTTCGGCGGCACCCGGCAGGACATCGCGACCGCCTGCCTGGAAGCCCTGGCAACCCTGGGCGCACCCGCGGCCGCCTCCATGGATTCGCTGGCCCTGGAGGCGCGGGTCACGCAGCAGGGGACCGCGACCCTCACGGACACCAATTGTGATCTGCGTCCGGAACTGCTGAAGGGCCAGTCGACGGGCATGCTGACGACGACCTTCCCGAACGATGCCACGATCACCGACACCACCACGGCCACCCGCTGATGTACTGACGCGGAACAAGCCGATTGCCGCCCGCCGTCGGAACCAACCTCGATGCAGGTAGCCTCTGCCATGCCGGTCGGCGGACCGACTCCGCACGCGCCATCGTGCGTATGCAGGAACGGTTGATTGTTCGCGCGCGCAGGTACAAAATCCACGCGCCCGACGAGCGGCGTTCCCGGCTTCAGGAGGATGATCGTGAAACCGTTCCTGCTGGAGGGCGCGTCGGCGTTCTCGCCCTTCCGTGTCGAGTCGCTGACCCACGCGCTGGCCGTTCGCATGCCCTCCCTGGAAGGCGCGACGATCGAGGCCGCGTTCGTGTACCTGCTGGACCTGGCCCGGCCGCTGGACGACGAGTCCGAGCGCCGCACCCGGGCGCTGCTGAACGCCGGCACCGCGGCGATCCGTGCCGGCGGGTTCTTCGTGACGCCGCGCAAGGGCACCATTTCGCCCTGGTCGTCCAAGGCCACCGACATCTTCCACAACTGCGGCCTCGCCGACGTGCGCCGGGTCGAGCGCGGCATCCACGTGCGCCTGCGCCGGGCCGACGGCACCGAGGTCGGCCTGGGCGCCCTGGGCAAGGCGGGCGAAGCGCTGCACGACCGCATGACCGAAGGCCTGTACGACGACCTGTCCGACTTCTTCGCGCACCGGCCGCCGGCGCCGGGGCGCGTGTTCGACGTGGCCGCGCGCGGGCTGGACGCCATCGCGGAAGCGAACCGCACGATGGGCCTGGCGCTCAGCGACGACGAGATGCAGTACCTGTGCGACGCCTACACCCAGGCGGGCCGCAACCCGACCGACACCGAGCTGGTGATGTTCGGGCAGGTCAATTCGGAGCACTGCCGCCACAAGATCTTCAACGCGTCCTGGCAGGTGGACGGGCGGCTCCAGACGCAGTCGCTGTTCCAGATGATCAAGCACACCCACGCCTGCCACCCCGAAGGCACCCTGGTCGCCTACAGCGACAACTCGGGCGTGATCGAGGGCGTGCCGGCCCAGGCCTTCGAGGTCGACCCGGCCACGCACCGGTACTCGTTCCAGCCGGACCAGGTCGACATGATCATGAAGGTGGAAACCCACAACCACCCCACGGGGATCTCGCCGGCGCCCGGCGCCGCGACCGGCGTGGGCGGGGAGATCCGCGACGAGGCCGCCACCGGCACCGGCAGCAAGACCAAGGCCGGCCTGTGCGGCTTCATGGTGTCGAACCTGCGCCTGCCGGGCCACCTGCTGCCCTGGGAACGCGAGGTCGCCGAGCACCCGCGCCGGCTGGCCACGCCGCTGGCGATCATGCTGGAAGGACCGATCGGCGGAGCCGCGTTCGGCAACGAGTTCGGCCGGCCCCAGTTGTGCGGCTTCTTCCGGACCTACGAGGAAGTGGTCGCCGGCAGGTACCGGGGCTACCACAAGCCCATCATGCTCGCGGGCGGCATGGGCAACATCCGCCGCGGCCAGGTGCACAAGAAGGCGCTGGTCCCGGGCGCGTGGATCGTCCAGCTGGGCGGGCCCGCGCTGCGCATCGGGCTGGGCGGCGGCGCCGCGTCGTCGATGGCCACCGGCAGCAACGACGAGGCGCTGGACTTCGATTCGGTGCAGCGCGGCAACGCCGAAATGGAACGCCGCTGCCAGGAGGTCATCGACGCCTGCGTGGCCATGGGCGCGGACAACCCGATCCTCAGCATCCACGACATCGGCGCGGGCGGCCTGTCCAACGGCTGCCCGGAACTGGTCGAAAAGACCGGCGCGGTGTTCCAGCTGCGGGACGTGCCGAACGAAGAGCCGTCCATGAGCCCGATGGAGATCTGGTGCTGCGAGGCCCAGGAGCGTTACGTGCTGGCCATCGCCAACGAGGACCGGCCCCGCTTCGAGGACCTGTGCCGTCGCGAGCGCTGCCCGGTGGCGTTCATCGGCACCGCCACCGGCGACGGGCGGCTGGTGCTGGAGGACGCCCACTTCGGCGACCGGCCCATCGACATGGACATCCAGGTGCTGCTGGGCAAGCCGCCGCGCATGCTGCGCGACGTGGCCCGCGACGCCACGCGGCCGCCGCCGCTGGACCTGTCGGGCGTCACGGCGCCGCTGGCCCTGGCGCGGGTGCTGCAGCTGCCCGCGGTTTCCGACAAGACGTTCCTGGTGACGATCACCGACCGCAGCGTCACCGGCATGGTGCACCGCGACCAGATGGCCGGCCCGTACCAGATTCCCGTGTCCGACTGCGCCGTGACAATCACCGGCTACCTGGCGACCACCGGCGAGGCGATGGCCACCGGCGAGCGGACCCCGATCGCGGTGATCGACGCGCCGGCCTCGGGGCGCATGGCAGTGGGCGAGGCGCTGACCAACCTGGCGGGCGCCGACGTGGGCCCCATCGGCAACGTGAAGCTGTCGGCCAACTGGATGTGCGCCTGCGGCGAGCCGGGCGAGGACGCGAAGCTGTTCGACACCGTCGCGGCGGTGGGCCTGGACCTGTGCCCGAAGCTGGGCGTGTCGATCCCGGTGGGCAAGGACTCGCTTTCGATGCGCACGGTGTGGGAGTCCAACGGGGACGCGTCCCACCGCCAGACCGCGCCGCTCAGCCTGATCGTCAGCGCGTTCGCGCCGGTGCGGGACGTGGACAAGACGCTGTCGCCGGACCTCAAGCCGGGGGACTCCTCGCTGGTGCTGGTGGACCTGGGCGCGGGCCGGAACCGGCTGGGCGGCAGCGCGCTGGCGCAGGTCTCCAACCAGGCCATGGCGGGCGGGCGCGGGCTGGACGCCGACCTGGCGGGCGATCCGGAGGCGCCGCTGGCGCCGCTGTTTTCGGAAGAGCTGGGCGCGGTGCTGCAGGTGGCCCGGGTGTGCGTGGACGAAGTCCTCGCGACACTGGCGCGCCACGGCCTGGGCGACCTGTCGCGGGTGATCGGGATGCCGCGAACCGACACCAAGGTCCGAGTGGCCGTGGGCGGCCTGGCCGCCATCGACGCGAAAATCCCGGACTTCCGCCGCCTCTGGTCGTCGCTGACCCACCGGATGCAGGCGCTGCGGGACAACCCCGAATGCGCGCGCCAGGAATACGAGGACGCGCTGGACGCGACCAACCCCGGCATGACCTTCGCGCTGACCTACGCGCCCGACGACGTGCCGGCGGCGCGCGCCGTCGCTGGTCCCCCGCGGGTGGCGATCCTCCGCGAGCAGGGCGTCAACGGACACGTCGAAATGGCGGCCGCCTTCGCGCTGGCCGGCTTCGAGTCCCAGGACGTCCACATGACCGACCTGCACACGGGCCGGGTGGACCTGCGGGATTTCGCGGGGCTGGTGGCGTGCGGCGGCTTCTCGTACGGCGACGTGCTGGGCGCCGGGTCCGGCTGGGCGCGGTCCATCCTGTACAACCCCCGCCTGGCCGACATGTTCGCGACGTTCTTCGCGCGCCCCGACACCTTCACGCTGGGCGTGTGCAACGGCTGCCAGATGGTGTCGCAACTGAAGGGGATCATCCCGGGGGCGGACCACTGGCCCCTGTTCCACCGCAATGTCAGCGAGCAGTTCGAGGCACGCTACGCGACCGTGGAAATCCTGCCGTCGCCGGCCGTGCTGCTGGCGGGCATGGCCGGGTCCCGGATCCCGATTCCCGTGGCGCACGGCGAGGGCCTGGCGGTCTTCGATTCGCCGGCCGACCGCGCGGCGATCGTCGCGGACGGCCTGGCGTCCGTGCGGTTCGTGGACAACCACGGCCGTCCCGCGGAACGCTATCCCCTGAACCCCAACGGCTCGGAAGGCGGCCTGACGGGCTTCACGTCCACCGACGGCCGCGCGCTGATCCTGATGCCCCACCCGGAGCGAGGCTTCCGTTCGGCCCAGATGTCGTACCGCCCCGCCGACCTGTTCACCGGCGAGTCGGGCCCCTGGATGCGCATGTTCCGCAACGCCTACGCGTTCGCCTGCGGGTCGCGGCAGGGGCCGTGAAACGATCGACGCCCGCCGACGATTGAATCGCAAACTCGGAGGTCCCATGAGCGACACGACGACGTGCGGCTGGCCCGGCGACGACCCTCGGATGCGCGCCTACCACGACACCGAATGGGGCGTGGTGGTCCGGGACGACCGGGCGCTGTTCGGGAAATTGGTGCTGGACGGGTTCCAGGCGGGCCTGTCGTGGAGGAGCATCCTGTACCGGCGCGACCACTTCCTGCGGGTGTTCGAAGGCTTCGACCCGGTGCGCCTGGCCGCCTGGGACGAGGCGCACATCCAGGCCGCGCTGCAGGACGAAGGCATCATCCGCAACCGGGCCAAGGTCCGCGCCGCCGTGTCCAACGCCAGGGCCTTCCTGGCCCTGACCGCCTCGGGCACGTCCTTCGCGGACTTCCTGTGGGGCTTCGTGGGCGGCCGGCCGATCGACCACGCCTGCACGTCGCTGTCGCAGATCCCCGCCGAAACCCCCGAGTCCGTGGCGATGTCCAAGGCCCTCAAGAAGGCCGGCTTCCGCTTCTGCGGCCCCACGATCTGCTACGCCTTCATGCAGGCCGTCGGCATGGTCAACGACCACCTCGTGCACTGCTACCGGCATGGCGAGGTCGGAGCGTCCGGCAAATAGCGTGCTTACGGAACCTTGATGCCCCGCCCTTTCGTCCTTGCAACCTCCTGATCGAGCCGTGTCTATTCTGAATACAGGCGTTGGAGGGCCCGAACGGGAGGGCGTCATGAAGAACCGACACGTCATCGCGGACCTCCTGTGGATGGGCGCCGGTGCGGCGGTCCTGGCCGTGATCTTCCTGGGAGCCTGGCACTTCCAGGACAATGCCGACCCGGCCCGGCTGCTGGCCGCGAAGGCCGGTCGCGCCGATCTCGTGGAACGGATGCAGCTGGCCATCGCATCGGCGTCGGAGGCCGAAAAGAGCGCCGTGCTGGCGACCACCGACGAGGATTCGCGAACGTTCGCCGACCAGGCACGCGCGGCCTCCGCGGAGGCGGATCGGGAACGCCAAGAGCTCGCCTCGCTGCTGGCGGCGGACGGCGCCGCGCACGAACAGGACCTGCTGGCCCGGTTCTCCGAGACCTTCGCGGCCCTCCAGCGCATCGACGACGAGGTGCTTCGCCTGGCCGTGGAAAACACCAACCTCAAGGCCTACGCGCTGCTGTTCGGCCCGGCGGCGGACGCCCTCGCGGAAATGGACGCCGCCCTGGCCCGCCTGCTGGCGCGGCACGCCGACCCGGCCGACGCCAGGCGGGTGATGCCCCTGGCATTCGGCGCCCGGATCGGGGTCCTTCGGATCCAGGGCCTGCTGGCGCCCCACATCGCCGAGGAAAGCGACGCGAAGATGGATCGACTGGAGGCCGCGATGGCCGAAGAGGAAACGCGGGTCCGCACGGACCTCGACGAGCTCGCCGCAGTGCCGTCGTTCCGGGGCGACGCCGACCTGGCGACGGCCACGTCCGGCTTCGTCCGGTACGGCGACTTCAAGACCCGGATCCTGGCGCTGTCGCGGGAAAACACCAACGTCCGATCGCTGGCGCTGTCCCTGAACCAGAAGCGCAAGGCCATGACCGTCTGCCTGGACGCGCTGGACGCGTTGCGGCAGGCGATCCTGGACGAACCGATACGAGGCGTGACGTATGGTCGCCCCGTGTCGCCGCGCTGATCCGGACCGCCCCTCACCCCTTCGTCCCTTCTGGAGTTTCCCGTCACGTCGGTTGACTGGCGGCAGGTCGGCGCCCACACTTCCGCCCATGAACGCACGTCACTTCGCGCTGCTGTCCGTCCTCGCCACCCTCGGCCTGGCCTGCACCAGCACGGCCTCCTGGTGGACCGACGGCCTGATCGGGAACACGACCCCCGAAGACCCTGCGATCGCCTGTCCTCTCGCGATCCCGGCCGATACGCTGGCGGATCGACGCGCGGCCTGCGCGTTCGGCGCCGGCGCCTCGGTCCACGACACCCTGGGCCTGGCCGCCGACGTCCCGGCACGCATCCCGATCCGCCACGTCATCGTGCTGATGAAGGAAAACCGGTCCTTCGACCACATCCTGGGCAGGCTCCACGACCAGGGGCAGCCCGGGGTGGAAGCGATCCCGGCCGACTTCGTGAACCGGGACCTGAACCACGTCGCCGTGCCGCCAACCCCCGCGACCACCACCTGCGACGACCAAGACCCGGAACACGGTTGGACGGCCATGCACGCGATGGTCAACAACGGCGACATGGACGGCTTCGTCCGGTCGGCGGCGACGTCCACCGGCACCGACGGCCACCTGGCCATGAGCTACCACGACCAGGGCGACCTGCCCTTCTACACCTGGCTGGCCCGCACGTTCGCGATCGACGACCGGCACTTCGCGTCGGCCCTGACGGGCACCTACCCGAATCGCGACTTCCTGCTGTTCGGCACCGCCGACGGGGTCCGCGACACGGGGACCGCGGTGCCATCGGACTCGACGCCGTCGCTGTTCGGGGCCATCGAGAAGGCCGGGTACACCTGGATGGCGTACTCCGACGGGAGTCCCCTCAGCGGCGCGCTGGGGTGGGGCGCGGATCACGCCGGCGTTGGGCGGTTCGGCGACCTCCTGGCGGCCCTCGACGCTGGCACCCTGCCCAACGTCGCGTTCGTGGACGGGATCGACGACAAGCAGGACGACCACCCCTTCGCGGACCTGCAGGAGGGCGAGGCCTGGGTCCGCCAGATCTACGACCACGCCGTCGCCAGCCCGCAGTGGCCCCGCCTGGCCATCGTATGGACCTACGACGAGTGCGGCGGGTTCGCCGACCACGTGCCGCCGCCGCTGGCGTGCGTGGCCCGCCCCATCCCGCTGGACCTGGACTTCATCGAGCTGGGCCCGCGCGTGCCGCTGGTGGTGATCTCGCCCTACTCGCGACCGAACTTCGTGTCCCACGTAGTCGAGGACCACACGGCCATCACGCGGTTCATCGAGGCCGTCTTCGACCTCCCGGCCCTGACCGCACGGGACGCCAACTCGGCGGCCCTCCTGGACCTGCTCGACTTCGGGTGCACGCCCCCGATGCTGCACCCGCCGGCGCCTCCGGCGACCGGCACCGGGGGATGCCTGGGGGGCTGACGCGGGAAGGTTCGGGAATCATTCCGCAGACGCGACGTGCAGGCAGCGAAGCACGATGCCGCCTTCCAGGTGGGACGTCGCCATGCCGGTCACGGTCGAGGGCAGGGGCTCGAGCCGGCCTCGATTGACAGCCCGGCCCTCCGCGGTACCATCCCTTCCGTCCTGCCGCTGGAAGCCTTCCATGCCGATCCGGGTCCGCGAGGCCGCGCCGCGCAGGGACCGACTGCCATGACCATCCCCGCGCGACAGACGGGTGTCCTTGCCGTGCTGGCCGGGATCCTCGTCCTCGCCCTTCCGGCCTCCGCCCACACGATCGGCCTGTCCCAGGGCACCTGGCGGCTCGATGGCCCGACCCTCACGGTCGACCTGGTCCTGGCACGGCCCGAGGCCTACCGCCTGGTCGAGCGCCTCGGAAAGGGCGCGGAGGGCCTGGACGGGAACGCCGGCATCGACGCGGCGATCACGTCCCGGATCGACGTCCGGCGCGCCGGGGAGCCCTGCCCCGGCACCGCGATCGACGGGGGGCAGACGGAAAGCGACGGCTTCTGGGTCCGCCTGCGGTATGCCTGCCCGGACACCCCGGGCACGGTCCGCGTGGACATGGGCCTGCTGGACTCCCTGGGGGCGGGCCACCGACACCTCGCCCGCGTGATCGTGGGGGCCTCCCAACGCGACGAGGTCCTGGTCGCGGGACACACCGCCTTCGACGTCAAGCCGGGCGCCCCGAAGACGTGGGGCTTCCTGCGGATGGGGATCGAGCACATCCTGACCGGGTTCGACCACCTCGTGTTCCTGCTGGGCCTGATCCTGCTGGGCGGGCGCGTACGAACGCTGGTCGGTACCGTCACCGCGTTCACCGTGGCGCACTCCGTGACCCTGGCCGTGGCGGCCCTGGGGGTTTTCAGCCCCGGGTCCAGGCTGGTCGAGCCGGCGATCGCGATCACGATCGCCTACGTCGGCATCGAAAACCTCTTCCTGAAGGAACCGGTGGGAAGGTGGCGGATCGCCTTCGTGCTGGGCCTCGTGCACGGGTTCGGGTTCGCGGGCGCTCTGGCGGACCTGGGGCTCCAGCGCGGCCAGCTGCTGCCTGCGCTGGTGCTGTTCAACGTCGGCGTCGAGGTCGGACAGGTCGCGGTGCTCGCCGTGAGCCTGCCGATCGTGCTGGCGGCGCGAAGGCTGCCGTTCGTCACGTCCCGCGTGGTCCCGGCCGTCAGCGTGGGCATCGCGTTGACGGGCGCCGTGCTGTTCGTGCTGCGAGTGTCGTAGGAGCGGCCCCGGGCGGGGCACCCGGGCGATCGCGACCGGCGGCCTACCGGCTGCCGACCTTCTGGAGCCCCACGCACGTGTCCGGGATCGGCGCGGCGCACCGGCCGTTCCCGCCCGTGGTCGGCCGGCACACCTGGTTCAGGCCGCAATCCGCCTGCACCGGCAACCCGTCCGTCCCGACCGCGGGCGTGCAGTCGTGCGAACAGAACGGCGGCAGCAGGATCGAGCCGTTCGCGGCCTTCCGCGCCGCGGGCGGGCTGTAGCCGTTGCCGTCGACGTCCACCCGGATGGGGTTGGTGACCGA
>Ga0118677_10016608_pt1 | contig 10046 bp, 7 predicted proteins | sample AliMusrvi5mmetaG_FD_86154 | JGI IMG/M metagenome (GOLD analysis project Ga0118677, IMG submission 86154)
TGCCCATGGTTTTCACGGCGCTGGGACGGTCTGGTTCGCCGGGCTTCTTGGACTTCTCGCCCATGAGATCCCGGATGCGGCAGGCCCCGTCCAGCATGCTGTACTCGGTGTGAACGTGGAGATGAACGAAAGGCGTCACGATTTACACGTCCATTGACATGGCGACTTCGGGGCAGGTGAATGGGGAATCATATTTCACGCAATTGATGCAGCCCATATAGAGCTTATGCATGAGCGAGGCCTTGGGCACCTCATGGAATCCCATTTTCGCGAAGAAACCGGGCGTGAACGTCAGCACGATGATCTGGGAGGGATGAAGCACCCGGATCCGCTCAATGGCCGCCTGGACCAGCAAGCGCCCCACACCATGCGTTTTGAGACTCTTTTTCACGGCCAATGACTTGATTTCCACGGCGGGATGCCTGATATGCCCGATTTCGGGAAGAATTGACCATGACACAGTACCCACGACCTGTCCCTTCCGTGTGCACACGAGAGACCGGTCGATATTCTCGGCAATATCGGAGATCGGCCGGGCAAGTAATTCTTTGGGGTACGCCTTGATGAGGCTGAAAATGCCCTCGGCATCGCTGAACCCGGCGTTCCGGACAATGAAATCTGGCTGTTTGTTTTTCACGGGGCGAAGTCTACCCCACCCCCGCTTTCCCCGCCAACAAAAAGATGAGCCAGTCGCGCTCAAAGTCGCGTTCAAAACCCACGTTTTGTCTTGCATTTGGCCCCGTCTCCCCTAGTCTATCAGCGCTTTTTCGAAGGAATGCCACTGAATCAGGAGTAACTCAATGAAAACGAAGAAAACAAAGATTGTCAGCAACGCCTCCAAGGTTGGCGTGAAACTCAATGCCGTCAAACCGGCTCCCAAATCCACCCCGAAAACGATTGCCAAATCCCCTGCTAAACCCGCGGTGAAGCCACAACCCAAGGTGCCACCAACGCCCGAGCCCCGGGTAGTGGCCCAGGATCATTCCACCTTTTCGGCGGTGGAGTCGTTGCGCCAGGAAGTCACCGCGTTGCGGACACAGTTGGCAAAATACATCTCGCCGGTCGCTACGGGAACCCTGGAAGAAGTGGACGCCCTCCGCCGTGTCCTCAGCGACCTGATGGAAGCCCGCATGAACGACGTCATCCGCGAACTGGTGATCATCCGGAATACGGCGGCCTCGGCCGGCGGGGAGGCACGCCGCGTGACCGAGCAGATGGACACCCTGCTCGCCGACCTTGGCGCGATGAAATTCGAGGCCGAACGCCTGGAACACGTTGATCCCCTGATCCATACCGTCACCCGCGAGGTTTCCGACGCCAGTCTTCCCGACGGCGTCGTCAATGAAACCATCCGTCCCGGCTTTCATACCGGCCGCGGGATCGTGGTGGCCAAGGCCCTCGTGGCCGTTAACCGGAGGCCTTGATCATGGCGCGTCTCGGAATTGATTACGGCACCACCAATACCGTGGTGGTGTGCGCGGACCGCGGTCGGTATCCGTTGGTGCCGCATGTCACGGACACCTCCATCGGCCGCGTGGCCCGGGAGGTGTTCCCCTCGCTTTTCGTCTATGACACCGCCACCGCGAGTCTGCGGTTCGGCGCCGAGGCGGAGCGGTCCCTCGCGGAACCCGGCGCCGCCCAGCGTTATATTCCCATCCGTTCCATCAAACGCAGGTTCCGGGACTATGTGGACGGCATGCGCTGTGCCGAGGACGCCATCCCCGGCGGCCTGGACTTGCGCGACACGTTCCGGCAATTTGCAAAGGCTGTGTACGCTTCGGTCCGTGCCTCCGGCATCGTGGGCGCCGAGGAACCCCTCGAGGCGGTTCTTACCTGGCCGGCCAATGCCAATGGAGCCCAACGCTATTTCACGCGAAACGCCTTCAAGGAGGCCGGGTTCTCCGTGATCGGCACGTTGAACGAACCTTCGTCCGCGGCCATTGAACTGGCGGACAGGATCGTCCATGGCAACCGTATCAAGGCGCGGCAGCTCAAGATGACCGTCGCCGTGTTCGACCTGGGTGGCGGAACGTTTGACGCTTCGGTTGTCCGGATCAATACCACGGACTATACCGTGCTCAGTTCGGCTGGCATCGAAAACCTGGGCGGCGACGACTTTGACGATGTCCTGGCGCGCATGTTCTGCGACAAGTTGAAGCTCGACTTCGATGCCTTGTCGCCCTTCCACCGCACCCTCCTGCTGATGCAGTCATGCCGGGAAAAAGAGCGGTTGAGCGCGGGCCAGTCAAAAAACCTGACGCTGGATCCGGAAGAAATCGGATTGCCGGGGTCGGCGGTCAAAATCACAGCGGCGGCGTTTGAAAAACGTTTGACTGAATTGATCGAACCGGCGGTCGACAAACTCGCCGAGGTGGTGAAGCACTCGGACGCCGAGGAAGTGGAGACCATCTATCTGGTCGGCGGATCCTCCCGTCTCCCGGTGGTCGGCAAACTGATCGCCCGCCGTTTCCCGAAGATCAAGTTATTCACAACCGACAAGCCGTTCAGCGCGACAGCAATGGGCGCGGCGATCCACAGCGCGGAGGCCATGCGGGTCCACGACGTGTTCGCGCGGCACTTCGGCGTCATCCGGCTGGCCGACCATGGAACGCGCGAGGTGTTTGCCCCCGTCTTTCACGCGGGACTCAGGCTCCCGGCCAGGGGAGAATCCCCGATTTCCTCCAACATCCGGTACCGACCCCACCATAATATCGGACGCCTGCGCTATCTGGAATGCACCTCGGTGGATGCTCACGGCAAACCGGCTGACGGATTGCGGGCCTGGTCGGAAATTCTATTCCCATATGACCCGGCCATCGCGATGAATGAGGATCTGGGCGCTACCCCGGTCAGGTCCCATGATGACCTTGCCACGGAAGCCATGGAGACTTATACTTGCGACAGTGACGGGATCATTACCGTGCAAATCTGCCGCGGGGATGGCCAGTCAAGGACATTTGAAGTATTCCGGGCATAACCGCCCGGCATCAAGGGAGGGGTTTATGGCCGAACCGATCCAAAACAAGGCGGCGGAGAACGGGCTCCCTGTTGTTCAAAACGACCCCTACCTCAAACCCTTTGAGTCGGTCATCCGGCATCGGCTGGATCATATCCTATATACCGAACAGCGCCTGACCCAGGGCAAGATGCCGCTGCGGGACTTCGCCGCGGGCCATGAGTATTTCGGGCTCCACCGGGAAAACGACGGAAGCTGGGTGCTCCGGGAATGGGCGCCCAACGCCTGTTCCATCGCACTGATCGGTGATTTCAACAACTGGCGGCCAACGGATGGATATTATTTCCTCCGCACCGGCAACACCGGCGTGTGGGAATTGCGCCTTCCTGCCAACCGGATGAAACACCAGGATCTCTTCAAGCTCCTGGTCTCCTGGCCCGGCGGCAGCGGGGAACGCATTCCCGCCTATGTCCGCCGCGCCGTTCAGGATGACCACACCAAAATCTTCAGCGCCCAGGTCTGGTGGCCCGAACAACCTTATGTCTGGAAAAACGCAGACTTCCAAAGGAGCAACGCGGCGCCGCGCATTTATGAGGCCCATATCGGAATGGCGCAGAGCGAGCCCCGCGTGGGAACCTACCGTGAATTCCAGGAGAATATCCTGCCTCGCATTGTCGCAGCCGGATACAACACCATCCAGTTGATGGCCATCCAGGAACACCCCTACTACGGCTCCTTCGGCTATCATGTGAGCAACTTCTTCGCCGCCTCGTCCCGCTTCGGCACCCCCGAGGAATTGAAATCACTGGTGGATGCCATCCATGGCGCGGGGCTTGCCGTGATCATGGATCTCGTCCACTCCCACAGCGTCCGGAACGAACTCGAGGGGGTGAGCCGGTTTGATGGCACCCTTTATCAATATTTCCATGAAGGGCCGCGCGGCAACCATGTGGCGTGGGATTCGCGTTGCTTCAACTATGGAAAAATCGAAGTGCTCCACTTCCTGCTTTCCAATTGCCGGTTCTGGCTGGATGAATACCGCTTCGACGGCTATCGCTTCGATGGTGTCACCAGCATGCTCTACTATGACCACGGACTGGGCAAGGCGTTCACGAATTATGAGGACTACTTTGGACCCAATGTGGATGACGACGCCTTCGCCTACCTGGCCCTGGCCAATCAGGTCATCCATTCGGTCCGCCCCGATGCCATGACCGTGGCCGAGGATATGAGCGGGATGCCCGGACTGGGTTCGAAAGTCATGGCCGGCGGACTGGGTTTCGATTACCGGCTGGCCATGGGCATTCCCGACTACTGGATCAAACTCATCAAGGAAGTTCCGGACGAGAATTGGCAGGTCGGCAATCTCTATTATGAGCTGACCAATCGCCGGCAGGATGAAAAAACCATCTCCTATGCCGAGTCCCACGACCAGGCCCTGGTCGGCGACAAGACCATCATTTTCCGGCTGATTGATGCGGATATGTACACGGCCATGAGCATCAATTCGCAAAACCTGCGGGTGGACCGCGGCATCGCGCTCCACAAGATGATCCGCCTGATCACCCTCGTCACCGCCGGCCACGGGTACCTCAATTTTATGGGGAATGAGTTCGGCCATCCGGAGTGGATTGATTTTCCCCGGGAAGGCAATCAGTGGAGCTATCACTATGCCCGCCGCCAATGGCCTCTGCGCGATGACACCAACCTCCGGTACCGGTTCCTGGCCGAATTTGACAAAGCCATGATGGCAGTCTGTGAGAGCGTCCGCCTGATTGAAACTCCCGGCCCCCACTTCCTCCACGAACACGTCGCCGACCAGGTGCTGGCTATCGAACGGGCGGGGCTTGTCTTCCTGTTCAACTTCAATCCCAGCCGGTCTTTTACCGACTATGCCATCCCGGCCCCGGCGGGAAAATATCGGACTGTGATTGATAGCGACTCAACCGAGTTCGGCGGTTTCGGCCGGATTGTGCCCTGGACGGATTATTTCACGAGTCCTGTATCGCATGACGGCTGGACGAAAGATATGCTCTCGGTCTATCTGCCCGCCCGCACCGTTCTGGTTCTGGCGCCCGTGAGCGAAAAGCCGGCCACGAAGAAAGCGGTCATCCCGCGGAAGCCGTCGAAAAAGAAGGCCGGATGAGCGATCATCACCCACCCCCGTGCAGAGGCCATCTGTTTCACCGGACAGCCATGTTGGTCGGAAAGCCCGCCATGGAGCGCCTCGCCAAAACGCGTGTGGCCATCTTTGGCGTAGGAGGCGTGGGTAGTTGGGCTGCCGAGGCGCTGATCCGCTCGGGAATCGAGCAACTGACGCTCGTGGATTCGGATGTGGTCTGCGCCACCAACGTCAACCGGCAGTTGCAGGCGACCTCCCTGAACATCGGGAAATCGAAGGTTGATGAACTTAAGAAACGGCTGTTGGAAATCAATCCCCAGGCCCTTGTCAAAGCAAGGCAGATCGCCTTCACCGAGAAAACCTGCGACCAATTCGATTTGCGCTCGTATGACTATGTCCTGGACGCCATTGATAGCCTTTCAAACAAGGTTCTGCTCATTGAGCAATGCCTTGACGCCGGAGTCACGATCTATGCCTCCATGGGAGCGGGCGCCAAACTGGATCCCACCCAGATCAAGGCCGGACCGCTGTCCCGCACCCGCATGTGCCCGCTGGCCAAGATGGTCCGCAAACGGTTGGGTAAGAAATGTGTGTCGAAGGAATTCCTGTGCGTCTACAGCGAGGAGCCGCCCAGTGATCCGGCCATGGAAACCCTATGCGGAACAGGCCAATGCGCCTGCAGCCATTCCTCCCCCCAACAACCTGACCAGGACGCCTCCCCTGACTGGTGCGCGCAGAAAAAACGCATCAACGGAGCCGCCGTCCATGTCACCGCCGTCTTCGGCTTCACCCTCGCCGGTCTGGTCATCCAGAATGTCGTGAACACACAATAAAGATTCGTCACTGATTTCGCAGGGCTGGCAGCAAAGGACCGCGAAGCGCCCAACCGATGGCCAGCCGGATCCAGAGGAGATGGAAAAGGATGATTCCCGCAAGGAAGAGGCTCATCGTTGTCAGTGGCAAATTCACACCGGGATCGTTCAGGTTCGGCCAGATGGCGGCCAGGGATGAGACCACCCCCGCCGCAAGCCCCATCACAAGCATGAGCCGGTGTTCCGCCTCGACAATCGTACGAACCCCGGCATCCGTGTAACCGACGGCCTTCAGAAGCGCCAGTTCCGGTCGCCTCTCCTGAATGGTTTTCAAGACGACAATTCCCATCCCCAGACTTCCCAACAATAATCCCATTCCTCCCAATACCAGAAACATGGCCATATAGGACGCCTCCACCGCGTGAAATTCCCTGAGCCGGTCCACCGTCGTCACGACGTTCATTCCGATTTTCCCCAACTTTCGGGAAAGGCAGTCCTTCACCGCCCCTTCCTGTCCTTTCGGAACATCAAACAGAAACAGCCGGCTTCCGCTCTCCGAGGGATAACGGGCGGCAAAATCGGCGACTGAAATCAGAATGGAACCTTGAAACACCGATAGACGCATCGGCAGGGCACCCACGAGTTTAACCTTCAACAGGCCACCTTTTTCGTCCCGCATCATCAGCACATCGCCATCCGCCTTCCCGGTTTTCTTTTGCAATCCCCACTGGGCGGTGTTGGCGTCGCCCGCCAATGCGGGAATGCAACCATCCGGGAGAGGGTCTTGGAGAAGTCTCCATCCGGAGAAAAACGCGCCCAGTCTCCCGAACCCGGCAGGATCAACGCCCAGTACCCGTGGCGATTGGGCCCGATTCAGGTTCAGGCAACTGGCATCATCCCCGTCATGCACTTTGATCGACACCACGCGCACATCCCGCAAACAGGCTTCCTGATCCAACTTTAGCTTTTTCCATCCCGCCACTTCCGATAAATCGGAAAGCACAGGGATTGCGGACTCGCCGAATAAGGCAAAGCCACCCGTCCCCGCCCCGCGTTCCGCGGCATGCTTTTCGATATTGTCCTGCATGGAGGAAACGGCAAATACCATAAAACAGCCGCAGGCCAATAGCCCTATCACTGTTAGACTCCGGACTCGCCGCCGCCCGGCATTGCGGACTCCCAAAGACACCAGGGTCAACCGTCCCGCCGCGTGTGCCAGCCTGATCAGATATAGACGGCAAAATCCCAGCAGCGAGATCAGTAAAAGACTACCCGCCGCAAAGAATATCTCAACGGGGTCCGGCAGCGTTTTGGAGACACCCAGAGCGATCAGAACAACTGACACGACCACTCCAAGCCAGGGCCAATAAAGAAAAGAAGTTCTCTTTTGCGAATCCTGAGCGGAAATAACATCACCCGCCAGCAACTCGCGAGCGGGACGGGCGGCCTGCCGCCATGTGGACACGACCAGGGCAAGCATTGCCATCACAAAGCCTGCCGCCGCCCCGTTGGCCACCGTCATGGGTTCGGCATGAAAATGAATGCTCGCCGATGCCACCGCACCCTGCCAGACATGTCCTAACGCCCAAATCAGGCCGCGGGTGTAGGCTACCCCGACACCGGCCCCTAGAATAACTCCAACCCCGGCCACCCAGATGCCTTCCCGAATTAACATCCACCGTACCTGGCCGGGACGGAATCCAACGGCGAGCAAGAGGCCGGTCTCGCGCGCCCGTTGATGGATGCCGAAGGAGAAAAGCAACCCCGTCAACATGAGCGCCGCTACAATCACAAAGAAACTCAAACCCAAGAACAACTGCCCGATGTCCATGGCCTCATCCGCCGCCTTGAGAGCGGTTTGCCGGACCGGCAGAAACATCAGGCCCATCGCCGCTGGATCCATCCGTTCCCGAAATTCATCCACCCGTCTCCGGGGGCTGGCGGTGCCGCCCTTGAAGCGGATCGCCGTGAGATTGCCGAAACGGTTGGACCACATTTCCTGCCCCGCCTTCAACGTGACAAAGGCCTTCGGCGTGTCCCGGTATTTGTCCCAATACGCCTCGTTCGCCTTGTCCGCCATCTTGCCTTCATCCAGCGGCATGCCGATATCCCAGTCCGCACAACGCCCAACATCGGTCAGTCCGGGAAAGCGGGGCGCTAACTCCCGTTCTTCCGCCAGCGCCTCCATCGGAACAACCCCGGACACCCTGAACACGCGACTGGTCTCCACAAACCGGCCCGCCGGGGAAAATTCGAAATAGGCCATTGTGACCGTGGCCCCGACTCGGAGAGCAAGCTGATCTGCCAGCCAGCGGTTCACGAGAATCTCGTCATTCTTCATCCCGCAAGGTACCGGCCCGCTCCCGGCCGGTGTCGCCATGACGAAGGAGTATGGCGTTTCCTGCCCCTTGCATGAGATTGAATTCACCAGATAGGTCAAGACACCAGCCGCATTTCCCGATCCGGCCGCGGCCTGTCCCACCGCGGGATCGAGAAGGATCCGGTCGCTTTCGAGTTGCAGCACCTCTTTCCCGGAAGACTCCCTCCAGGTCAACCCGACATCATCCAGGCGCCAGACTTTCTTCACCGCACGATCCAGCGCGTCATCCGTGCTATTCGTGCCATCACCGGCCAGCAACAGATTAGCCCGGTGTTCCAGTCCCGACATTGCCTGAAGCCTCCTCAGGTTCACAAAGGCGTTGCAGGGAACGATCTGGTTGGCGGCAAGACTGAAGCGCCCCAACTGCTCGTCCCCCCACACCGCCACTACCGTAAAGGCGCCCCGGATCGTGTCATCCCCCCTGCGCGAGGACAGCGGTGCATCGTGCGGCAATAATGAGAGACGCGCGAACCGTAGCGAAATCACGTCTCCGGGCTTTGCCCCGAGTGTCTCGGCCAGCTTGGCATTGATCACCATGCCGTCCTCGCCCGGCATGACTCCCGGTGAGTCAGCCATCGCCCGAAACCGGTCATCCACTCCGATGATTTGGATATTGTTGACCTGTCTGGACTCCCCGTCGGTGACCTCGTCACGAATCGCAACACCCCGCATCAGGAGTACGGGCGCCTCGGGAACACCGGTTTCAGCCCGCATTCGATCCGCTAGGTCATCCCGGATATAACGGCCCTGCATGTCCAGGACATGACGAATCCGGCCGAGTCGGAACAAGGCGGACTGTTCCAAACTGGCTTTTACAGAATCCCCAACCAGTAGCGCCCCGACAAGAACCCCCACGGCCAACGCGACTCCCGCCAGTACGGTCACATGCGAACGCCAATAGAACACCGCACTTTGGAGACTAAGCCGGAAGCGTGTCATGTCACCCGTTTTCCTGAACCAAACCGCCATCCACCAACTTGAACATCCGATCCATGCGTGATGCCAGCGACAGGGAGTGCGTGACGACAATTAAGGTGACCCCCTGCTCCTTATTCAACGTCACAAGCAGATCCGCCAACGCCTCGGCACCCACCCGATCCAGCGAGCCAGTCGGTTCGTCTGCCAGCAGCAGGCGGGGCTGATTGATGAGGGCACGCGCCACCGCCACCCGGAGTTGTTCCCCGCCGGACAGTTGGCCGGGCCGGTAGTCCTTCCTCGTGGAAAGACCGACTTTACCGAGTAGCTCATACGCACGAGTCGCGCCATCACCCTTCGATTCGCCCACCAGAGTCGGCACCAGTACATTCTCCAACGCCGTACACTGCGGCAAGAGGTGATGTTGCTGAAACACAAACCCGAGTTGCCGGTTTCTGACTTCCGCCTTCTCACCATCCGCCAGAGTCGAAAGATCCCGCCCGTCGAGCAGAACCGACCCGGTTGTTGGAACATCCAACGTGCCAATGATATTCAACAACGTACTTTTGCCTGATCCCGAGGGACCGACAATGGCAATGGATTCACCCCCGGCAACTTCAAGCGAGATGTCTTTCAATATCTCAACATCGTCTCCCGACGGCGCCGGATAGGTCTTTCCCACCTTGTTCAGCACAAGCATTGTCATCGCGCCTCCCGCTGCCCGGTTGCCGGGCCAAACATGATAAGGAGCCCCCCGTCCGTCCCCACCCCGACGTTAGTCCCCACCACCGCCGCCGGCGTGAGGCCATCACCCGCCTTGGCACTCCAGATCCGGCGTCCTGTCCTGAGATCAAGCAGGAT
>Ga0118677_10016611_pt1 | contig 10046 bp, 11 predicted proteins | sample AliMusrvi5mmetaG_FD_86154 | JGI IMG/M metagenome (GOLD analysis project Ga0118677, IMG submission 86154)
TTATTACCGTGGCGCCTGGCGTCAACACCCGCGCACTGCCGGCCGTTCCAGCCAGTTGTTCAACACCGGCAGCGTGTCCTGGGTTTACCGCTGCCTGGTGGAGGAGCTATTCGGCCTGAAGGGCGACAAACACGGCCTGCTGATCCAACCTCAATTGCCCAGCCATTGGAACCAAGCCAAGGCTACTCGCGAATTCCGTGGCGCCACCTTCGAGGTGGAGCTACGCCGTAAGGTCGGGGTTTCCAAGACCCAAGTGACGGTAAACGGCCAGGTGTTGCCTGCCGACAGAATCAGCAAGATTCAGGCGGGAAAGACCTATAAGGTTGAAGTAGCACTCCCGGGCGGGTGAAGCAACTCGCCTCCGCACGAATGGCCGAATGCCGCCTAAATTGGCTCCGTAGGAGCGGCATGTTTATAGCAACCGTTCCCCCGATGATCCGCTCAAGCTCCCTCGGAGCGGCATGGGAAATCGCCGGAGATTATCATGCCGCCCCGATGGGGCTTAAGACGGTTTTGTTTGGACGCTGGTACTCTAAACATGTCGCTCTTACAGAGCTGGCCACCCAACTCCCGGCGGTCGCTGCCCCCTCGCTGGCCTCGCAGTCGTGCGATGCTAAACGGCTTCTCCTGCTGCCTCTACAGGGCATTTGTAACATGGAAATTGGGTGCTGAGCTCTCAACACTAGTGGAAGGGCTACCGACGCGCTGGAGGCCATTATACGACGATTACGGGCCAGTGGGGCCAGGCATCCTTCGCCGCTTCGCACTGCCCTCGCCAAAAACTCCCAACAACCCCTGCCATGGCGAGGCTACGGCTCCAAGGTGGCAATCGGCGTAAAAACTTGCTGCGGGCGCGGCTGTCCCCAGGCTCTGGATGGCTGTCCGGGCTTGAAGGGGGGGCAGCTAGCGGGGAGTGTCGGATAAGAGCGGCCCAAGGGTGCGGGGAAAATGACAAGGCTTTTGTCTTGATGAACGAACCAAGCGTCGTATTGTCCGACTGAGCGTCGTCGATAATGAGCAACTTACGCACAAAGAAACAGGAAGATTCCGGCGGCGGATATACGAATCAGACGACTGGAGGTCCACGCGAATGGGGCTGGTAATCAACAACTTACCCTCAAGAGGAGCCCGGAAGGTCCATGCCCGGATAAACGACTGGCCGTCGCATAATCATAGCCGCAAGCGGTGCATCTCTCACCAACCCACTACCTGACATGATTATAGAAACGGACAATTATCTGACGTTCGAGGTGACCTTCTCGCTCTGTAACCGTGAGGAAGGCTTCAGAGATGACATCCGCTTTGCGATGCGTGAGTCTGGTCCGCCAACGGCCCGGCTTCTTCGGGGCGAGCAGTGCAGCCTGCTGTTGACACCAAACCAGGCGGAACGACTCGCGGAGGCGCTGCTACAGGCTGCGGAGGAGAGCCGAGCCACAGGAAACCGCGAACGGCGAACAATCCGGTCCAGGCAACGGCGCGGGAGCGCTCCAGTCTCGGGTCGGACGCCTCGACCGCGCCGTGCCTGAGCTTTGAGTTGGCCCATGAAGGCGCACACCACACTCGATGAGCGATTCGTCTCTGCACGGTTTCCACGAGCGTCGGCGTATCATCCCGAGTGGGTCGCCGCTGGTGTCAGTGGCGGAGCGAATCCGCTCTGGTTAACCGAGTGGTTGAGCGAGAAGTTGGACCTGCGTCCAAACATGCGCGTGCTGGATCTCGGCTGTGGGCGCGCTCTGTCTTCGATCTTCCTCCACCGAGAGTTCGGTGTGCAGGTATGGGCCACTGACTTATGGTTCAGCGTCACCGAGAATTTGCAACGAATTCGGGATGCTGGCGTCGAGGACGACGTGTTTCCGATTCATGCAGACGCACGGTTCTTACCTTTCGCCGCGGAGTTCTTTGACGTGATCGTGAGCGTTGATTCGTTCCCCTACTATGGCACCGACGATCTGTATCTTCACTCGCTTGTGCGCTTGTTGAAGCCGGGCGGTCAGTTGGGTATTGCCGGGGCTGCACTGGTGCAGGAGATGGAGGGCTCGGTTCCAGATCATCTGCGGGACTGGTGGACGCCGGACTTGCGGTGTTTGCACTCGCCGGGGTGGTGGCGGCGCCACTGGGAACGTGCGGGGATTGAGGACATCGAGGTGGCGGACCTTCTGCCGGGGGGGTGGCAGTTTTGGCGCGACTGGCACATTGCCGTTGCGCCCGACAACAAAGCCGAAATTCAGGCGCTCGAAACGGATCGAGGTCGCCATCTTGGTTACGTCCGAGTGATCGCACGTCGGCGGGATGTTCAAATAGAGGAACCAGTCGTGTTCGTCCCAATGCACTACACGAAGAAGAGGCTGCTGCGCACGGACGAGGAGTCTGCGGGATGAGGACAACCCGGCCTAACAAGAGCATCCAGCGGATAAGAGCCAGCCGTTCAGGTCACTTGCAGATTCCACGCCATCGGCGGCTGGCTCTCACCGCTGATGCTCGGCGTTAGGCCACGAGACACGCTATGGCATCTGATGAACGAGAAATCCGCACGGTGCATTCAATTTGGATTGATGCCGTCAATGCCGGTGACCTGGCTCGTCTGCTCACCTTAGTCGCGGAGGATGTCGTTTTTCTCACGCCCGGCCAAGCGCCGTTCGGCCGGGAGGGATTTGCGTCCAACTTCATGGCCGCTCACCAGCAGATGCGGATCTGTTGCACCAGCGAGTTGGAAGAGGTCATTGTTGTCAGCGAGGTCGCCTACACGCGGAGCCGGGACGCACTGTCAGTGACCCCGCGCGCAGGCGGGAAGGCGGCACAGCTCTCCGGACACCGCATGACGGTATATCGCAAACAGCGCGACGGTCACTGGCTTCTGTCCCGCGATGTCCACACTTTGTCCGCCGTGGCCTAACGGATTGAGCCGATGACGAGCAGCGCCAGCACGCCAGTCCTGCATTCCAGCGCCAGTGGCGCGCTGCTCGTCACGGCTCATCTGCAGCGTTGGGCCGCGAGCAGGCTCCCCTCGCCGCCGAACCGCACCTTTGCGGGCGTACTACACAATTGATGATTTCACCGCTCAAATTCCCGACTGAGCTCCACCGGGAGGTGGCCGAGTTGGCCGGGGATTTCTTCTCGGCACATGCGCAGGTGGATACAATCCTGGTGGTGAACTCCTGCGCGCGAGGCCGGGCGGTCACAGGCAGCGATTTGGACTTGGCGGTTCTGATCATGCCTACGGAGGCAACCCAGGAGGTTCAATCGCTGACGACACTGTGGCAGGAGTTCATGGCGACTCAACCTCTGATTCACCGGTTCCGGAGCACCGGCAGGTTTAGCCAGGTCCATCTGGACGTGGTTGACGGTCGCTTGGTACCGACCGTTTGGGATGATGGCGGTGGCCCGGACTATTTCGAAGTGGAGATCGGCAACCGCCTGGCGTATGCCTCGCCCCTTCATGAGGCGGGGGCGTATTTTCGACAGCTTCAGTCGCAATGGTTGCCATACTATGGAGAGGATCTCCAACTGAGTCGGCTGGCGATGGTGCGCGAGGCGTGCGCCCGGGATTTGGAAGCCATCCCCTTCTACCTGAACAGGGGCCTGTATTTCCAGGCCTTTGATCGCTTGTACAAGGCGTTCCAGGAGTTCTTGCAGGCACTGTTTGTGGCGCGACGCACTTACCCATTCGCCTACAATAAGTGGATTTACGAGCAGGTGGCGGGCTGCCTGGGATTACCGAAGTTGTATGAGAAGCTTCCGCCAATTCTTTCCGTTCGGAACATCGAAAGTCCTGAGGTGGGCGAGAAGGCGGACGCGTTGCGTACGCTTCTGGAGCGCTGGACCTGCCCCGAACCTCACGACCAGGAGACTGCCCATACGCTGAATAGCGGCCACTCCGCGCAGCCTGGTAATTCGGGAGTCACAGAGGGGCCGCCATCGGTGAGCTGACCCTTGGACCACTTCGTGCGTGCCATGAGAATGAGGCGATTCCTGATCCACAGATATGCCCAGACATCCTCGCCCAAGCCGTTGACCCGCCGGACGGGCCGGGCGCTTTCCAGCATGCCGGCACTCGTGGCAAGGGCATTGACGGCCGGCTTGGGAGAAATCCGCTGGGTTGACCACGGGCACGGGGCAGCTACTTCGAGGTTGAAACGAACCCCCTACCAGCCGTCGCGGTCCTAATCTAACCAGGCCAACCACGATTGACTACTGGCCGGCGTCCTTCTCCTTGTAAACCCTCACATAGTCGATCAGGTACTTCTGGGGCATGATCGCGTCGTCGATCTTGCCACCCCATTCTCCGCCGAGCGCGAGGTTTATCATCAGGAATTGCGGTTTGCGGAAGGGGTTCTGGCCGTTCTCGTCGGCGGCATTTAACTCGAAGGTGTGATACTTCTTGTCATCGAAGAAGAACTCCATGCGGTCCTTGTTCCATTCCACCGCGTAGAGGTGGAAGTCGTTAGAGGGAGCGGGCGTTTCCAACTTGCTGCCGTTGGATTTGTGTTTTCCTTCGAGGCTGTAATGCACCGTCGCATGAACGTGGTTGGGGTCGTGTCCGACGAACTCCATGATGTCAATCTCGCCGCAGCGCGGCCAGCCGATGGTTTTTTCGTTGTCGCCCAGCATCCAGATCGCGGGCCAAACGCCCTGGCCCTGAGGCAGCTTCGCTCTCACCTCGAGACGGCCATAGAGCCAACTGGCCTTCTTAGATGTGATCAGGCTCGCCGCGGTGTACTGGGCGAATTCGTCCGAGCTACGGGAATTCGACGCGCCGGCCTTGTATTTCGGGTTCTTAAACTGTTCCTTGCGACCCTCGATGACCAGCACACCATTCTCGACGCGCGCGTTCTCCTTGCGCTCTTTCGTGTAGTATTGCTTCTCCTGGTTGCGGATGAATCCTTCCTCGTAGTTCCATTTCGCGGAATCGGGTAACCCGTCGCGGTCGAACTCGTCCGACCAGACTAGCTCCCACTTCGAGCTGAGCGCGGAGGCGGTTGCTGGTGCGGCGGAAGCGGGAACCGCCACCAGCGCGCTGATCGAGAATAGAAGGAATGACTGCCATGCTGTCTTCATAATGATGTGGCTACTTTGCGAATAACACCAACGGGTTTCTATCCGCACGCAGGCAACTTGCCGCGTGCATGCATCTTAACACTCGACCTTCCCAAATCGTCCCGCGCAAAGGAAGCATAAAGTCGGGCCTTCAGGGACGCATATCTAGTGGCACCAATCTCCGGTTGGCTCCTTTTAGTCGCTATACGTACCTACGACGAATCAGCTTTTCGATGACGGCGGCTCCGTGGCTCCAGAATTGCCAACTGACGCTGCGGGGTCGCTGTTTGTTGGAGCACCTGATTCGGCGTTGGGGGGTTCAGGAAGGCTGGCGCCTTGGACGGCACTTTGCGGCGGGTCGTACGGGTTCGTCACGCCCTCAAGTTCACGGCGCAAAGTAGCATAGTTCCACTCCCGTCCCGTTTTGGTTTTCAGTCCGCGCTCCTTCAAGAGCTCGACGATTTGGCGTATCTTCGTGCCTTTCCTAACTTCATCGAGGGCGAGGCGCAGACCCGTCTCGAACTGTTGTTTATTAGCCACCTTCACAGGAATCGGAACGATCACGGGGTCCGGCGGCCTGAAAGCAGGCCTGGGCTGTGCCAGTTCGATGGCTTTGGCCTGGCGTTTGGCTTCCATGTCGGCATACACCGGACATTCGGGGCAGCAATGAGCCCGGAACGGGCTGTTGGGGCCGTGACAGATAAACGGGACCGCGGATCGGTAGATGTAACGGAGGTTGGATTTCGTGCTGTGCCGCACAGCCGCCGGGGTTCTTCTGGAAATCGCTACGAGCACGGCGGCACAGTATTCAACCAGCCAGGCGCTCGATTCTTCTTCACTGAGCCCGGCGTGCCTGGACCATGCGGCCAGATATTGCGTGATGTCTTGGCGTTGCGGCCTCAGCTCACCGGGGGCAAAGCGCGCCAGGTCAAGACCGTGCTCGACCAAATCCCGAATGCAAAGGTACAGCGTGTCCTTGCCTCGGTCGCCTAGCAGCGTGTCCAGGGCGTTCAGAAAGAGTCTTCCTTCATTCATACTTTACAATCCGTCTGCCTTACGGCAAAAGTTCATTGAGTTGAGTATCTCATGCTCAACCACAAGCTGAGCGCATGGTTCACACATACGTCAGTTTCATCTATTCGTTAGCCATACATGTCCGGTGCTCCCCCGACCTGCTTGGCTCGAGGAAGTTCGACAATGGCTTTATCACTGATTTGCCGCGCGCAAGCAAGTCGCTTCCACGGTCAACCTGGCCACCATTCCTCACCTAGGTGTCACACGCCTTCTCCGAACAGGTTCGCGAGGCGGGCTGCGAGTTTACGGCGGGCCACGGGGTAGGAGAAGTACTTCATGCCTAGCGCGTAGTTGGTCCTGGCCCAGTCTCCCCGCATTGCCTGGTCCTGGAGGAGAGCGCGGACTTGTTCGACGACGTCCCCGGTCACAAGTTGAGTCAACTCGATCGTCTTGAAGCCGAGCGGATCAATGTCTCGGGCGTAGACGGCATAGGTATTCACAACCACAGGCTTCCCGAAGTAAACAGCCTCGAGGAAGGCGTTGCCGAAGCCTTCGTAGTAACTGGGATAGGTGACCAGGTCGGCGTGAGGATAGACGTCAGACAGGGTGTAAACCTTCTGCCCTTCGGCGTTCGTGCCGCGCCTGTCGCCGACGCGGTTGGCGATGAAACGCACGTCAATGCCGGCATCGGAGATGCGGTCCTTGAGCATGGCCATGTAAGCGTTGCCTTCGTCGCCGGCGGGATGGGAGATGACCAGCTTGGCGCGCGGGTTTTTGAGGCGTCGCACGAGTTCGATGGCGTGCTCGATGCCTTTGCGCTGCACGACGCGTGTGGGTTGGAGGATGAACCAATCGTCATCGCGCAGGCCAATTTCCTGGCGCAGGTCGCGGTTGTAATCGTCCATGCCTGGCGGTGGGGTCTCGAAGTCCAGCACGTTGGGGATGACCTGCGAGGGGATGCCGAGGCGACGGGCCAGTTCCTTCTGCTGCATGGAATTGATGACGACGTGTTCCATGTAATGAAGAAGCGGGGGAAAGGCGGCCTGGAGGTAGTCGTTAACGGCGTTGAGGGTAAAGCGCTCGCGCTCCCAGACAAAGTCATGGTGGTGGGCGATGACGGGGATGGTGGTTTCCGCAATGACCTCGGTCATCGCCAGCCCCAGCGGGACGTGCATAGGGATGGCGAGGATATTCTCGGGCAGCAGGACTTCGAGTTGGAACTTCTGGATGAAACGATAGAGCTCGTCCTTGAGCCGCTCCTTGATGGACTGAATCTGGTTGGTGACCGCGCGGGGGCGGAAGGTTAGGCCGAAAAGTTTGCCTTGCACCTCGGCAACTTCGGGGTGGTTGAAGAACGCGAGGGGTACGGTGTGGCTGATTTCCAACGGAGCATCGAGCTGGCCGGCCATCCAAAAGCAGGAATGGCCCATACCGCTGAGGATGTACGCCCATTTGCGGGCTTCAAGGGTGACGCCATCGGTGCCCTGGAATCGTGTCGATATAAAACCAATGCGCTTGGGCGTGCCTGTGGTCAGGATGCAAGTGCTCATGGTGAAGCCTTCAGTTGTGTTCCGCACAGGGTTTCGCGCAAGCCAGCCCAGTTTCCATCCCCTGCGGGCCCGACCTGCCACGTCCGCCAGCCGTGAGCCTTGGCGGGTTTAATGTCGTTATCGAACCGGTCGCCGACCATGAGGATTTCGCGCGGAGAGATCCCGAGGCCAGCGAGGCGGGCGGTGAGGATTTGGAAAACGTGCGGGTCGGGTTTGCTGAAGCCATGCTCGAAGGACCAGAAGCAGAGGTGGCTTTCAAACAGGTCCATGCCCAGCGCGTGAGTTGCCAGCGCCTTCTCTAACTCACGCAAGGTGTAGGCTTGGGCGTTGGAGGCGATGCCGAGCAGGCCAGGTCGGTCCTTGAGCCAGCGCAAGATGGCGGCTGTGTCGGCAGCCATGCGAACCGTGTGCCAAAGCTGCGCTTGTTGGACCAGAAATCGGTCGCGCTCGACGACAGGGAATCCGCGCAACTCAGGCAAGGCTTCCGTAGCGACCGCAGGCCAGCAGACTTCAGGAAAAGGAATGCCGCGAGCGCGGGCGTGGGCATGCTCACGCGTGACGATGTTGTCGCACGCGGCTGAGAATTGGGCCAATGCCAGGCGGGGCGAGGTCGTAAAGCTGTCCCGCCAGAGCTGTTCCCAGCGGGCGGGAGCGTCTTCGGTCGGCGGGCTGACTTCGAGGAGCGTTCCGTAGATGTCGAATATAACGGCGCGAATGTTCACGTGCGGGAGCTCCACAAGAGTGGGTAAAGGTGCTCCGGGCGCAGTTTCTTGCGGAGGAATTCCGCCTGGGCCGCCTGGCTGGCACCGGCGCGCGGGGCCCTGGACAGCAACGGGGGCACGAGCTCAAGGAAACGCCGGGCGTAGGCTCGGCCGCCGAGCCATCGCGCTGCCGAACGCGGCCACGGACTCGCCAGGAGCCGCCCCGTTACGGCCCGGACACGCCACGTGTTCAGGAACGGATTGAGCGGGGCGCAGCGTTCCCACGAGCGCTCGCCGGGATGAGCCAGCACTTCCAGTTGAGCGGTAAGGGTCAGACGGCTGAAAGGCACCGGGCAGGGCTCTTTTCCCGCAGCGAGCACGGCGGGTTTGCCAGCGAGCTTGGCGGCAGCGTGGGGCATCAAGTTCTTCCACTCTGAGAACGAGCGGGCCTGGCGCTCGCGCTCGCGACTCCAATCAAACAATGCCGGATCGACCCGGATTTCGCGATAGGACTGCGGGAATCTGAAGCCGAACTTCGCCAGGTCGGGCGCGATGTTGGGCAAAGCTCGCGCTACGAGCGGACGCCGAAGCGCCGCCGCTTCGACGTACGACAAGCCAAAGCCTTCCTGAAGTGACGTAAGGAGGATCGCCTCACTTGCAGCCATCAATTCCGAGACAACCGGTTTCTGGATTTCGTCGCCTTGCAGGATGCCCAGGCGCAGGCGCCAGCCATGGGTTTGCGCCGCGGCAGTGAGGGCGTCCGCGTAGGCCTGCTCTTCGGCCGAGCTCACGCCGCCAGTTGTCACGAGCCAGGCTTCGGGCCGCAACCAGCGCGTGAGCAGCAGCGCCTCTGCTATGTTCTTGCGGCGGAGCAGGCGGCAGGGCAGCAGCCAGACGGGCGCAGCCTCGCCAAGTTGTTGGCCCAGCCAGGCGCGGGCGGCTGTCAGACGGGGGGCGGAAGGCCGCGCCACCGACTCGACTGGGTTGGGCAGCCAGCCGGCCAGGCCTGGGAAATGCTTTTCGAGCACGGTGGCGTCGGCGCGGTTAATAGCGACGTGACAGACTCGGGAAGAGGTAGCTAGCACGACGCTGGCCACAGCGCGGAGCGTGCGAAAGCCTGGCTCGCGCATGGCCGTGAAGTGATGCCAGCGGTTCTCGAACCACCAGTCGTGGTGGTGTGCGACGAGGGGAATCCCAACGCAGCGGCACGTGAATGTGAGTTCACGAGAGAGGTAAAGATTGCGACCAAGGCCCAGATTGTGAGCCCAGATCAGGCACTCTTCGCGCATGGCCTCACCCACCAGTTTCATGACGCCATCTGACACGCGGCGCCTGAGGGGCTGACCGTTCCGTTCCATTTCGGATACGTAGCCAAAGGCCGGTTGGACCAGAACCTTGACTGGAGTGCCGGGGAGCCGCATGCGAAAGGTCCGCAACCAGGTCGGGTCGGGCGCCTCGCCGGTGGCCAGGACCACTGCACGGACACGCTGCGGCCAGCACGCCACTAAGTGAGGCGTGGCAAGCTCGATGACACGCCGGACGCCGCCCGGACGAAAGTGGTGATGGACGATAACCAGCTTCAACGGGCGGAATGTCACACAAGACCGGCCTGGGTGCGAACCTTTTTGAATTTAGGCTTCCCAAGCCTGGCATTCGAACCCAACCTAAGGAAAGGAAAGGAACAATGTATGGCTGACTTCTTTCAGACCGGCGCCATTGCCACGCTGCATCGGCTGGGGAAATCCAA
>Ga0118677_10016612_pt1 | contig 10046 bp, 1 predicted proteins | sample AliMusrvi5mmetaG_FD_86154 | JGI IMG/M metagenome (GOLD analysis project Ga0118677, IMG submission 86154)
CTGGAGTGGCGACACGAATGGTTGCACCCTGGCTGGGAACGTGGTCACAGCGCCGATGACGCAGGCGCGCTCCATCACGGCGGTTTTCCTGGTCGACCTGCCGGAGATGGGCGTGCTGGGCTTGGACGGGACAAGCATCGCGACGAACGGAACGGTGAGCGTATCGAAGGGGACCGACTGGGATAACCTGGCGCTTGGCGGCAGTGCGGAGGACCACACGTTCGCGGTGACAAACAGTGGCCTGAGCAGCCTGACCTTGTCCGGCTCGCCACGGGTGACGCTCAGCGGGGACACCCAGTTCAGCCTGGCCGTGGATGCGTCGTCGTCGGTTGCGGCTGGCGCCGCCACGCCGTTTACGGTCCGGTTCGATCCGAGTGTCATTGGCACGCGCACGGCGCTGGTGAGCATCGCCAATAACGACAACGCCAGGAACCCGTACGTATTCGCCCTCACCGCCTATGTGGACGTGCCGACGGTGGCCGGTGTGGCCTACGTGAAGCCGGGCGCGGCGGGTCTGCCGGAAGACGGCTCATCGTGGAATCACGCCTACCGGACGTTGACCAACGCGCTGGCGCGGTCGCCGGGCGCCACCGCGTACTGGGTGGCGGCGGGGACGCAGACGTGGGGCGATGCCGACGGGATGGTGGTCAGCACGCATACGATCCTGGGCGGCTTTGCGGGCACGGAGACCGATGTGAGCCAGCGGAACTGGACGTTGCACCCGACGATTCTGGACGGGCAGGGATCGCGGCGGGCATTCAGGAAGAACGCGGCCGGGACGTTCACTCTGGACGGGTTCACGGTGCGGAATGGAAACAGATCCAACGGTGGCGCGTTGAACTGTTCGGCCGGAAATCTGAACATTTTCAACTGCGTGTTCGCAAGCAACCTAACCGTGTTCCAAGGCGGCGCCATCTACCTGAATGCAGCCGTTACCAACAATGTCTTCAGTAACTGCACGTTCGTGGCTAACAGCGCGAGCGGCGATCACGGCGGCGCCATCTTCATTCAAGCACTCAGCACGAATGTCTTCCAGTCCTGCGCGTTTGTGTCTAATGCTGTAACGTCGAGTTACGGCAATGGCGGCGCCATCAATGAGGCCGGCGGCGCAGGGGGCCTGTTGCAGTTCACGGATTGCGTATTTTCGAACAATACCTGCACCAATGGTACCGGCAGTGGCGGGGCGATCTACTCGCGGGGGACGTTGGATCTTTCGGGCGGGAACAACCAGTTCAGCGGTAATGCGTGCGGCAACAACGGCGGCGCGATCTACAACGAAGGATCCGCTGCCAATACGTTCCGGCAGTGCGCCTTCATCGCGAACCTGGCGCCATCCAGCGGTGGCGCCATCCATCTGACCGGTGCCGGTTTGGTCATGCTGGCCAACTGCACGTTCTTCACGAACAAGGCAGTTTCGAGCAGCGGCGGGGCCATTAACAACGGCAGCGGCGTGATGGCGGTGACCAACTGCATTTTCTGGGGCAATGCGTCGTCCGGCAGCGGGGGCAACATCCAGAACGGCGGGACGGTCACGATCGCGTATTCCGACATCGACACGAACGCCAGCGGCGTTAACGGCGGCACGATAGTCTTCGGCGCGGGTCTCCTTAACGCCGATCCGTTGTTCGCGAGTGCGACGGCGCCGTACGACCTGCACCTGCAGTCCGTGGGCGGCCGGTGGACCGGCAGCGCCTGGGTGACAACGGACACGCAGACGAGTCCGTGTATCGATGCGGGCGTGCCCTACGATGCGGGTGATCCGAACAGCTTCTACAGCAACGAGCCGCCGGTCAACGGCGGGCGCGTGAACCTGGGGTACTATGGCAACACGGCGGAAGCGTCGAAGTCGCCGTGGACGCTGACGGTGGTCTCGGCCCAGGGTGGGGTGTGGCCGGGCACCGTGGCCACGTACGACGGCGCGACGTTGAGCCAGTTCGTGACCAACTCGCCGGTGGTATCGGGCAACGGCGCGACGCAGTACGTGTGCGCGGGCGGCGCGGTGGTGGGGAACGATTACACGCTCACCAGCGCGACCAACGTGACGGTGGCCGCGCTTACCAATAGCGCCACGTTGACGTGGCAGTGGGCGACGTACTACCAGTTGGCCACGGCGACCAACGGCAACGGCGCGGTCGACGTCGCGACGGGTTGGCAAGGGGCGGGCAGCAATGTGGTGGTGACGGCGACGCCGGCGGCGGGCTGGCACTTCAGCGACTGGAGTGGCGACACGAATGGTTGCACCCTGGCTGGGAACGTGGTCACAGCGCCGATGACGCAGGCGCGCTCCATCACGGCGGTTTTCCTGGTCGACCTGCCGGAGATGGGCGTGCTGGGCACGGACGGATCGGGCGTCGCCATGAACGGGGCGACGAGCATAGCGAAGGGCACCGACTGGGGCGGGTTGGCGTTCCACGGCAGCACCGTGGACCACACGTTCATGGTGACGAACGGCGGTTTAAACAACCTGGCATTGACCAGTTCGCCACGCGTGACGCTTACTGGGGACGCGCAGTTCAGCCTCGCGGCAGACGCAGCGTCATTGGTCGGCCCCGGTGCTGCCACGCCTTTCACCATCCGTTTCGATCCGAGCGTGATGGGGACACGTACGGCGCTGGTGAGCATCGCCAACAACGACAACGCCAGGAACCCGTACGTATTCGCCCTCACCGCCTATGTGGACGTGCCGGCGGTGGCGGGGGTGGTCTACGTGAGAGGCAATGCGGCGGGCCTGCCGGAAAACGGCTCTTCGTGGAATACCGCCTACAGGACGCTGACCAACGCGCTGGCCCGGTCTCCGGCTGACTCGACGTTCTGGATGGCGCAGGGCACGCAGACGTGGGGCGATGCCAACGGAATGGTCGTCAGCACGCACACGATTATGGGCGGGTTCTCTGGTGCGGAGACTGATGCGAGCCAGCGAAACTGGACGCTGCACCCGACGATCCTGGACGGGCAGGGGTCGCGGCGCGCTTTTTACAAGACGGCGGTCGGAACGTTTACGCTGGATGGCGTTACCGTGCAGAACGCGATGGCGGCCGCGGGGAACGACGGCGGCGGAGTGAGGTGCTCGGCCGGGGACCTCCAGATTCTCAACTGCGTGTTCTCCAGCAACGTTAGCGGCTTCCAGGGCGGCGCCATATTCCAGGCTCAGTCCGGCTCGTTCAACGTCTTCAGCAACTGCACATTCGTGGCCAACTCGACGACGCTGGCCAATGGCGAGCATGGCGGTGCAATCCACTTCAACACAGCCAGCACGAACGTCTTTCAGTCATGCTCGTTTATCGGTAACTGCACGAGGAACGATTACAAGTTGGGCGGGGCGATCTATGAGGGCGGGAACGGCGGCCTGTTGCAGTTGACGGGGTGCGTGTTCGCGGACAATACCGCCACGGGCCCTGGCGGGGCGATCTATTCGAGAGGTACGCTGGATCTGTCCGGAGGGAAGAATGAGTTCCGTGGCAACGTGAGCGCCAGGGATGGTGGCGCGATATTCAGCAGCGTAGTTGGGACCCACACCTTCGACCAGTGTGCCTTTGTCGCGAACTCCGCCCAGGCCGGCGGCGCCATCTGTTTCTACGACGCCAGTACAATCTTCGTGAGCAGTTGTACCTTTTTTGCGAATACGGCGACGACGGGACAGGGCGGCGCCATCAACAGTGCCAATGGGGTGATGGGGGTGACGAACTGCATCTTCTGGGGCAACGCGTCGTCCGGCACCGGGACGAACCTTTACGGCAACGGCACGGTCACGATTGCCTATTCCGACATCGACACCAATGACAACGCCGTGAGCGGCGGCACGAAGATCTTCGGTGCGGGCATCATCACCGCCGACCCGCTGTTTGCAAGCACGACAGTGCCCTACGACGTGCGCCTGCGGTCCAAGTACGGCCGCTGGACGCCGGGTGGCTGGGCGTTTGATGCGACGAACAGTCCCTGCATCGACGCGGGTGATCCAGACTCTCCCTACTCGGGGGAACTCAGGCCTAACGGGAACCGCATCAATATGGGCTTTGACGGCAATACGGCGCAGGCGTCCCAAAGTATTCCGCCCGGTTCGGTGTTCACCATGCAGTAGGCCGACGGCGTGAGCAGCGGCAGCGGGCGGGTTCACGGGAACAGGTGACGCAAGCCCGTCGCTGCCGCCCGTCGCAAGCCCCGTGTTTCCGGCTTGGATTCACCAGTCATCATGAAGGAGTAGTGAGATTGTGAAACGTCCCGATAGTTACCCTATGCTGAGAGAACCACCCTACGCGCACGCGGTCACCCGCTGGGATAAGGAGCGGCGTGTGTTGACGTGCGAGTATAACGGTCGGCCGACCATCGCCATCGCCATCCCCGGGACCGACCCGGTTGACTATCGCACCAGTTCCGACGGGGATCTGCAGAGTGATCCGCTGGTCCAGCAGATTTACGTCATCGTCAAGCAACCCGTAACGGCCACCGTCACCTTTCAGTTGAGCGGCGACGCGGTGAACATGCGTCCCCAGCGGGCGGGGGACGAACAGGCGGTCCTCGGGCAGGTCGGGCATCCGTTGATGTTTGGCGTGAACGGTCTGTACGACATTGCCCAGGACTTGCTGATGGAGTGGCAGGGTGGCCCCTGGCAATGGTCCGGGACAAGTCTGGTGCGTAACGCGGCGGGAGATCTGGTCGCGAGTCTGACGGTCGAAGTGGGGCCGGCGCCGTGGTTTGTGAATCTTCGGCCGCACTACTACCGGAAGCATCTCGGGTACGCCTACCATGAGCCCTGGAATTGGCGTCCCAAGACGACGCCGATTGCAGGTTGGTGTTCCTGGGAGGCCTACCGTCGGGATGTGAGCGAGGAAGATTTCCGCACAGCGGCGCAGTTCGTGAGTACCAACTTCAAGCCGTACGGCATGGAATACCTGCAGCTTGACGACGGCTACCAGCCGCCTCGAATTCCCTCCTCGCTGGAGACTAACATTGCCGAAGATTGGTTGAGCACGAACGACCGGTTCCCGTCCGGGCATCAGGGCATCGTCAACATCGCCCGGGAGCACGGCTTGAAGCCGGGCATCTGGATCTACACGTATGTCCACAATGAGGAATACGCGCGGGTGAAGCCGGGCTTTCTCAAGGATCCGGTCAGCGGGGATCCCCTGGAAGGCGAGTGGATCGGTTTTGTCGTGGACTGTCTGCCCGAAACGCTCAAACGTTACGTGACGCCCAGTTTTGAAGGTTACCGCAAGCTGGGCTACGCGTATGTGAAGACCGATGGGCTGCGCCATTTGATCTATGACGGGCTGCACGAGGCGGTGCGTCGCGGGCTCATGACCAACGGCGAGGCCGAGTTGCGGTTCCGGCGCTACGTGGAGTGCATCCGGCGTGCCGTTGGCGCCGACATGTTTTACCTGTCCTCGTGGGGCACGCTCACGCAGATGGCCGGTATTGCCGATGCCTGCCGGATTGCGACGGACGTGGACCCGAGCTGGGGCAAAATGCGGATGCAGATGGCGGAAGCGGCCCGCTGGTTCCATACGAATCGGATCCTGTTTATCAACGACCCGGATCACCTTTGCCTGCGGGCGAAGTACGAATGGTCGCGATCCGCGATCTCGTTGACGTCGCTGTCCGGCGGGCTCTTCATGCTCAGCGATGCGCCCGAGGAATACGACGAGCAGCGCATCGCGCTGGTTAAGAAATGCCTGCCGCCGATGGAAACGTACGCGGGTGAGACGGGACCCCTGGATGCCAGCATGGCGGCTTTTACCTGGACCAAGGCGCACGGCGCGGCCTTCACGGCGGCTCGGGACGCCGAGGTTAAGAACAAGGACGACGTCACGGTTGAGAAGCTCGTGACGGCGGCTGGCCGCTATCCGACCGTCGACAACGACCACCCCTTCTCGACGTTGTGGGCGTTTCACTTCGACACCCCGGCACGCCGCTGGTGCGTGGCGGCACGCATCGCGACAACGCCGTTGCGGTCCGCGGCGATCCACCTGGACGCCCTCGGGCTGGATCCGGAGCAGACTTACCTGGTGTTTGACTTCTGGGCGCAGGCCTACCTGGGGAGCGTTTGCGGGCGTCTGACCTGCAGGGAGTTGGCGTTGGGCGATTGCCAGATTCTGGCGTTCTGCCTGGCGGCGGATCATCCTCAGTTTATGGCCTCCTCACGTCACGTGAGCATGGATGCGGCGAGTCTCAAGTCGCAATCCTGGGCTGACGGCAGCTTGACGCTGGAGTTGACGGGAGTTCCGGGTACCCGGGAAGACTACTGGGTTCATGCGCCGAGGCGCTACCGGGCGAAGGGCTGCTCCATCAACGGAAAGCCCGCCTCTTGCAGCCACGACGGCGAGGCGATCAAGGTCGGTGTTGCGTTCCAGGCGGATACGGCGCTCGTGAAGGTGTCGTTTGAACTGCTCTAAACTTTCGGGAAGGAATACGAACGCAACGGCCCCGGAGGCTGTGGTATTATGCAGCGGGCATGGGAAGCGTGAGGGCATGGCGCGCGCGTTGGGAACGCCCAGATTCGAGGGCGTCACGGGTTGGGCGGATGGGCAGGGAACAGGCTGGAGGAGGTGACGGATGAAGCGGCTTCCAGAGAATTCGAGGTTCAGGCGGCGGCTTTCCGGCCGCGCCAGCGCATGGCCGGCGATCACGATCGTGTGTGCGGCACTGATGGTCGCCGCGCCGGCATGGGCGGGCGTCACGTACGTCAATGCGACCGCTGGCGGCGCGAACGACGGCACCTCATGGGCCAACGCCTACACAAACCTCGCTGTCGCACTCGCCGCGGCGACGGACGGCTCCGTATACTGGGTGGCCGCCGGTACTTACGCGAACAGTGCGACGTTCACGCAGAGCCAGGCCAACGTCAGCATCTATGGCGGGTTTGCGGGCGCGGAGACCGCGCTTTCGCAGCGTAACATCGCCGCCAATCCCACCGTGCTGGACGGACAGAACGCCCTGCAAATCTTTGTCATCAGCGCCACAAACGTGGTCCTTGATGGTTTGACCCTGACGAGGGGCTACGCCAAGAACGGTGGCGCTATTCTCAACACGGGCTCCGGGTTGATGGTGCAAAACTGCATCGTGAGCGCCAACGTGAACAACGGCGACGATTACCAGCAAGGCGGTGCGGGAATCCAGACCTCGGTCTCGATGACGATCCAGGACAGCCAGATCGTCGGCAACACCAACACCTTCAACGACTACGGGGGCGCGATCTTCATGACCGGCGGTTCGCTGCTGGTCCAGCGGGCAGACTTTATCGGGAACTACAACAAGGAACAGAACACGGGACAAATCGGTAACGGCTGCGGCGGCGCCATCAACGTCGGCGGAGGGAGCCTGACAGCGATTAACTGTTCGTTTGTGGGCAACACCTCCGATGGGGGATCGAACTCCAGGGGCAGCCGCGGCGGCGCCATCTATTTTGGCGGTTCCGCGGCTTCGTTCATTGTGAATTGCACGTTCTATACCAACGGGACGCTCCAGGCGGGAAGTGGCGGGGGCGCTGCCATCTACATAGCCTCGGCTGGCGCCGTCGTTGGGATCACCAATTGCACCTTCTGGGGAAATTACTCGCGAAACACGGCGTCGTCGGCGATCATTTCAAACGCGGGCACGGTGAACCTGGCCTATTGCGACCTCGACACCAGCGGGGTCTCCGGCGGCACGATCAACTACGGCTTGGGCATCATCAGCGCCGATCCATTGCTCGTCAGCGGCACCGTGCCCTATGACCTCCACGAGGAATCACGCCAGGGCCACTGGGCGCCGGCGGCGCCGGGCGGGTGGACGAATGACGCGTTGAGCAGTCCGTGCATTGATGCCGGCGCTCCAAGCAGTCCCTACGACCTGGAGCCGGCGTTCAACGGCGGGCGGATCAACCTGGGCCGCTACGGCAATACGCCGGAAGCCTCTCGAAGCAACCCGACCGCCGTGGAAGACGGCGCGGTGATCGAGACGAACAGCACCGATGCCAAAGTGACCGGGATTCTCTATACGGACGGCACGGCGCACGATGTGCGGGTGTACTGGGGGCAGAGCAACGGCTCGAACAATCCCACGGCTTGGGCGAGCAACGCCCTGGTGGGATCGTACGCCGCGCTCACGAACGTGTTCACAAACCAGATCGTGAGTCTTTCGGGCGTGACTCTCTACTACGTCACATTTCGCGCCACCAATGCCTTTGACGACATTTGGGCTACGAACGTGCTGTCATTCTTGACGCCAGCCGCGGCAGGGCAACCGGTCATCAGCAATACGGTGCCGACAGCGCTCCAGAATACTTCGGCGACGATGAACGGCCTTCTGGCACAGGACGGCGGGGCGGCGACTGCCGTGTGGTTGTTCTATGGGCAGACCAACGGGGGCAGCGTGAAGACGAACTGGGCCGTCGCGGTGCCGTACAACGGCGGGGCGGCGGTGGCGGTAGGGCCGGTGTCCACCAACATCACGGGGTTGATGCCCGCCACGACCTACTATTATCGGTACTATGCGTCGAACTCGACGCTGGATGCCTGGGCCTTGCCGGTGCAGTCCTTCACCACCTATGGACCGCCCACGGTGGCCAACGTCGCGCCGGCGACCGGGGTGGGCATGGCGACGATGAAGGGACAACTGGTGGCCACGAACGGGGCGGATACCGCAGTGGGAATCGCCTGGGGCACGACGCCAGGCGGGACTTCGACCGGCTCATGGGCGAGCGCGACGGGTTTCGGCTCCCAGCCCCAGGGCACGATCGTTTCCAACGTCGTGGGCGGGTTGACGTACGGCGTGAGGTACTACTACCGGACGTTCGCGTCGAATGGGTACGGCACGAACTGGGCCATGGCCGCGACCAACTTCGTGACCCTGAAGCCAGCGGGCACCGGGATCACCAATACCCCCGCGACCGGCGTTACGACCATTGCGGCCACGCTCAATGCCACACTCTATGCCGCGTGCTCGGTGTACGACGTGTGGGCCAACTGGTGGCAGACGCCGGGCGGCGCGACGAACACCGTGTTCCTCGGCACATGGAACAACGTCGTGCAAACCAACCTCAGTTATGGCCTCACGGGATTGGCGACAGGGACGACGTATGCCTTTACGTTTCGGGCGGCCAATCAGGCGGAAGACGTGACAGCTACGCCTGAGGTACCGTTCAAGACGTACGGACCGCCGCTCGTGGACAACGGCGGCGGCGCATCGAACGTATCGGCCGTCTCTGCGACGCTGAATGGGACTCTGATCAACGGGGTTCAGGCTGCGGTGACGGTCTACTGGGGGCCGACTCCCGGCGGCACGGACAAAACGGCGTGGAGCAATGCGACCCCGACGATCACCGTCGGCGAGGGGCTCTTCAGCCAGACCGTGCCGGTCACGCCGTTCCAGACCAACTACTACCGCTGTTACGCGAGCAATGCCTTCGGCGAAGCCTGGGCTGCGGACACGCGCAGTTTCACCAGTCCGCCGCCGTACTACGTGAAGCTGGACGCGGTGGGACTGCCGGAAGATGGCTCCTCGTGGAACAACGCCTTCCGGACGCTGACCAACGCGCTGGCCCAGGCGCCGAACGGTTCGGCGTTTTGGGTGGCGCAGGGCACCCAGACGTGGGGCGATGCGAACGGCATGGCCGTGACCACCCACACGATCCTAGGGGGCTTTGCGGGCACGGAGATCAATGCGAGCCAGCGCAACTGGACGTTGCACCCGACGATTCTGGACGGCCAGGGGTTGCGGCGCGCGTTCAACAAGACCGCGGCCGGAACGTTTACGCTGGACGGGGTCACTGTGCAAAATGCGTACAGCGCTTCTGACGGCGGCGCGGTGTACTGCAATGGCGGCAGCCTGGCGATTTGCAATTGCGTCTTTTCAAACAGCGTCGGCGGCTTCCAGGGCGGCGCCATCTACCAGGGACAGTCTGGCGCGGTCAACGTCTTCAGCAATTGCAGGTTTGTGGCCAATTCCACAACGCTGGCCGGGGGTGAGCATGGCGGCGCGATCCACTTCAACAAGACCAGCAGCAACGTCTTCCAGTCCTGTGCGTTTATCGGCAACTGCACCAGAAACGCCTACAAACTGGGCGGGGCGAT
>Ga0118677_10016613_pt1 | contig 10045 bp, 8 predicted proteins | sample AliMusrvi5mmetaG_FD_86154 | JGI IMG/M metagenome (GOLD analysis project Ga0118677, IMG submission 86154)
GTGATTCGGCTCCTCAGCACCACGGCGAGGAGGCTTCTTCCTTCGAGTCCTAGGGAGAAGGAGACGGCCCAAGTCTTCATTCGCACGATCGTGAGAAAAGCCCTGCAGGACCGATTGGCATTTGAAGATGAGCTGCGCAGAGAGGCCGAGCAAGTGCTCGCCACGCAGCTCCTTCGCGAGGCCGTGATCGAAGTCCCGTTGAAGGCCTTGACGGACATGCACAGCGAAGGCTTCGACAAGCACCTGCTCGAACAGTACCTCGGCGACCGCACGCTCACGGGCCCGCGACGAGACGCCTGGCAAGACGCGGTGGCGAGTCATCCGCGCCACACCAGGGGAGGTCCATCCATGGAAGGCGAGCATCGAGACGCCGTCATCGCCGACGCCGCAGGCCTGAGCGGGGAGCAACGCTGGCGCAGCCTCCTCGAAGGCGCTGCCGATCGGGCCGCTCTCGAGTTGCTGACGGCCGCCGCGGCTCCGGAAGCACTGGCAGAAGACCAGCGACCTCACCCTTTGGGCGCGGTCACGTTGCGCGACTACCTGCGAGAGAGCCTCGAGAACCTGAAAGAGGTGGGCTCCTCCGAGCTTTTCGGACCCGACGTCGTACGCGCCCTTTTTGCAAGATGGGGGGTGCGAGGCCTCGACGTCGATGCGGCACGGACCATCTTCGAAGACTTGCAAGAACGGCTCAAGGATGCTGAGGAGAAGGGCCGCGAGACATTGACGACCGAAGTGGAACGACGGCGACGTGAGCTACTAACGTCCAACGGGAGCGGCGCAGCTGAGGACCGCATCGTCGTTCTGGAGCCATTGCTCACGAAGCCTCTGCTGTACGATGCGGATTTGCCGGGTCCTTCTATTCTGTCCGAGGCCCAGTCGCGGAAGCTGCTGAACGCCAACGTCCATCCATCGGTCACTGCGGAAATCGAGAGCCCAGGTCTCGAGAAGGCCGAGCGGTCTCAGCGGCAGCCTCCGACTCCGCCTGATCAAGGCACCGACCGCGGCAACCTCGCAGACCCTGCTACGCAACGCCGAGCCGGAAGTCCAGGCCCTAAGCGACAACCCGCCAGCGGCAGCGGGCAGCCGCCCTCCAATCAAGGCACAGCCTCAAGCAGCGGCCATGTCTCTGGAAGCGTGGCAGCATCAAGCCAGCAGGGTCCTCAGGCACAGCCGCCGGCCCCTCCAGCATCCTCAAACAATGCCACGGCTCCTTCATTAATATTGTATGGTCCTAGGCAGCACCGAAGCGCTGGTGCATGTTACCTTAACTCATTTTTTGCTGCCTTGTTCAGCGATCATGATGCCGCTTGGCTTCAGCGAGGCCATCGCACGCAAGCACTGCAGAAGGATGTCAACCTAATAACAGAGCTCTTCACTGCACAGCAGGACCCGCCGATTGATAAGGTTCGCATATCGTTAGCCAACGACATCGCCGATACAGCATCGAGAGGAGAATATCGCTCTGAAGAGTTGCAGGATTTGGCCGAACGCGTCGATCCAGCTCGACACAAAGGAGGAAGCAAAGAAGCCAGGCAGCGAGCCCAAATCCAAGAAGCATCGGAAACGTCAAGCAAACTCCTGAGATTTTTGGACATACCCGCTGGCGTGCGCATCGACAAAACTGTGAAGAGCACGACATATGTCGATACAAGCAAAGAGCCCCGGGAAGTTACCGAGTTTATGTCCAACAACAACGTCGAAATTCGTGTTCCCGTGCAAGATCAGCCCATCGAGTTGAAGTTCCCACAATCAGAATCGGTAGAAATGCTGGAGGAACAGGATATAGATGCACCACGAGATCCTGGAGACCAGATCAAGTCAATTATAACTCAGACGACGAGCTACTTTGCAGCCTCTGGATACACTCAGAATGGCCAAGATAGCGCGTTGTTCGTAGCAACTTTCGCCAGAGGAGCCGGCGTCCCGAACAGCACTCCCATAGAAGTGAAGTCCACCGTAATGCTCCCTGTAGTGTCGAAGCAAGACGATGACAATGCATTAGGACTCGCTGTAACAAGCGCCATTGAAGCGAAGGACTTGCAGTCACTCCTTCTCATGGCCGTCGTCATCTACGATCATGCTCATTTTTCGACGTTCATTAGGAGAGCCAATGCATGGTATTACTACGACGACCTTTACAACGATGGAGCCTTCACGCTTCTGGGAGAGTCTGACGATCCTGCTCATTGGGCAGGCATCATGGACTCCTTCTTGATCAAAAAGGAAGTTCCAGATCTGTCATCGCTCGCTGACGCCAGCGAACCTGAAGAAATAGCTGACCAAGACGAACAGGTTGAGTTCCCCACCATCGCCAAAAATGCCGTCATGTTGGTCTATGTAGGCCGCAACGAGAAAGGCTCGGCGGCGAGCAGTTCCACTAACGCCCCCGAGCAAACCTGGCAGGCGCGATGGCTCTCCACGATGAAGGCTTGGATGCAAGATCCCGACATGAATAGCGACACAAAAGCCCTCGTCCAAGATCTCAAACAGACGAACGGTCTCAGCAGCCTCGATCAGAAAACATTCCTGAACGACACCGTCATGAATTTCTATCGAAAGGTAGTACAACGCCTGTTGCCGCTTGTTCCCTATCATAAAAATATCTTCTTGTTGAGCAGTCACTTTATATCGGCTAAGACAGGGAATGAAGCTCCTCCAATTACAGAAATAGTCCGAAAAGCGCAACGAGAATTGTGGAAGACGACGTCCCCTTCAAGCGGAAAAAAGCTGCCAAGCATCGATGCCGAGCAAGCCAAAGATAGAATGAAGCTCTTAGTCGACTCCGACGCCCGCCTCTTCTTCCCTTACAATTTGAACAGTGTCCATTGGATACTGGTCGTCGTCAGCTTGAAGTCCAGAACTGCATCCATCTACGACTCTCTACAAAGACCGCAGTATAGCGACCTCGAAAGCAAGCTGAACGCCGTCTTCGAAGAGCTGCTCGGAGGAAAGCTGAAGGTCATTTCTGCACCTTCAGTCCAGCAGACCAATGGCTACGACTGTGGCGTGTACACGTGCCACAACATGGCCAAGCTTGCCTTGCACAAGGTCTTGTCCAAGGGGCCGGACTGGCAAGAATCTGCCTCTCCCGGGCAGAAAAAGGCCGCTCTCGAAGGTCTGCGGTCCCGACTGAGGAACGAAATCGAGGAAATTCTTGGGTTCGCAAGCTCTTGAAAGGCTTCCGGCAGCTTTTAAGCGAGCGGCGCAGTAGGCGGCATCATGATCAACACCAGCATCCAAATCGTCAACGGCGTCGCCACTATCAAGGCGATGAAATAGAGCCATGGCACCAAAAGCGAGCAACCTCTGCCGCTGGGGTTGCCTTTCCAACACGAGCCCGCCATGTACGTATTGCAGCAGCTCAATTGGTGTGAACACAACGCGTCGCAGTCGCTTTGACTCTTGCCCTTGGTCCGGTAGAAGAGAAGCCTCAGCACTGCCACGGGTATCGTACTCATGAAGAGATTGAAGAGCAGAAGCACGATGGCGATGTGCATCGAAGGCACGGTTTCCTTCAGGCCTGAAAATCGCACCATCGTGTTATGTAAAAAGTGCACTTTTCCCATGACGGAGGTGGTGACACCTCCTCCTGACATGCCACTGCAAGGCGAGTGGTTCCTGCTGAATGGCCCAGGCTACGGCCCTCCCAGCACCGTCGCAGGACTCTACAACACGGATGCGACACATGGCCCCAAAAACCAGGGAGCCAAGCAGATGGTCAGCGCGGGCATAGCGGCGCCTGCCAGCGCTCTCGGAGGCCCAGTGACGACGTCCTACACGCAGACGAAGGCGCTGCACTGGCAGGCCAACTACTTTGGGTACGGCGACGAGACGAATGGGCAAGGCTCGCCAGTGCCGGACACGAACATGAACACCCGAAAGGTCCTCTACGCCTACAAGAAGAATAAGGATGGCACACCAGACGCTCCAGAAGGAGGCTTCAAGATTTTTCTGTTCTTCGACTTCATCTACTGGGCCGAAGATCCTGGGAACGAACTCGGCTGGCTGGCACTCAGCTCGAGCGCTCCCGAGGTCGACATCAAAGCCGCGAAGTGGCCCTGGTTCAGCAGCGCCGCCTTGACTGCGGTGGGGAAGTGGCCCAAGGCATGGCTGTGGATGCTCATCGTGGGAGGCCTGGCCGTCGGCTTGGGTGTCCTCACCTATCTCACGACGAAGCTCGTCTGGCGCGCAGGGCTGCTGAGCGCGCTGATCGTCTTGTCTGGCTTCCTCAACTACTACCTCACGGTGGCGGGCATCAACAACATATACAACAAGCAAGAATGGTGCGCCACCATGGACAAGCCATCGTGCTGGACGGGCAACGCCGATCAGCACTACGAGAACGCCGCCGACAAGAGCATCTATACCTGGGCCAAAGATCGCTACACCTTCGGCGGGCTCCCGGAGATAGGCGCTTGCTGGGGCTACCAGTACCGCAACCGCCTGCTGCAATTTCTCGTGGCGAACGGGTTCTGCATCGTCATGCCAGGCTTCAGCAGCGTCAACAAGGTGGCACGGGAGGACTACAAGGAGATTGGAGCCTTCCTGCCTTTCAAGGCTGACTGTCAGGATTGGTTCTGGGCTGAGGCCTACGTCGACTACGGCGATCCGGCCCATAACATCTACTCCCAAAACAACAGCTGCGCCGGAGGCTGGCCCGGTCCCGATGCGGCCTTTCTCGTCACGCTCATGGAGTCCATGGCCGCAGGAACGGACTTCAAGCTGGGGCCGGCCGGCAGCGGAAGCGCATGCCTCAACATGAACAAACTCACGTTAGGCGGATATTCGGCTGGGGCACAGTTTTGCAGTCGCTGCATGCAAGAGTTCCCAGTGATGACCTATGGCGGCGACGCCAAGCGACCTTTCCCGCCCATTCGAGCCGTCATGATGCTCTCGGGAGGTAGCTACTTCTGCTACACCGGGCCCGACGCCTACGGCAATGCACCGGCCCCGGCGCCGACGCCAGCGTTCTCCAGCATATGCGGCAATCAGACTTACGTCGGCGAAGCCGTCGGCGCCGTCAATTTGCAATGCTCGACCTGTCCTCCGATCTTTGCAGGCAAGACGCAGGACGAAATCCAGGGACTCATCGGCTGCTGTCCCGAGGGTCGCATCGAAGCTCGATACGAAAATTCCGAAGCGGTCAAGCAACATCCCCCTGTCATCCTCTGCCAGACTTACAACGATTCCGATGCGGACAACAACGCTTCCGCCGCGTATTTCATGGCTCTCCGCAGCCACCTGCGACGCCAGAGCGTCAGTCCAGAGCTCATCGACGCCGGAGTGAAGATCGTGCGAACGTGCTGGTCGGGCGACAAATGCTCCGGCAAAAAGCTGGCGGCGCCGCGCAACGCCAACATCTCGGCCACCGAGTGCTCGCCGCACACCTGGTTCCCTGAGATGATCCTGCCCGTCACCGAGTTTCTCGTGGCGATCACGGACATCGAAGACGACACTCCATTCTTCCAGCTGCCAACAACAAAGATCCCAAAAGGCTTGCCAGAAAATGTGCTCAATTGCACGTCTCCACCTTCGCCAACGCCAACACCAACACCAGGCAGCAGTTCAGGCAAATCTCGATGATCGAATGCATCGTCTGCTCGGAGGCCTTTGCCGCCTCGCGACCCGCCGCCTACTGCCACCGCTGCCACGTCGCGTCCTCCTGTTGCTCGTGCCTTCAGGCATGGTCGCGCGCCAGCGGCCTCCGACAGCAGTGTCCAATATGTCGCAGCAACCTTGGGCCTCTACAACCACCGATGTCTCCGATGTCTCTAGCGATGCAAGTCATGGCCATCCTGTGCTGCGTCTGCTTGCGATTTGCCCTCTTGCTGGGTGCCATGCAAGCGTCCGATACGATTTTTTAGGCTGCGCAGATTTCTTCGAAGCTGTCAAGCCTAGCCACGCAGAGACAACATCGAGGGCCGCCGAGGCGATCTGCTCCTCGCTCCCTTGACGACGGCTGGCTTCTCTGTTGGAGGCCCTACGCACTCCTTCCTCAGGTGCAGCAGACTCGCCCACTCCTCGTCGACGCTGCGACACGTCTGACGCGCCTGACTCACCGCTTCTTCGATGGTCACCGGCAGGCGCACGTCACGCTCCAGTGCATTGAGTCGCTGCTTCACCCCGAAAGCCTCCCTCTGCACGGCGCCATCTCCGCAGGATAGGCAGATGGGAACGACCGTCGACGACTGCGGCAGCGCCAACTCCAGGCACTCTCGATGGTAGAACGTCTGCAAGGACGTGTCTGCGCTGCACCTCAGACAGCCCTGCGACCACAGCTCCGAGTAGGTGCTGAAAAACCCCGAGCAGAGTCCGCAGCACAGCCCGGCAGGTCTTGCGGCGCTCGACGTCTGACCCCGTCCAACGGCCACCAGCGCCCGCAGCTGCGGCGCCGACAGTTGCAGCAGGCCCTTCGTCAGAACCCCAGATCCGACGCCGGCGTCGAGGTCTCCGGAGCACCGAAGCCTTCGGAGCTCGTAGACCTCGACGCGAAGCCTGTAGAGGTCCTCGTGCAGCCGACTCTTCTCGCCGTCCTTCAGCACCTGCTGCTCCCTCTGCTCCAGCTGAGCCAGCGCTGGCAGGGCGGCGTCGCTCCAAGCCCGCTGCTTCCGAAGCGCCAGATCGCGCAGCTGAATGCTCACGTTGCTGCGCGTCACCGTGTCGCGGCAGGTGGGACACCTGAGCTGCTCCGTGCCAGCGCCAGGCACCTTCATGCTGGCATGCGACAGGCACTCGTAGTGATAGAGCCCTTCGCAGCGACAGCTCGTGCACGTCATCTCAGGACATGCCACGACCTGGAAGCAGATGACGCACTGCACCGCGGTGTCTTCGAAAGCCTGCGAGGCTCTCCGGCGCTGCAGCTCCTGCTGCACCAGCACCAGCCCAACGGTGGCGGTGGCAGTGCCTTTCTTCTTCAGAAGGTCACGCAAGGCCACGACGAGGCGGGCACTCTCCATTGCGTTCACCCGTCGTCGACACCAACCCCAAACGGCAGAAAAAGCCCTTTGATGCTGTTCATCGGCCATGTAGGACAGCAAGTCAAAGAGAGCGCGGCAAGCACGGCGAGCGCGGCTGCCTCAGACCAACATGGAGACTACAATCTCGGCGAGCCGGAGCCGGGAGAGCCGGAGCCAGGTCCAGCTCCTGAGCGTCGGAGACCCACGCCGGCGATGCGCTGCGCCGCCAGCATAACGGCTCAGCTCGGTCGCGAGTACTCCACCTACTGGCAGCTTTGTCAGCTCGCCGCGGATCTCGCCAGCATGTCCAGCCCCTGGTCTGCGACGGCACCCTTCTTCGTCGCGCTTGCCGAACGACTGCGCACGGAGGCCGGCAGCCTCGTGGACCTTCTGCTGCGACAAGGAGAGCCCGTGGAGCTGCCCGAACTGAGCAAACCCCTTTGCGGCTTGGCGGGCGCCGCCGCCGAACTCTCGCTGCGGTCAGCGCTGGAGAGCGCCATTCAACTCCTGGACGCCACCGAGCGCCACGGGTTCTCTTCGACGACGGCGCGCGACGGAGACGGCGAAGCCAAGCGCATCGCCGAGGACCTCTACATCGCCTACCGCCGGGCGCGATCCACCTTGTACGCGCATCTCTCCGCCATCGAGGCGCTGCGCAACGACGTCGGCGCCACGCTGCAGTACGCCCGTGGCTCCATGCAGTAAAGGGACGTCGCCGACATGAAATGCTTCAATCCCGTGTTCGCACGAGGAGCCCTCGGCTCCGGCGCCGGCGGCGGCAGCTTCTACGGCACGCGCACCACGACGACGCTCGAAGTCAATCCCATCCTGGGCTTCTACCTCGTGGCTCCGCTGATCTATATTCGCAACGCCACATCGGCGCCGCCGCTCAATACGGTGCTCCAGGCCAGCTCCCAGGCCACCACCTTCAGCCTGGAGCAGCCCGACGTGGCCTTCAATTACGCACGCAAGGTCGCGGTCACGCTCACGAACCTCTATCCTTCCAACGTCCAGCCCACCAGCGGACCTCTTCTCTGGTCCACCGTGGCGGTCTTCACGTCGCCGGACACGTTCGAAGTCTTCGCTCTCATCTGGACGCTGGCGGCCTCCTACGAATTCGTGGGAGCGCTCACCTCCTTCACGGTCGTCAACGGCATCGTGGGCGCCGGAGGACCGACGACCTTGCGCCTCTTCATCACCTCCACGGAGCCTACACCTCTCCCCCTTGACGCTGCAAACCCAAGCCCAAGCCCCTTTTTGAGCATGGCGACGCTCTCTTCCGGGACGCTGGCGTCCAACGAGCGCTCTGCGACGCTGCAAAGTTGGGTTTTGGGCATGCTGACCGTCGTCTGATGCCTCAGGTCGTGCCGCACGAGGATCGGACCGCGATCGGTCTCGACGAGAACGTGCTGCCCCGTCATGCGCTGGCCATCCCGCACGAAGGCAGAGAGATCCGGCTCCGCATGATGAGGCGTGGGCGTGGCGGCGCCCATGAAGCCACGCTTTGGCTCTGACGTTCGACGCCGCTTCATCTATTCACGCGCCCTCTTCCGCAGACGGTCCAACGCCGGACCGGCCAGTCGCCGCGCGGAGAAGGTCGCCTCGGCGTAGAGCGCCCGCAGCCTCTGCTGCTCGAGCTGGCGCTGCCTCGGGTCCGCCGCTCCGGCTTTCGCAAGGTAAGGCTCCAAGGCGACCGACGACCATCGCCATAGCACCTGGGGGTGATACTCTACCTCATGGATCGAGCCAGCGGTCGGTTCGTACAAGGCCATCTCCACGAAGGGGCGCTCTCGCTCTTCGGGCGCCGAGCCCCGCTCCATCATGCCTCCCATCACGCACAGCACCGGCTGGCGGTGCGCTTGACACAAGGCGTAGCACAGCTCGTGCTCCGCCAGAGTCAGCGGACCGGGCTTGATCTCCACGTAGGCCACGCGTGGAGGCGCCTCTGGACAACCGATGCGGACGTACAACTGCCCGTCCGGCGTGTAGCAGCGATGCGACGGCAGCACCGCCACGAGATCGAACTGGCTTCTGGCCACGAAGTAGGGCAGCTGCATGGCGTCGAAGGCCTGCTTGTGCACGCATTCCAGCATCGAATCGAAGCTGTCGTGACCGACCATGAACTGCAACGACTGCTGTCGCTCGCCTTCGGCGTGGCGCGCTCGGCGCCGCGGTGGACCTTCTTCCTCGGAAGCCTCAGGTTCCGCGTTAGGAACCGACTCGGCGACCGGCGCCGCAACCTCTTCACGCGCAGATCCCTCCGAGACCGCCTCCTGCTCCGACGCAGCGAGCCTCCAGAATCCAGAGCCTTCTCGACGCGCCACCGTGAAGCGTCCGAGAGGCAGGTCCATCGCCGTCCCGGTGAAGATCACGGCCATCACGAAGACGCGCTCGCCGCCGTCCATGGCGGCTTGCATCGCCGAACTCTTGTCCCGCGGCACCCAGAGCACGACGACGTCTCGGTAGACGCGGTGCAGTCGGCGACCGTCGCCATTGAGGCCCACCTTGAATTTTAGAGCTCTCGCGCAGCCTTCTCGCACGAGAACCCAGTCGCTCGAATCGTTCAGCAGCTTTCGATCCCTCTCCACGTCGGCGTCGAGCGCCCACGAGCTCATCAGAGCTTGGCGCGCTGCAAAGTGATCGTGGTGTGCGTCGGCTTCGGAAGGATCGAGAAGCGCGTATTTCAGCTCCCCACTTGCATCCCAGAGGTCAGCTGGATCCATGGGCGAGATCTAGATCTAGAAGCACGCCACCTTCAAAGCCGACTCGGAGACGCTTCAGGCATTCGCGTAGGCGGCGTTGGTGGTGGGTCCGCACGGGCCGCAGGAGTAAGGTCCTGGAGCTGGGTAAGGGAGGCCGCACGGCCAAGAACATGGCGCGGGAGCAGGGGCTGGAGAAGTGCAAGAGCACGGGGTAGCGCAAGTGCAAGGTGTAGGTGCCGGAGGAGCCGGGCAGGGGGGAACTGGGGCCGGGCATGGGGGACAGGGGGCGACGCAGGGACCGCAAGTCGGCGCGGGCGCTGGGCAAGGAGGAACGGTGGGCTCGCCGACCCAACGGAACGACCTGGGTGTCTCGAGACGCGTCCAGAC
>Ga0118677_10016615_pt1 | contig 10045 bp, 5 predicted proteins | sample AliMusrvi5mmetaG_FD_86154 | JGI IMG/M metagenome (GOLD analysis project Ga0118677, IMG submission 86154)
GATCCGCGCTGGATGGCCTGCGCGCCCATGAACCGCCTGTTGCAGGAATTAGCCTGGACCGACTGTTGTTCGTGTCTTTCGCATTTTCCGTGCCTTTCGTGGTTAATGAATCCTGAATCCTGAATCCTGAATCTAAAAACGATACTCCTGTCCTTCCCCCCTTGCCATCGGCTTGTCAATCTCGTAGGATATAGACACTTCAAGTTGGAGGCAGATCATGGACAAAATTCGTGTGGGAATTATTGGTATGGGGGGCTTCGGCGCCACCGAGGCGGAGGTGGTGCAGAGCATGCCCAACGCGGAACTGGTAGCGGGTGTGAGGCGTACGCCGCAGGCGGCGAAGTTGCTTTCCGAGCGTTTCGGCATCCCGGTCTATCACGATTGGTTGGAGATGCTGGACAAGCATGCTTTCGACATGGTGGCGATCACCGCCACCAACGAGACGCATCGCTACATGACCGAGGAGCTGATCCGCCGGGGCATTGCGGTGCACTGCCAGAAGCCGATGGGCATTACGCTGGAAGACGCCCGCGTGATGCGCGACAAGGCTAACGCCGCCGGCATTTATCTGCAGATCGGCTTCGAGTGCCGCTACTCGCTCCTCTATGCGCGGGCGAAGGAAATCATCGACTCCGGTGAGATCGGCGATGTGGCGCAGATTTACTTCAACTACAGCCCCGGCCCGTGGACGCTGGAAGGCGCGGCGTGGAAGGTGAAAAAGTCCTCAGGCGGATTGTTCGCCAACAAGCTTAACCACTACGTCGACCTGCTGCGCTGGATGATCGGCAAGCCGCTACTCAGCGTCGCCTGCACCTGCGCGCCGAAGGTGATTCCATATTACGAATTCACTGACAATTGCTTCTCCACCTATCGCTTCGAAGGCGGGTCGATGGCGCATATTATGTTCAACCAGACATCCACCGCACTCCCCTACGGCGGCAGCGCCACTGAGTGTTACCGCGCCGGGCACCGGCTGGAATACAACGTCGTCGGCACCCATGGCAACCTGTTCGTGGATATCTGGCACCCGCAGGTGCGCGTCATTCACAACTACCGGGAGGACGGCGTCTATCATCCGCGCGTCGCTCGCGTGGAAGACTACTCCGACTACCCCACCTGGAAGCTCTTCCACAATGTGCAGGATGAGGTGCGCGACATCGTCAACCGTCTGGCCACCGGGCAGCGGGAGTTCATCACCCCCGACGACGCCTACCTGTCCACCCTCGCCTGCCTGGGCGCCGACCTCTCCATGGAACGCGACGGCCTGCCTATCGGCATGGATGAAGTTGAGGAAATCTCACCGGCGCCGGAGGCGTAACAGAGTTTTATCTCTATGTTGTCGATAAAGAGGAATACGACAATGTCTGAAGCCATAAATCCCAAGGTACTTCCGGCGCCAGTGACGCTCGTATCACCTACATTCAGATTCACACTCGATACGGCAGATGGATTGCGGGCCGTGTCGTGGGAGAACCGGTTGACGGGCCACACATTGGAACTGGGTAATGGCCCGGAAATCGGTATCGGTATCGGCTTGCCTGACCAGCCCGTTGTGACCCCGAAGTTGCGTGTGACGAGTGTGCCTGCGGAAACACAGGTCACGAACGGTGAAGCGACATTCATTCTCGAGTCGTCGGAACCGGCAGCGCGGGTGACCATCGTCTATCGCTGGGATACCACCGAGCCGGTGCTGCACAAGTTTGTCACCATTGAAAATTGCGGCGCGGTCCCATGGAACCGCTTGCTGAACGTGCGACTGGGCGACTATGCGACCGGAGCGGCAGCGCTCACGGGTGGGATATTGCAGATTTATCCGCCCTCGTTCTACGAACGCGCCCATCGCGTCGGCGGGTTGCAGGGATTTCCGGTCTATGCCGACAGCGCGTTCTTTCTCAGCCTGGCGCACCCCGCCGGCTGGGCCACGCAAGAGCCCGGGAAGGTCAGCCTGCGGCACTATCCGGGTGTCGTGCTTCAGCCCGGCGAAAGCCGCGCCTGCATGGAGGCGGTCTACGGCGTTGGTCCGGCGAACGGAGGCCGGGATGCCTTTGTCGCCCACGTGCGCAGCCGGATGCGGCGCGTGCGCCGCAACCATGCCCGACCCTACGCGATCTTCGAGGCATTCGGCGGACGGTGCGACGGCACGCTGGAAGAGCGACAGCGATACGCCGATGCCCCCTACGCCTCGAATAATATTAACGATGAAAACGAACTGTATCTGCTTGATATGATCGATAAGGTGGCGCAAGGACAGCAGGATTCGGAGGGTGGATTCGACTTCTTCTCCGTCGATTTTTGGGTGGACAATCGAGGTGACACCAAACAGGCAGATCCGCACCGTTTTCCGCACCAGTTGGAGACCATCAAGGCGGCACTGCAGCGCGCCGGGATCAGACTCGGATTGTGGATCGATAGCACCTTCTGCGGCTGGTCCATCGGTGGCAATCCGGAGACAAAGCCGTCCATTGTGCAGGAGGTCGGGCCGGAGTTTTTCGACGGCGACGCCTGGGCGCAGTGGGGCACACAGGCCTACTTTTGTCGTGCGACCGAGCCGGTTCGCTCGATGTATACGGAAGGATTCCTTCACCACATCCGTGAGAATGGGGTGAAACTGCTCAAATTCGACAACTTCAACAGTCAGTGCTCGAATCCGGCGCACGACCATCTACCCGGAGTGTATGGCAACGAGGCCACGCACGAAGCGGTTATCGCCTGTTACCAGGCACTCGACGCGGCCTGTCCCGACGTGTTCATCATGCTCTACTGGGGGTACCGTTCGCCGTGGTGGCTGCTGCATGGCGATACGTTGTTCGAAACCGGCATTGAAATGGAGGCATCCAGCCCGGGACACCTGCCCGCGCCGTTCGTGCGCGACGGCGTGACGCGCAAACTCGACCAGGGGCACCAATTCGCGAAAGATGTGCCGTGGCTGGGGATCGACTTACTGGGTATCTGGCTTTCGCACTGGGGTGCTTGGAACAGCGGCATCGGCACTGAGCGCTGGCAGGAAGGCTTCGTCATAGACATTTGCCGTGGGCACGCGCTGGCACAGCCATGGACCGATCCCGGCTGGCTGACGCAGCCGGAACGTCGGCAGGTCAGCGAGTTCATTGCCTTGATGAAGGCCCAGCCCGATTGCTTCATGAACGCGCGCTTAATTCTCGGTGATCCGTGGAAGGTCGAGCCGTATGGGTACAGTTGTGTGTACGGGCAACGCGCTTTTCTGGCGATCAACAACGGCACATGGGAAGACTGTTTAGTGACGCTTCAACTCAATCCCGCCTGGGGTCTGCCCGCGGGACAGCGCTGGGACCTGTATCGCTGGTATCCGGCTCCCGCGCGGCTGACCGGCGAGGCGCACGGCTTTGGCGCCGAAGTGACGATACCCATGCGCCCATTTGAGGTGGTACTGCTGGAAGTGGTGCCCCATGGCGAGGCAGCGTCGTTGACGCGCGCATTCCGGGAACAGCCAGTGCATGAAGGCTACGTTGAACCGAGCCGCAGGGTAAACATCGCGGTAGAAACGACGGAGGCAACCCCGACGGTCCGGACAATCAGCGGTGAAATTCCGGCCAGTGCCGGCGGCGGGTTGCTGGCAATAATAGTCGAACTGATGCAGGACGACGGTCACCCGCTCGAATTGAGCAATATGGGGTCATACTTTGCGGCGGAAGCCACGGTTGCCGAGTTGCCGACGGCCGTGCAACCTGCGCTGGGACCAAAGGGGTATCCGTCCGCCTGGCAGACCTGGAGATTGACCGTTCCTGCCGGTTCGCCGGTGTGTCCGTTCAGCCTGCGCATCACCGACATACCGGGAAAGGCGCCCGGGGCGAGTGCGGAAAAGAATATGACCATGGCCCAGCGTCGCTATTCCGCATACTTCCTGCCGCGAGAAGCATGCGGTGAGTAACATAGAGTGCGCCTGACACACAATACCACCTGCGGTTCAGATGGGGTCAAAACTTTAGACTGCAGCGGGGAAGAAGTGTATAATCAATATCTTTGAACCGGCCATTAACTTTAGATCCGGTTTGCTGAAGTATAGGAATGGATAATAAGGGTCGGCGCGGAAATAAGGGGAGAACCTTGATACACGAAGCACAGGAACGAGACGAGTTTCGCACACCCGTGTCTCCCGCAGGATTGCGAGTAGTCCAGGTGACCACCGATGAGACGCGTGATAGCCATGTCGATGAGCAAACCACGATCCGCTGGACGCCGGACAGCAAGCGTTTCGTCTTTAAACGCGAGGCGTCTGCCGACGGTACTCGAAAAGCCGGCGTTTGGCTGTGCGACGTGGAAGATGGATTTGCGATTCGACCGGTATGCGAATTTGCCTGGTTGCCGGACGGCGTGCTGCCGGCAAAGGGACAGGGTGAAACGTATAGCTGGCAGTTCATCCCTGACGGCAGCGGCCTGTATCAGATTACCCATCTGCTCGATACGATGGAGTTGCGGCGGGTGTCGTTGGATACCGGCGCCAGCGAAGTGCTGTTCACTTTCCCTGCCCCGCTGGCCACCCGCTGGATGGATGTTTCGGCGGATGGCGAACGCGTCATCTATGGCATCTTCCTGGGCGATGGCGTGCAGGAAGGTGCGCCGTGGGGCGTACAAGTATTCGATGTCAAACATGCGCAGACGTGGATCGTGGAGATGGCTAACCAGTGCCGCCGTGGGGCAGGTTATCGCAGGGGCGCCGGGTATGCTACGGAGTTTGACGGCATCCATGACCTTGTTGCTGGTGTCGGACCGGCGCGCCTGTCCGACGGCTCCTGGTTGACGCCGCCTGACGGCGCCTGGCGCTGGCAGGACATGCCGTCGGCGGATGGCAGCCAGGGTTGGGGACACACCTACGTCTTTGCAGATGACGGAAGCGACTTTCCCCGTCCCGGACGCGATAACTGCCGGGTCATTCCCTTCCCGCGCGCGCCGGAATACAACGCTAGCCACGCGTGCTGGCGCGGCATTCGCGCGGAAAGCTACGTCGCCAGTATGTATCACGTCACGCCGGGATGCTGGCGTGCCCCCTTCGTCGAAGCCTATCCTACGACGATCAGCGAGGCGGAACGGACGGCGGATCGCAATCCTGCGGAGGCGCACTGGGTAGACCTTACGCGCTTTGTCTCACGCGCCGATGCCTGCCATTTCAATTTCGACGCATCCGGCAAACATTTCGTAAGCGATACCGACGGTTACGTATTGCCGCAAACCTGCATGCTTTACGTGGGCACGTATATCGAGCCTGCTTGGGGTGAGGCGCCCTATCTGAACACGCGCCTGCTGGGCATCCCGCGCACGTCGTGGAAAACACAGTCCGCGCATCCCCACCCCTTTCTCTCGCCGAACGGAACATACGCCGTGTTTCAGTCCGATTTTTCCGGACGACCGCAGGTGCATGTGGCATATGGGTTCGAATTTCCGTGAGTTGCTTAACGGTGGTGAATGAAAAAAACGTGCCTGTCCCCGCTTTTCGCGGCGGATTTCCACCAGGCCAAACGCGTTTTTGAACTCATATACGCCAGAGTGGACTTTGGACTCAAACAACAATAACTTGAACATTATCGCGCAGGACGCTTGTTCGTGATCAAGGCGAACGTCCGCAGACATATTGGCAATATTTCAAGGATGTTCAACGCAGAGCACGGGCAAGCGTCGTAGACCATGAGGCTCTCGAATGGAACAAGCGAGAATGTTCAAGTTATTGTTGTTTGAGTCCTTTGTTACAAGGCTCTAGCCTGCAGTATTCATGACTATTTTGAATAATGCCCAACTAGCCCGGCAGTCCTTACGTTTCATGAATAATCCGGGCTAGTTAAGAACCTAAACCGGCCAAGCCGGAACCAATAGACCGATCAACAGTACGAAGTAGGTAATATCCAAGACTGATCTGGTCTTGTTGGTATCTACCCGGTGAAATGCTTTTCGTTCATATAAGGGTAATGGTCTTTATTTGAGGCTATTTCTATACTAAACGTTGAGCATTTCACCGAGTAGATACTGCTCAAGGAGGCATTACCAATGAATTACAGGCAAACAATAGTGTGGTTGGCCGCAGTGCTGACGATGGGGGCCATGACCTTGGCCATACACGCCGCGGAGGTTGGTGTCGATCAGCGCCACCTGGACTTGTCGAAAGCCTGGCACGCACTGCCTGCACCGCCGATCACGCCTTATTTCGCGCCGTTCGGAGACGGCGCCCGGGCGTTTGTCGGCGATTGGACTAAGATCCCGGAAGTCCAGAAAGTTTATTGGGACACTCAACGCCTTGGCAAGTATGATCCGGCGAAGGATCCGCGCCCGATCAATCTCGAACTGGAAGCCGCCACGATCGACGATTGGAAACGCATGGGCTACAACTGCACCTACAAAGGCAATCTGTTCTCATATCGAGTCGGCCGGTTTCTTAAGAAGAATGGCATGCTCGGAGCCATCGACCAGACGCTCTGGGGCAATTGGGGCCTTCCGCCGCTCAGTTACGACGGCAAGGAAGGTCCGCGGCAGCACGAAGGTTGCGGTAGCTTTTTTGTGAAGGCGAATTACGATGCCGGCGTGCAATTGCTCACCAACTACGTGAAAAACTATGGCGACCTGGACATGCCAAAGATTGGCGATTATTACATCACCTGTGGATGGGACGAAGTGGGCATGCGCGAAGGCGGCTGGATCGATTACCGTCCGGAGGCAATCGTCGAATACCGGCGCTACCTCAAGGAGGTGTGGTTCAGAGATGCAACGCCGGACACGGACACCAACAAGGACGGATGCACGTATAATAAATTCACCGGGGAGCACGCGGCGACATGGGACGAGGTAAAGCCACCGATACTGTCCCCCGGCTATTATCGCGCGACGCAACCGGTGGATGAAAAATGGAGCCGGCCCGGCGCCTACAAGCTCTGGATCGATTTCCATCGCTACTTCACATTTGAATTTTACCGGCGCACCAATGCGGAGGCTTCCACCAAGGCGGGCAAGCAAATCGAGTGCTACCCCTTCCCGCAGGCATTCATTATGTGGCCGGGCATGGATTACGCCATGGGACTGAGCATGTATTGGAACGCCCGCCTGAATCCCGTGTTGAATAACGAACAATGCTGGCCGGACGGACCGTGCATGGCAATCAACTACGCGCACACCGACCACTTCGCTCGCAAATACCACAACGTCATCATGGGCTGGAGCTGGTTCTGGTTCGCGAATAAAGGCGAACGGCTTTATGGTCCCTATGATATTGAACGCGGTCTAGCGCGCATGATGGGCCATAGCGTGGACGGTATTCACCACTGGCTTTATTCACCGCAGTATCGCAGCAAGTATCAGGGTCAGCGCCTGCAACTAGCCACCTGGTACAACTTCCTGGCGAGTCACTACGCAACGTTCCTTGCCAAATCCGCCCCGCCGGCACCGCAAGTGGCCGTGCTCATGCCGGACTACACGGGGTATTTCTATCGGCAATTCACCCACCCAAAAATGGATCATACCTACCTGTCCCAGGGACTGACGGAGGCGGGCATCCCTTACGAAATCATCAGCGAGGAGGAACTCGACCTCGAAACGGACGCACTCAAACCGTACAAGCTGCTCTGCGTCGTCTCCTCCGAATGGACCACGCCGACCATCCGCCGGCGGATCGAAGCATTCATCGCGCGAGGCGGCACCGTGCTCGTTGGCACGGATGCGCTATCGCTCGATATCACGATGGGGAAACGGACCGACTTTCTGGAGAACGTATGCGGGGCGAAGCTGACCCACAAATACAAGAATCCCTTCAGTCCATCCATGCAGACAGCGGAAGAAGAGGCCTGGGGTGCGGAACTGAACGGACTGGGCGTATTGTCGCTGCAGGGAGGCGGTGAAATCGGCGGCGACGTGGACAAGCCGGGCGTCTTTGCGAAGCTCTGGAAAGCGCAGGACGGCCAGCCGGTGCGCGACGAGGAAGCGTGGAAGAAGATGGACGCGGTGCTGGCGAAGCTGCCGGCGAAAGGGCGTGGCGACCTGGCGCAGAGCGCCATCGACATGCGTCAGGTACCGCGGATCAAATATCTTTCGGAGACAGGCGCGCCGGACAACCTGCCCGCCTACGGTGAGATCGATGTCGCGACGGTCACCAAAGGCAAGCCAATCGCCTGGTATGGCAAGGACATCTGCGGCATCGAGACTGAACACACGGTGTGGCTGGGCACCAGTCCGGGCATGAGCCTGCACGCGCTGGCACCGCGTAAATCCATGTCGCAGATGACGGAACCCTGTAACCCGTTTCTGACCACCGTGCCGGATGAATATAGCGGCCATCAGCCGTATGTGAACCTTCTCGCTTATGCCGTTCGCAAGGCCGGCGTTAAGCCGGTGGTGTCGGTGACTCTGCACGAGCATACCCCCTGCAATCTCGAGGTATTGCCGCGCACCGACGCCGTGGGCAATCTGCTGGTCTTCATCATCAACCATGACAAGACCGAAGCAACCTACCATGTGGCGATGGACCCCGAGTATGTGAAGAAGACACTGCCGCGGCATGCCACTGCCTGGAACCTGTTGAAGGCCGAAGTCATCGAGAAGGACACTGACGGCGCATTCGAGCTGGCAGTGCCTGCGTCGCGGGTGGCGGTGGTCTATGTGGGGTCGGAAAAAGTGCTGGGGCCGATGCGTGACGCCCAGGCTAATATCACTCGGAAAGACATGTCGGTGCCGAAATATTTCCTAGATCATCCGGAATTGAACACAGCGGAATGGTAATGTCGGCGCGAGGAGAATACGCAATGCATGGCAAGATGACTGTTCGCAAGCGATTATTAGCCGTTGCCTTGGGACAAGAACCGGACTACACCCAAATTTTCAAGTTTTCGGTGCGCCCGTCATGAGTTGGGGATTCCTGCGCACCACGCACGAACGCCTCGTGGCGACCGACATGCCGGCTCATGTCGGCGCCTGCGTGACGAACTGGAAAAAGCGTGAAGTGGAGAGATGGTTCCGCTAACAGGGCATGACAGAGACGATCTACCCGGACTTCAGCCTGGCCTGGGGCGTTGGTAAGACATCGGTTATAAAACCAGTATGCTGCTCAGTTCCGAGCAGATCCGTGAGTTTTGCGTTCCGCTCCTGATGGAAATATATAACCTTGTCCCTAAGTTGTCGAAAAATGGGGACTGGCTCGGGTGTCCCCCGCGAAGCGGAAATTGGGACATCCGTGCCTGTCACCACTTTTCGACAACTTAGGGACTGGTCACCCCCGCATAGCGCGAGTTTTGCTGTCCCTGTATTGAACACAACTATGACAACATCGAACAATGCTTCACGCGCCTGGCCGCTGCCGCACGCGCTGATTCCCACGCCCAGGGAGCTCAGGTTTACTGGCGGGACGGCCAAACGGTATTCCGGAGGAAGAATCAACCGCATATTGCTCTGTGGCAGCACGGATCCCCAAGCGGAATTCGCGACGAGATTTCTGCGGGAACGGCTTGGAAGGATGGCGGAGGTCCGGTGGCAGGTCGTGCGCACAGAGGCCATGGACATTACCGACGCGCGTCCCTCCGACATTCTCCTGTGCGCGGACGGGAGCGCCGCCCTGTCATCGCTGGTTGGATCGGACTTGGCGCGCCTTGAGGATATTGCGGCGTGGCAGGGATATGCCATCCGGTCTGCGGCGGGCTTGCCGGTGGTCCTGTATGCCTGCTCATCGATCGGCTTGCTGTATGCAATCGCCACGCTGTTGCAACTGGTGCGGGCCGATGACGGAAACCTGCTGCTGGAAAACGTGGAGGTCAAGGACTGGCCGGAATTCGAGTACCGGGGCAACAACTGGCTGCTCGGAAACGAATTGTATGGCTGGTCGTATGACCGCGGCGATGGCCTGCAAGCCTACGAGCAGCGGATCGTCCGGAAGCTCGATCTGTGCGTGCTCTACAAGATCAACCTCGTCGTTTTTGACGGCTTCGGGTGGAACCCGGAGCGTTTTCCCGGCTACGGAGCCTTGATGCGCAGGCTGGCCCGTGCGGCCAGGTTGCGGGGCATCAAGCTGGAGTTCGGCGGATACGGCTCGGGATACGGCATG
>Ga0118677_10015779_pt2 | contig 10044 bp, 2 predicted proteins | sample AliMusrvi5mmetaG_FD_86154 | JGI IMG/M metagenome (GOLD analysis project Ga0118677, IMG submission 86154)
GCCTACAGCAATAAACAGCCCCGCATCTATCGAAATGGAATTCTCGCCCGCACCGGGCTCGCGTCGCTCAGAACCACCGTCTACCCCCCCAATCGTATCGGTACTGATCTCAATTTAGTCTCCTCTTTATTTTTCAGCGGCTCCATTGATGAAGCGCGCCTGGCCACCAGTGCCCGATCAGCTGACTGGATCTGGGCAGAATGGATGAATATGGCCTCAAATAATGTGTTTTCAACCTCAAAGATCTACTGTCCACCGGGTACGGTGCTGATGTTCAAATAAAATAAAGAAAGGATTATTATGACAACTTCATTGAAGGCGACTGGAATATGTCTATTGCTGGCCATAGACGCGCTAGTGGCGCCCGCCGGGAATTTATCGATTGCCACCATGCCCCCCGGCGAAGCCCCATCTGCCGATTACGCATTGAGTGTGAATGGCCGTACCGTGCCAGTGTATGTTTGCCGGGTTTCGGCGGTGCCGTTTAATCAAATCTGGCCAGGCTATCAAAGACCACTTGAGCAGACGGAACTCGCGGCATTCGCGAGCTGGGATTCGGCGGATGCCGTAACCGTAAAAGTGACCTCTCAGCGGGCATTCAAATCGGCAGTGGTCCGTCCTCTTGCACACGGGATTGTCCCGGTAGTGTCGGGGCCACGCATCACCTTCAAGATACCGAGGCCGGGACAATACACGCTTGAACTTGACGGCCAGCATCACGCATTACACTTATTTGCCAATCCGCCCGAACGCGGGATCCCCGCAACCAACGCACCGAACGTCCGCTACTTCGGACCTGGCGTTCATCATCCCGGCGAAATCAAACTATCCAGCAACCAAACGGTTTATATTGCGGGGGGGGCGGTGGTTCATGGGTTTATCAGGGGACTTAAAGTATCGAATGTCCGCATTCTTGGCCGGGGAATTATCGATGTCAGCGGGTTTGAACGAGCCAAGGCTGCAGGGGCGATCAATTTGAACGAGTGTACGGACGTGACTATTGAAGGCGTGATTATCCGGGATACCGACGTATGGAGTTGCAGTCTTTTCGGCTGCCGCCGGGCAGAGATCAGCAACATCAAATTTGTAGGACTGTGGCGCTATAACACGGATGGCATTGATATTTGCAACAGCCAGGACATTACGATTCGCGATAGTTTCGTGCGTGCGTTTGATGACTGCATCGCGTTAAAGGGGCTGTGCAATCCACTTGGGCCCACAGATAAAGAAGAAAACTACGATAAAGCGGTCCGCAATATCATCGTCGAGCGGTGTGTGTTGTGGTGTGATTGGGGCCGGGCATTGGAAATCGGACTCGAGACACGCGCCCTGGAAATAGCCCATGTTGTGTTCGCGGATTGCGACATTCTCCGCGCCAACATGGTCGCCATGGATATCCAACATGGTGACCGTGCGACGGTCAGCGACATTCTGTATCGCGACATTCGCGTCGAGATCGACGAGTTTAACCAGCCCCCCCGATTTCAGAAATCAGCAGGCGAGACCTACAGCTATCCGCCAAACGAAAATTATTGTCCACAACTCATGGTGATCGATATGCAGGGTAATTCCGGGGACCAGCAACACGGCCGGGTGCAACAGGTCATCTACCGGAATATTACCGTGACTGGCGGCAACCAGTTTCCCGCATCGTCATTTAAAGGGCGTGACGACGCTCACAATGTGTCTGATATAACAATCGAGAACCTGGTTATTAATGGCCAACGTATTACCACGCCCACTGACGCCCGATTACAACAAGGTCCTTATGTTCAGAATGTCAGCTTCAAGAGCTCCAATCTGCGTGAAGGTCAAAAATGAGATTACCTGTAATGGCTTGCACAGTGGCACTTGCGGCATGTTTTACGGGCCCTATCCTCGCGGAGGCAGATCCCGCCATACCCCCGCAGTATGTTGGCGCGCCCCTGGCCTGGCATTCCGTTACCAACCGCGGGTTCACCGGTATCCCCAGCCTGGCCATCGCCCCCGGCGGGAGATTATGGGCCACCTGGTATGCGGGGATCACTCCGGGCGAAGACGATAATACCTATGTGGTACTAACCACGAGTGGCGATAACGGCAAAACCTGGGAAGAGGTATTGGTCGTTGATCCTGATGCAGGCGGTCCCCGGCGTACCTTCGACCCGGAACTCTGGCTCGCTCCTGATGGAAAGTTACGTTTGACCTGGACCGAGCGGCACAGTGCGGATTTTCCCACCGATAGCCTGTGGATGCTGGAAATCAGCAATCCTGACTCCGAAGCATCGCCGTGTACTCCGCCTGTGCGAATCACGGACGGCGTTATGATGTGCAAGCCGCTGGTACTCACAACCGGCGAGTGGGCGCTCCCCGTTTACAAATTAATCACAACGCCAGGGGTCTATACGAAGCCAGGCACAAGGATGGTCGTCTCGACCGATCAAGGCAAAACCTGGTCAATCCGGGGTAGCGCAACGATACCTGATGCAGTCCGCTCATTCGACGAGCACATGTTCGTCGAACGCAAGGATGGCTCGCTCTGGATGCTGGCGCGCACTCAATACGGGATTGGCGAGAGTGTCTCCCATGATCGGGGTGTGACCTGGCCCGACATTGCCCCCTCCACATTGATGAATCCTTCGTCGCGATTTTTCATCCGCCGGCTGGCCTCGGGCAATCTGCTACTGGTAAAAAATGGACCGCCGAACCAACAAACCAGCCGTTCGCAGTTAACGGCCTATATCTCAAACAACGATGGTGCCAGTTGGCAGGGCGGGCTGTTACTGGACGAACGTGAAGGGGTTTCCTATCCCGACGGCCAGCAGGATAATACCGGGCTCATCCGCATCGTTTACGATCTCAACCGCATTAGCGACCGCATGATCCTGATGGCTTCGTTTCGCGAAGAGGATGTACTCACCGGACAAACCAATGCCGCGAGCGTCAGCCTGCGCCAGATTGTGAGTCAGGGAAGCCTTACGACATTCCACATGTTTGTATTCGGCAAAAGTTCGGCCAACCCATCGGAACTCTGGCACTATGCCGGCTCGGGAACGAATTTTATTCTCGTTAACAAGATCTTCACTAACATCAATTTTGCGGGTGGGATGACCTACGGACCGGACAATAACCTCTATGCGACAGTTGCGGCCGCCTCAGCCCCCCCAGCCGTCAAACGCAGCTCTGGATTTTCGCCAGTAGGGGCCACAGAAGCCCTCTTCCTGTCGAGTAACGACACCGTCAACCTTACCGGTCCGCGCGCACTGGATTTCCGCGCGAATGGCGACTTGTATGTGGCTGATTACGCTGCCAACTCCGTAAAATGGTTCAACACCAACGGAACACCACTTGGCAGTTTCGCCTTTGATGGAGTGTTCGCATTGGACGTAGGCTCTGACGACGCGCTCTACGTGGGATCCAATCGAAATCCGACAGGCATAGTGGCCCGGTTGGATTGGTCCGGTTCGGCTTGGATACAGACCTGGGCCGTGTCGAATCTATTCTCGGCTCAGTCTGTGCGCCAGCACGGAGACTATGTCTATTTAACCACGTATACAGCCGCCAACCAGACCACCTCGGCGGTGGTCAAAGTCAGTGCGGCCACCGGGCAGATACTGGGGACCTGGCCCATTCCGTCCGCCCTGGGTCTTGTAGGCATGGATTTCGCCCCCGACGGCAACCTGTATGTTACAGCTAACGTATCCAACAATGTGATTCGTTGTGTCATAAATGCGAGTGGTGATATTACAGGAACGCCTGATATTGTCATCTCTGGATTGAGCATTCCCCGTGGCCTCACCATCGTCTCCCAGCCGATTGTGGAGTTCAAGTTCAACGAATCCGGAACCAGCGCCCTCGGCTCCGGCTGGGACCCCATGCCGATGACCCTGTTCAACTCCAATGGTGTGGCGACCGACCTGCACAGCACGTCCGGCTCAGGCCTATTGGGGGGACTGGGGCGCCCCGGCTCGGACACTGATCGAGCCTTCGACAACACCGCTTCCACCGGAATGGGTACCAATGGTATCGGCGGATACGCGCAGCATACCGGAGACTGTGATTCGGCGGATACGTTTGTCTCATTCACGTTGTCCGGCTGGTTCAAGACCAAGTCCACCACGCCTTTGGCAGACGCCGCCAGATTGATCGATAAACGCGATGGCAGTACATATGGATATTCCTGCCTGGGAGTTAAAGGCGCACCGGGTAAGATGGAATCCGACCTTTTCGGGTCAGCATTAAGCACAACCACAACAAGTTGGTCGAACACCCAGACTTGGGTTTTCTTCGCCGTCACCTATGACGGCACCCAGCCCACCCAGAATCTCAAATTCTACCGAGGCTATCGGACTGCAAACGATATCGGAGGGGCCGATCCATCTGTCACCTTAATGCAAACGCTGGATGCAAACCTCGGGACGATATCAAACAGCACCGCGAAGTTGACCCTTGGTAATGCCCCAGCGGCAAATATCCGCCCCTTCGACGGCTATCTGGACAATATCCGCATCCACGGCACGCAGGTACCGAACGATGCAGGCGGGGCACTGAGCCTGGCCACCCTGGAAGCGCTCCGCCAGGCGGACATGGGTAATCCCCCGGCGATCTCAAATACAGATCCCTCCGCAATCAGTTCAACGACTGCCACCTTGAACGGCTATCTCACCTCCACCGGAGCTTCGCCCACCTACGTAACGGTCTTCTGGGGAACCACCGACGGCGGAACAAATGCCGGAAGCTGGCAACACACCAACACCTTCCCCAATGCCCGGGCGGTTGGCCCGGTGGCCACAAACGTCACACTGGGTACACCTAACATGACCTACTACTACCGCTATTGCGCCACCAATGCCTCCTTCGCCCCCGTGTGGGCGCCGATATCGTCCTGGTTCGTTGCAGGAGACGTTACCGTGACCGCCACCGATGCGTCGGCGTCCGAAATCGGACCGGATACGGGGACCTTCACCGTATCGCGACCGTCGGGTGCAACAAACGAGGCGCTGACCGTCAATTACACTGTCAGTGGCACCGCCACTGCCGGAACAGACTACAACAATACGCTGGGAGCAAGCGTAGTCATCCCCGCCGGCTCGAACAGCGCCACCGTCACGGTCACGCCGATTCCTGACCGGTTATTCGAGCCCGCCGAGACCGTGATCTTGACCCTGGGCAATGGTTTGTATGCCATCGGCACAGCCAACACCGCAACTGTCACCATTGCCGCCGACATCCCCGCAACCTGGCTGGAACATGCGCAGATCACGTTTTCCGGCTATACCAAGAGCGAGATCCTTTCGAACTTCCCGGTATTGGTCAGATTTGGCGGCAACATCACGGGATTCGACTACAACCAATTCCTGTCCGGCAACAACTCGGACTTGCGGTTTGCAGACGCAACCCAGACCAACGAATTGAACTATGAGATCGACACCTGGGACACAAACGGAACCTCGTACGTCTGGGTTCAGGTTCCGGCTCTCACCGACACCAACACCAGCATTTGGGCTTATTGGGGGAAGGCGGGTCTGACCACACCCGCCTACACCACCAACGGTGCGACCTGGTCAAATGGCTACGTGCTCGTCGCCCACCTGGCTCAAGCCAGTGGTTCGGAGCGTGACTCCTCACCTTTTGTCAACCATAGCGCAGTACCTTCCGTTAATGTAAATCAATCGACCGCCGGGGTGATTGGAACCGGCGTCGGTCTGACCTCCAATGCCAACAACAGTTATGTAAACTTCGGGAATACCGGCGCCCCCTCAAATTCCTTTACTATTGGAATGTGGGTCAAGACCGCGACGGCCATCGCGCTGGCCTCAGAAAACACCAGTGGATTCGATGGCCTCACTGCGCCCCAACAATACGCGTGGCAGCCGAACCACCTGGCAGGGACAGACTGCGGAGTGGGGCTAACGGTTGGCACAAACGGAGTCCAAGTTGCTGAGCATGCGGATAATTACATGCCGGTGTTGGCCAGCTACACCTATCCTACAGCCGACAGCGGCTGGAATTACATCGTGGTAGCCTACAGCAATAAACAGCCCCGCATCTATCGAAATGGAATTCTCGCCCGCACCGGGCTCGCGTCGCTCAGAACCACCGTCTACCCCCCCAATCGTATCGGTACTGATCTCAATTTCGTATCCTCGTTATTTTTCAGCGGGTCCATCGACGAAGCACGTCTGGCCACTGGCACCCGATCAGCCAACTGGATCTGGGCGGAATGGATGAATATGGCTTCAAACAGTGTTTTCGCCACCACTCACAATTACCTGTTAAAGGGGACGGTATTCTCATTACGATAATCGGATTCAGGAAAGCAACACCGATGCGACTGAACATGAACAACGGCTTTGGGCGGCTCCTATGGGCAGGCATCTATTGTTTGCTGATTGAAAACGGAGCCGTAACGGATGTTCACGCGGCTGACAACTACACGACGTGGCAGTGCAAAATGCCCATCACCTTCATTGGCTATAACAAAACTGAAACGTTGACGAACTTCCCGACGCTGGTCGCATTGAGCACAAACCTTCCCGGATTCAACTATAGCCAATTCCTGTCCGGGCAAAACTCGGATCTGCGGTTCTCGGATGCGACCCGGACCAACGAACTGAACTATGAGGTCGACACCTGGAACACAAACGGAACCTCCTATGTGTGGGTTCAGGTGCCCCTCCTCGCGACCACCAATACCGGCATCTGGGCCTACTGGGGAAAAGGCGGCCTGCCCGCGCCGTCCTACTCCGCCAATGGAGCGACCTGGTCGAATGGATACTCCCTCGTCGCCCACCTGGCTCAAGCCAGTGGTTCGGAGCGCGACTCCTCACCATTTTTCAACCATAGCCTGGTGCCTTCTCCAAGCGTCAATCAAACAGCAGCAGGAGTGATTGGAAATGGCGTCGGCCTCACCTCCACCACCAACGATAGCTATGTCTTTTTTGGAAATACCAGCGCTCCGTCCAACTCCTTCACTTGCGGGATGTGGGTCAAGACTTCAACAGCCATTGCGATGACCACAGAAAACACAAACGGAATCACGGGACTCACCGGTCAGCGATTCGCATGGGAGCCGGAATACTCGGAAGCTGACGGAGGCGCCGGACTATCGGTTGGAACAAACGGAGTCCAGGTATTCGAGCATGGGAACTCGTACCTGCCTGCGTTGGCCAGCTATACCTATCCTGCTGCGGACAGTGGATGGAATTACCTTGTTGTGGTTTACAGCAACAAACAGCCTCGAATCTATCGGAATGGCACGCTCGTCCGTACCGGGCTTGCGTCCTCCAGGCCGGCAGTCCGCCCCCCCCATCTGATCGGCAACCGGATAAGTGATGAATATTTCGGCGGGTCAATCGAAGAAGCACGTCTGGCAGCCGGTGCCCGATCAACCGACTGGATCTGGGCAGAGTGGATGAATATGGCTTCGAACACTGTGTTTTCCACTAACGGAATCATTCAAATCGCAGGGGAACCGTCCATCCAAGACAACGGTATTTCCAATTACACCCTTACCCATGTGACCGCTTCCGGCTATCTCAATTCAACGGGAACAGCGGACACAACAGTCTTCCTCTTCTGGGGTCCGACGGATGGAGGCACCAATGCCGCCGCCTGGGCGAACACAAACCTGTTCACCACACCCTGGCCGACGCGGGTAGGCCCGCTTAGCGCCAACATTACATGGGGCGTGGCGGGCCTCACCTATTACTGCCGTTACTACGCGACAAACGCCAACGGCGCCTGCTGGGCGAATCCCACATTGAACTTCATGGCCGGCGCAGTGAACATTGAAGCCACCGACGCCTCTGCCGCTGAGGAAGGGACGGATACCGGCACCTTCACCGTGTCACGGCCGGCAGGGGCGACCAATGAAGTGCTGACTGTCGGTTACACCATCGGTGGTTCCGCTGTTCCCGGAACGGACTACATTCCCCTGAGCGGGAGCGTGATCATCCCCGCCGGCGCAAATAGTGCCACGATCACAGTCACACCCATTCCCGACCGCTGTTTCGAAAAAGAGAAGACCGTAACCGTCACCCTGACCGGCGGTTTGTATGCCATCGGCATGGCTGGCGCGGCGACCGTAACCATCGCCGCCCATGATGCCTCATCCTGGTTAGAGACAGCGCAGATCATTTTTTCGGGCTACACGAAAAATGAAACCCTCACCAACTTTCCGGCGCTGGTCATACTTGGAACCAATCTTCCAGCGTTCAGTTACAGTCAATTCCTCTCCGGCTCAAATTCGGATTTGCGGTTCGCGGACGCCACCAAAACCAATGAACTGAACTTCGAGATCGACACCTGGAACACGAACGGGAGTTCGTATGTGTGGGTCCAGGTGCCAGTACTCTGCGGATCGAACACGGTAATCTGGGCTTCGTGGAACAACCCGGCTGCCACCGTGCCGGTCTATACAACCAACGGGGCGGCTTGGTCCAACGGGTATGCGGCGGTCTGGCATCTTGGCGAGACGACCGCCACCAGTCGCGATTCGACGATAAACCGGAATGACGGCACCAATTTCGGAAACACCACCGTCACCTCTTCCGGACGAATCGGGTCGGCCAAGGCATTCGACGGCGCGGGCGACGGTGTGGACTGCGGCACGCTGCCAAGCCTGGACGTCGCACTGCCGCGCACAATCTCCGCCTGGATCAAGCCGGCGGCCTTGAAGGTGAATGCCGGCGTGCTGGGCAAGAACTTTCAGAGGAATAACACCACTTACTCCTATGTCATGGCCGTCAGCAACAGCGTCTTGTCTGCTTACGACAGCGGCGCATGGCGGCAGTCTCCGAATGCCGGCATCGCCATCGGCAACTGGTATCACGTGGCTTACGAAACAAGTGGCGACGGCGGCATCCGGTTCTATGTCAACGGGCAGAACGTCGGGACCTCCACCTGGAATCACACGGATACCGCAACGCACAATGTTTACATTGGCAGTTGGTACAGCGGGGCGACAACATACGATTTCAATGGGACGATTGATGAGGTAAGCATCTCGCGCGTGGCGCGCGGATCGAACTGGGTTTGGGCGAGTTGGGCCAACCAAACGACAAACTCGACCTTCGCCGCCTATGGCTTGGCGCAAGGTGTGCTGGGCCTTCAGGCTCTGCCTGCGACCGCCGTCGGCGTCACCAATGCCACCGTGAACGGCGCGCTGTTGAATGACCCCGGATCGACGGGCACCGAACTCGCCTTGTGCTGGGGGTACGCGGACGCCGGCAAAGGAGCCACGAGCGACTGGCCGAATGTCGTCTCCCTTGGCAACGGCTGGACCAAAGGGGCCTCGTTCAGCAACCTGCTCTCCGGGCTGCTCTCCGGCAGCACGTACGTCTATAGATGCTATGCGGCAAACGCGGGTGTGGTTGCTGGCGGAGTTTGGTCGGAGGCGCAGAGCTTCACCACTATTTATCGTCCATCCGTCACAAACCTGGGGCCGGTGAACGGCTATGCCACCACCTGGTTGCGGGGGCAGGTGACGGATGCAGGCCTCGATACACCCTATGTGTGGTTTTATTGGTGGGCGAATGGGAGCGCGACGACGAATGTCATTCCAATGGGGCAGCCGAGCGGCGTCTTTTCGAACGCCATCACCGGACTCATCCCCTATACGAATTACCAGTACAGCGTCCTGGCGTCCAACCTCGCGGGCGGAACGTGGTCGTCCGTCTCGAACTTCCAGACACTCATTGTCTTGCCCACCGTGACAAACACGGGGGCCCAGGTCCTCAGTCCGTTTGCAGCGCAATTGCAGGGCGCGGTGACGAACACGGGCGGAGATACGCCGCAGGTTTGGTTCCTGTGCTGGCTGAACGGCGGCGCGACGACCAACGCGTATGGGGTTGGCGCGACGAGCAACGCGTGCAGCGCCTTGGCCTCGGGTCTGCTGCCAGGATCGAGCTATACGTATATGCTGATGGCCTCCAACCTGGCGGGCCCCGTCTACTCCGGAACGAATGGGTTCCTGACGCTTGCGGAGACCACCTTCTACGTTGCGACCAACGGAAACAACAGTTCCAACGGCCTGTCGTGGGCGTCGGCCGTAAGCAACGTTGA
>Ga0118677_10016618_pt1 | contig 10044 bp, 7 predicted proteins | sample AliMusrvi5mmetaG_FD_86154 | JGI IMG/M metagenome (GOLD analysis project Ga0118677, IMG submission 86154)
ATGTTTTGCTGGAAGAAAAACTGTCGGAGAATGCAACCGCCATGGGAATAATTTTCCGTGACAAAATGAAGGCCTTTAAATCACCCTTGATCGCCGAAGTGCGCGGCAAAGGTTTGCTGAACGCCATTCAGATCAACCCCGTCAAAGGCAAGCAGGCCTGGGATCTCTGTCTGGTGATGAAAGAAAATGGGATTCTGGCCAAGCCCACGCACGAACATACCATCCGGTTTACGCCACCGCTGGTCATCAATGAAACCCAAATGCTGGAAGCGATCGCACTGATTCAACAATCGATGCAGGAATTTGTCTGAAAGGTTGAGTGAATTAAAAATATCGAAGGGTTTGAAGTGCAAGACATTTCAAACCCTTTATTTTTTCTGGTTTGTCGATTTTATTTGGATTCCATCACTGCTTCAAACCGGGCCAATTGAACCTCATCGGCACTGTTGAGCGTGAGGATCGATTTTTTAACGACAAAATTGTGAACCAACTTCAACTCCTCCCTGAAAACCTGTTCCGTTTTCATGTTGACACAGGCCATCTTGGTTGTTGCCGTTGTCGTAAGGCGAATCGATGACTCCTCATTTTGGTCGTACTTTCCTAAAATCCTGTTGCATCCTGCGAAAGCCGTAAATTTCCCATCACTGGTAAGTTGCAGGTAGCAATATTCATTGGACATCGGTTTGGCGACGACTGCCTGACCTGCCAATTCGACCAATTTCCACTTGGTACCCACCAACGGGACCTCATTGGCAGCCGAAGATTTGTGCGGACCATTCTGGCAAGCTGTAGCCAGCATACACAGGCTTGTTATGAAACCTATAAATGTTGAACATCTCATGGTATCTATTTTTTTGAGGAGGATGAATCCCCTGTTTTTTTATCGTCAGAAAATCGTTCCTTCAAGTTGTCGATGGCTTCGTCCACCTCTTTTGCAAACTTCTCTCCAAAAATTTTGGTGCGGCTAAGGAGTGTTTCCGCTTTTGATTCTGCTTTCCCCCTAAAGTCTTCCACCTTACCGGGAAGTTCGCTTTCTTTCACCTCTTCAATTTTTTTATCCACGTAATCGCCAACCTGTCCAAGCAAATCCGTCATTTTTGCAAAGCTCTCGCTCTCCTTGAATTTTCCGAAACCCTCGCTCAAGGCTTTTTCCGCCTTATCTGCCATCTCCCTCGTTTTCCCGAGCAAATCGTCAGAATTTTGCATGTTGTATTTTTTACGAATTAAATGGTATTTTGATTTAACCTTCAAAATTAACCAAATTATTGATTTCGAGTAAAAAATAAAGACCCATTCAATTTCGCGCCATCAAAAAAACACCCTGCAAACCAATGTCGGCAGGGTGTTTCATTTCATTTATTAAGTTTAATTTCAGAGACTTTCTCCAAAATCTTCACGGAACTTGGCAACCAACTTATCGACCCAGTCGCCGATTGGTTTCAGCTTTCCGACGAAGAAACGGAGTACAGGAGGTTCTTCTGTCCATTCCAGTCCGCCAATCAGGTGTCGGTTGTCGTACAGCCATTTGATTCTGTCCTCTGCATACTTGATCTGGGACAAGGTAAATACCCTTCGCGGGAAGGCCAGGCGAAGCAATTCTACATCGGCCAGCACATCATTTCCATTTTCATCCCGGACACTGGAGATGGTACCTCGCTCCATGCCACGGATACCTGAGGCAACATACAAGGCAGCCGCAAGTGCACCCGCAGGATATTGTTCCTGTGGCACATGGCTGATAAATTGGCCAGCATCCAGGTGACATCCCAATCCTCCGGAGGGAGTGATGACGGGAATTCCGCTCTTGTCGAGGGTGTCGACCAGGTATTTGATGAAGGTCGGAGAATGGCTGATCACATCAAAATCGAGCGTTTCGTAAAGTCCAACAGTCATTGCCTCTATTTCGCGTACACTCATCCCGCCATAGGTAAGAAAACCTTCGAATAGCGGAACCCAGTCGCGCATCATCATGTAGATTTCGCGGTTGTTGGTGCAGATGCCACCACCCCGACTACAACTCACCTTGCGACCGGAGAAATAGGAGAAATCGGTATAGCTGAGCATTTCGTGCATGATCTCCTTGAGCGATACATCCTGGTAACCTTCTTCCCGAACTTTGATAAAATAGAGGTTTTCGTTGATCAGGCTGGTATCCATCAACAATTTGATGTTATGAGCCTTCGCGATAGCGGATACCTCGCGCAGGTTCTTCATGGAAAAAGGCTGCCCCCCGATCAGGTTGGTACCGGCTTCGAAACGTATAAAAGCCACATTTTCGGCACCCCATTTCTCAATCACCTTGTTGAGTTTGTCGATGTCCATATTTCCCTTGAAAGGAAAATCGCTTTTGGTCTTGAGCGCTTCGTCGGTATAAATTTCCTCTACAACCCCGCCGCACATCTCGATGTGGGCCTTCGTCGTGGTAAAGTGATAATTCATTGGAATGACCATTCCGGGTTTGACGAATGATTTGGAGATGATGTGCTCTGCTGCCCTTCCCTGGTGAACAGGCAAGTAATATTTTTGGTTGAATACGTCCTGAATGGCTTTTTCAAGTTTGGTATAGCTGGCAGATCCTGCATACGAATCGTCTGCCACGCTCATGGCTGCTATCTGATTATCGCTCATCGCGTTGGTCCCTGAATCCGTAAGCATGTCGAGGTAAACATCCTTGTTCATCAGCAGGAAAGTATTGAATCCTGCACCAAAGATGGCTTCCTTGCGTTCTTCGACGGGCAACAAGTTAAGTTTCTGTACTACACGGACCTTGTGCATCTCCAAAGGAGTCACCTCGCCGCTGTAAAATTTGACGGTTTTCAGTTTTTCTGATTTTTCCATTGTTGAATTAATTTGGCTAAAAAATTTCTGATTATAAGCAAAATGGCTGAAATAAACCGATTATGAAACCAATAAAGCCATCATACTTTCGGTTAGTTATTGCATTTTGCGAGTTTACAAATTAAAAATTCCCCCGTCAACTATTTTTGGGGTTTATGAACGGACTGACAGCTATTTATATTGCATAAAAACAACCGCTTCAAACCGGTAGTAGGGCTGTTTAAAATTCTTCCTTCGATTCTCTCCTAAACCCATCCAGAGAACCCGCCATCCGAAAGGAATCGCTATCTTTGACAAAATTAAACCAGCTGTGTCAGAGGATTTGGAATACCATCTGATCAATTTTCGCCTTCTATGATTCAATTCGACAAAAGAATACTGAAGAACGGACTCCCGGTCATTGTTCATACCGACCGCAGCACCCCTTTCGTGGCCGTCAATGTCTGCTACAATGTGGGATCGAAGCATGAAGATCCCAACCGGACGGGCTTTGCACACCTTTTTGAGCACCTCACCTTTGCCGGCTCCGTTCATGTTCCCGATTTTGATACGGCCGTTCAGAGAGCAGGTGGTGCAAACAATGCCTTTACCTCCAACGACCTGACCAATTATTACATCACCCTTCCTGCCAACAACATTGAAACAGCCCTGTGGCTGGAATCGGATCGTATGATTGGTCCCAAATTTTCGAAGAAAGGACTCGATGTCCAGAAAAAAGTGGTGATCGAAGAGTTCCGGCAACGCAATCTCAACAGACCCTATGGCGATGTCTGGCACCTGCTACGCGATCTAGCCTACAAGGTGCATCCCTACCGCTGGCCAACCATCGGACTGGTGCCCGAACACATTGCCTCTGCCACCCTAACCGATGTAAAGGATTTTTTCTTTCACCATTATGCGCCCAACAACGCAGTACTGGTTATCAGTGGCAATGTTGGCTCTACAGAAGCGTTCCTGCTTGCCGAAAAATGGTTTGGCGACATCCCTTCGCGGGAGATCACCCACTACCCTTTCCTAAAGGAGCCCAGGCAGGAAACAGATCGGGAATTAACTGTTTACAGGGATGTCCCAATCGACACCTTTTATGTGGCCTGGCACATGGGTGCCCGGAATGAGAAGAGCTTTTACGTGCTCGACCTTCTGTCTGACATCCTGTCAAATGGTAGTTCATCCAGGTTTGAGGTAAAGCTGGTGAAGGAACAGAAACTTTTCACCGAAGCAGATGCCTATCTCTCAGGGGAAAACGAGCCTGGATTATTTGTGGCCACCGGAAAGGCTTCTCCAGGTGTCGACATCCACCTGGCCAGGGAAAAGATGCTGGAAGAAATTATGATGACTGCCGAAACCTCCATCACCGATTATGAACTGGAAAAGGTGAAGAACCGGGTGGAAGCAGACCTGTTGCTCAACGAGATTGGCTATCTTGAAAAGGCCATCCAACTGGCATCATTTGAAATTATGGGAGATGCATCCGAAATAAACAGACAGGGAGAACATTATCTCAGCATAACTGCAACCGATCTTCTGGAGACAGCCAGAACGCTGTTCCGAAAGGGAAACCGAAATACGCTGAATTATCTTGCCCTCCAAAATCCTAAAAAATGAGCTCATTCAGAACCATAGCACCCCAGGTCCACTCCGTCGAAAAAATTGACTTTGTGGAGCCTGAACACCAGTTACTGCCAGGTGGAACCTCTTTTTTTACCCTTTACGGAGGAACACAAGAGATTGTGAAGCTGGATTTCAGTTTCAAGGCAGGCAACTGGTATGAAAGCTCAAAATTGGAGAGCCTGATGGCTGCCTCCATGATATCAGAAGGCACCTCCGGGAAATCGGCCCGTGAAATTGCCGACCGGATAGATTTTTACGGGGCACAACTCAATTCTCTTCCCTATTACGACAACAATTATGTCTCGTTATTGTCGCTTAAAAAACACCTTCCCCATTTGCTTCCATTGCTCGCGGAAATCATTCAGGATGCCTCCTTTCCCGAAAATGAGTTTGAGATCATCCGTCAAAAGCGCAAGCAACGGGCACAGGTCGATGCAGAAAAAGTCGGACTTGTGGCTCAGCGGAATTTTATGCAGGCAGTGATGGGAAAGGATCATCCCTATGCACCAGTCGCCTCACCTGAATCCTATGATCTGGTGACGCTAGAAGGGGCAAAAAGCCACTACCTGAGACATTATTATTCTGCTAATGCCACCCTTTTTGCCTCGGGAGATGTAGATGATTCGGTAACCCGGATGATCGTAGACAATTTCGGTGCCGGTTGGGGGACCCCGTTCCCTTTCAAGAAGAACCAGCCGGAAGTTCAAGGTTCGACCCAAAAGAAAATGTTCCTTGAGCGTGAAAATGCCAACCAAAATGCCGTCACCATCGGGAAAAGAGTCCCCACCCAGCACCATCCGGATTCTCCGGGATTAAAACTGGTAACCACAATATTTGGAGGCTATTTTGGTTCACGATTGATGAGCAACCTTAGGGAAGAGAAAGGGCTTACCTACGGCATCCATGCCTCTGTCGTCTCTTTCGTTCGGGATGCCATTTTTATGATCCATGCTGAAGTTACAGCCGAAAAAACGGAAGAGGCTATCCGGGAGATTTTTTACGAAATGCAGCGTCTGCGCGATGAGTTGGTCCCCGAATCTGAACTCGAGCCCTTGCGCAGTTTTTTGCTTGGCAGAATGCTAGAAGATTTTGACGGACCCTTTGCCCGTGCCCAGAGCTTCTCCTCTCTCTACGAAGCAGAACTCGAGGTTGGCTATTTTGACAAAATCATTCACGCCATCAAAACTACGACACCCGAACAAATCAGGGACCTTGCCCGTCGTTACCTGGATCCTGAAACCATGTATACCGTGGCTGCGGGGAAGAGATAATGTGCTAATGTGCTATTTGGAAAGGTTTGCTCAATAAATTTGCCTTTTTGTAATACTTCATACAGTAGTTCTGAAATTAGAAATTTTTATTGGTAATTCCGGAATTCCCGTATTTAAAGCGAGTTGTAAGTATATTGACAATTAGCTAATTAGTGACATTATTTAAAAAAAACAGACAACCAACTCACCTCCTGCTCTGCATTAGCAAATTAGCATATTAACACATTAGCACATTAACCTCCCCTGCCAGCTATCTCTTTCTTCCAAAAGCTTCTCAACGACGGCCACGAATTCGTAATTTTTTAAGCCCCAGTTGGGGCCAATCACCATCCCGGCAGGTGCAGAACTGACAAATCGCTGGACGATGATTTCAGGGGAGAGATGTTCCAGAAAGCGCACCACCAGGTCTGCATAGCTCTTCATTTCAAAGAGATCATAAGCAGCAGGGTTATCCCGGTATTCAGCAGCCATTTTGGTACCTTTGTGGATCTGAAGCTGATGTAGCTTGATGCTCTGAACAGGTAACCCGGAAAGGATTTTCGCCGTTCCAATAAAATCTGCATCGGTTTCACCGGGAAGTCCAAGGATCAGGTGGATGCAATTGTCGATTCCTCTGGCGGAAATCCTCTGAATGGCCGTTATCGACTCCTGAACCGTATGGCCGCGGTTGATCCGTTGGAGGGTCTCTTCCCGGAAACTTTCAACACCCAGCTCGATCGAAACATAACATTTTGCTGCAAACTCGGATAGAAGGTCGAGTACTTCGCTGCTCAGGCAATCCGGCCGAGTGGCAATGACCAGTCCGATCACACCAGGATGGCGCAATGCTTCTTCATAAGATTGGCGTAGAACGGCCACCGGAGCATAGGTATTGCTGAAAGCCTGAAAATAGGCCAGGTAACGCATCGTCGGGTATTTTGCAGAGAAGAATTCAATCCCTTTGGCAAGCTGTGCGGCAATATTCTCCTCCAGTCTGCAATAATCAGGATTGAAGCTCTTGTTGTTGCAATAGGTGCACCCACCGACTGCTCGACTACCATCCCTATTGGGACAGGTAAAACCTGCATCCAGAGATATCTTCTGTACGCGCCCTTCGAACCGCTTTCTGAAATAAGCCGAATAATCATTGTATCTTTTGGGGCTGCCCCATGAAAATTCTCTCTGCAACATGGATTTCAATTTGTGCACAAAAATAGCAGAACCATTAGATTTTAATGAACAAACGATTGTGTATAAATTTAAGCCGATTGTGGATCGAAAATTTTTGGAATGATTTTCAATTTCCTATATTCATCCTGTCGAAAAAATAATTTGAAAACCATGTTTACAAACAGCGACCAGGAGCAAATCAACGAAAGGGGCAGTAACCTCCCGGAAATCCAAAACCAGATTTCTCATTTCAAAAAAGGGTTCCCATTTCTGAAAACAGTGGAGGCCGCCGGTATTGGAAATGGCATTGTCCGACTATCAGAAAATGAGTGCCTGCACCTGGTTTCCTACTACGAGGCCAGATTGAATGAAGGAACCGTCCCGCTTAAGTTTGTGCCGGCTTCGGGAGCTGCAAGCAGGATGTTCCAATCGCTTTTCTCTTTCCAGGAGGAGGCTTTCAACAACAAGGAAGCCGCCATGCAACTGGAAAATCCCAAACACAAGGCGGTCAAACAATTTTTCGACAGGATCATGGATTTTGCCTTTTATCCTGCCGTCCTGGCCAAACTCGGTTCACTTACGCATCCCTGCGGTTCCTTCAAATACCTCGAGATATTGCAGGCAGTACTTTCCCCGGAAGGGTTGAACTATGGCTTTCTGCCGAAAGGATTGCTCGATTTTCACGACTATTCGGGGATTAGCCGCACGCCGGCGGAGGAGCATCTGGTAGAAGGAGCCCTGTATGGAACCGATGCCAACGGATTGGTAAAACTTCATTTCACGGTTTCTCCCGAGCATCTTTCCCTCTTCAAAACCAAGTGCGAAACAGCTGCTGCTCTTTTCGAGAAAAGATACGAGGTGAAATACGAGATCACTTTTTCAGAGCAAAAATCCTCTACGGATACCATCGCCGTCGATGAAAACGACGAACCGTTCCGCACAGCCGAAGGAAAACTGTTTTTCAGACCCGGTGGACACGGAGCCTTGCTGGAAAACCTGAACGATCTGCAGGCAGATCTGATTTTCGTAAAAAACATCGACAATGTAGTCCCTGACCGCCTCAAGGATGATACGATCAAATACAAAAAAGCCATTGCCGGACTCCTGCTCGATCGCCAACAGCGGATATTTAACTACCTGCAGATTCTGGAAGATCAGGCCGATCAACTGGAGGAAAGTATCCTGGATGAAATGAGTGACTACCTGGAACAGGAGTTATCGACCATTCCTGCCGGGAAAGTCCCCTTGGTTGAAAAAACTGAAAGAATCCAGTACCTGCGATCAAAATTTAACCGCCCGATTCGCGTATGCGGAATGGTAAAAAATGAGGGAGAGCCTGGCGGGGGTCCCTTCTGGGCCATCCAATCGGATGGTACTACCACCCTTCAGGTGGTCGAAAGCAGCCAGATTGACCTGAAAAATCACCTGCAGGCAGCCATTGCAGCCAAGGCCACCCATTTCAATCCCGTTGACCTTGTGTGTGGCGTGCGCAATTACAAGGGTGAGAAATTTTCGCTTCCTGATTTCAGGGATCCCGAAACCGGCTTCATCTCCTCCAAGTCGAAAGACGGAAAACCATTGAAAGCCCAGGAACTGCCAGGTCTTTGGAACGGTGCCATGTCGGACTGGCTGACTATTTTTGCAGAAGTTCCGGTCACTACTTTCAACCCGGTAAAAACCGTAAATGACCTATTGAGGGCGGAACATCAACCACTTTAACCCATTTTGATTACCTTTGTACCGATTTTAAGCCGATTGTTATGATGTGGGAAGAGTCCAGGGATAATTTCGAAAGCAAAGAATTTGCCGCGGTGTTCAAGCGTTACAAGCAGATGCTGACGGAACAGCGTACGGAATTTTTTGACGTGGGTGATTTCGAATTCATTGCAGACCAATACATCGACAAAGGTCAGTTCTCCAATGCCTTGCAAGCCTGCGAGATCGCACTAAGACAGCATCCAAACTCCATCATCGTCAAGATTAAGAAAGCACAGATTTATCTCTCCCAGCTAAAGGTCCAGAAAGCCATTCACCTGTTGCTGCAAATTGAGGAGATAGAATCTACCAACCCGGATGTGATGATGATGCTGGGTACCTGCCACAACCTGCAGGGAGAGCACCTGCTGGCCACCGAATATTTCAGGAAGGCGGAACAACACTCTTTTGAGGACCGCGATGAGCTTCTTTACAACATTGGCATCTCATTCATTCAAACAGGTGCCTACGATGAGGCCCTGACTTACCTGAAAAAGGCTTTGGATGAAAATCCGGATCATGAACCAGTTCTCTATGACCTCGCCTTCTGTTACGAAAAATTGGGAGACGACGAGTCGGCCATCGCCTATTACAACAGCTACCTCGACATTGACCCTTTTTCGGAGTCGGCCTGGTACAACCTCGGAATTATTTACAACCGGCTGGAAGATTTTGCCAAGGCAATTGAATCGTATGATTTTGCACTGGCCATCGATGCAAACTATTCGGCCGCCATCTTCAACAAGGCCAATGCCTTGTCTGCCATAGAACGTTTCCAGGAATCCATTGATGCCTACCATGAATACCTGCTGGTGGATCCGGACTCTGTCGATGCCCACCTCTACCTGGCCGATTGTTATTTTCAGATGGATGACTACGAAAATGCAGAACTCTACTACGATAAAACCATCCGCATGGAGCCCAATTGCTCGGATGGCTGGTTTGGTGCCGGACTGGTGATGTTGATCAACGACAAATCCATCGAAGCCATTCCACTGCTGAAAAAATCGCTCGATATCAATCCCGATTGTGCCGAATGCTGGAACGCCCTGGGCAAGGCTTTTGCTGCACAGAAAAATTTCAGCAAGGCTGAATCCGCCTATAAAAAAGCACTTGAACTCGACGACGAGATAGCAGAATACTGGCTCTCCTATGCCGATCTGATGTTCAACAACAACAAATTTGAAGAAGCAGTTGGCATTCTTGAAGAGGCTGAAGATTCTGAAGCAGCATGCGCAGCCATCCAGTACCGGCTGGCAGGATTTTACATTTTTCAGGATAATTTTGAGTTGGCCCAGGAAAAACTGGAAACCGCCCTAACGGAAGATTTTCCTGCTCACACCGATTTTCTCGAAAATTTCCCCACCTTTCTGTTACTGGAATGGGTCAACAAACTGATAGCCAAATACAGTTATCTGGG
>Ga0118677_10016620_pt1 | contig 10043 bp, 7 predicted proteins | sample AliMusrvi5mmetaG_FD_86154 | JGI IMG/M metagenome (GOLD analysis project Ga0118677, IMG submission 86154)
GGTCCAACTGGTCCTTGTTGGCGGCCAGCGGGGAGTTGTGCAGCGGGCTCGGGACCGGGCACTTGTCGCCCAGCATGTCCAGGGCGGCGTTGTTCATCACGCCGTCGCCGTCGGCGTCGCAGTCGCAGGCATCGCCGATCCCGTCGAGGTCCGTGTCCAGTTGGTTGAAGTTCGGGACGAAGGGGCAGTTATCGACGGTGTCCGGTACGCCGTCGTTGTCGTCGTCCGGATCGCAGGCGTCGCCGATCCCGTCGCCGTCGTTGTCCGCCTGGTCGGAATTCGCCACGAAGATGCAGTTGTCGGGATGAGCCACCACCGGGCAGCCGGGGTTGTTGTTCGGAATCCCGTCACCGTCGATGTCGCAGTCCACGCAATCGGCCTTCCCATCGCTGTCGAGGTCCGGGAAGCCTTCGTCCGTCCGGCCGTCGCAGTTGTCATCCAGCCCGTTGCAGGTTTCGGTCTGGGCGAAGGTTCCCGAGCAATTCACTGTGCCGCCGTTGCACTGGGTCACGCCCTTGCACGTGCCGTACTGGTTCTTGAGATCGCAGGGGCTGGACGGGACGCCGTTGTCGGTGAACCCGTCGCAGTTGTCGTCCACGAGGTTGCAGGATTCGACCTGGGGCGACTTCGCGGTGCAGAGCTCGTTGCACTTGCGCTGGGCGGTGCACTTGCCGAATTCGTTCTGGACGTAGCACGTGGTCAGGTAGCCGTCGTCCTGGAACTTCTGGGTGCAGGGGCATTCGTTGCTGGTCGGCCGGCACTGCTTGACGTCCACACCGCTGACGGTGACGGGAACGCAATCGAAGGTCTGGCCCTTGTAGGTCGGGCAGTCGGTCGATCGATCGCAGGGGCCGCCGCAGAAACGGCCAGCCGGGCCGCCGTCGATGCACAGGAAGCGCCGGTTCGCCCCGCCGCCCTGCGGCAGGCAGTCCTCGTCGTTCTGGCAGGGACGGCACAGGTTCGGGAACGGGTAGATGCACTCGAACTTCGACTCGCCACCGACTGTGACGTTTTCGCAGGGCCAGCCCGTCGGGCAGGAACTATCCGCGCCGCACACCTTCGTGCAGATCCGCTGATCCATCGTGTCGATGCAGAGTCCGGAAAGGCAGTCATCATTGATCTGGCACGGGCACATGAATCCGCTGCCACCTGCGGGACAGACCGGCGGCACCTCGGCATCCTCGATGGCCTCGTTGATCTCGTTGATGTCGTTGATCTCGGCATCGAGGACGTCCGGGTTCGGCGGGACATCCCGCGTGCCCTCGCCGACCCCTTCGTCCCCGGGGACGTCCGGCGCCACGTCGGCGGGCACGTCCTGGATCGCGTCGATCCCGGCATCGGGCTTGCTGCTGGTGCCTCCGCAGGAGGTGGCCGCCGCGACGGTCATGGCGGCCAACGCAATCAGGGTTGCGCGCAACGTGATTCGCATCGAGATGCCTCCTGCACTGGTTCCGGGTGGACCCCAATCCGCCCGCCGGACGGAATCCGTCGTATTCTACCTGTCGATCGCGGGGATTTCCAACCCGATATTTCCGGATTCCCCCGCGATTCACCTTTCTCCTTGCGGCTTTCACCGCCTCCCGCGCGGTTCCACGCCGTCTGCCACGGAGGGTGCGGCCCCGGGCCCCCCCGTCCTTCCCGTCGAATCGTGGCATGTCGTTACGTTGACACAGTTCTCTGCGGATCGGTACGATCGCGGCGGCATGGAGGACTTCTTGACCCCGAGCGACGTATCCCGATTCCTGCCCCTGGTGCGGACGGTCGCGACCCGGATGGCCGCGCGCCTGCCCAGGAACCTGGACGTCGACGACCTCGTGGGCGCGGGCGTCCTGGGGCTGTTGAACGCGGTGCGGCAGTTCGACGAGTCCAAGGGGGTTCCGTTCGATCGGTATGCCGAGATCCGGATTCGAGGCGCCATCCTGGACGAGCTGCGCGCGATGGACCAGACGCCCCGGTCCATCCGGCGGGCGTCCGGCGAGGTCGCCGACGTGGTGCGGACCCTGGCGACGATGCTCGGCCGCGCCCCGAACCCCGAGGAGGTGGCCCTCGGGCTGGGCGTGTCGCTGGACCGCTACCACCAGATGGTGTCGAAGATCTCGCCGGTGATCGTGCTGGGTTTCGACGACGTCGGCCTGGTCGGCGACGACGAGAAGCGCGACGTCATGCAATACATCCGGGATCCCTCGGCCGCGGATCCCCTGGCCGAAAGCGGTTTCCGGGAGGCCGCCGAACGCCTTGCCACCGCCATCGAGCGCCTGACCGATCGCCAGCGACAGGTCGTCACCTTCTATTACCATGAAGGGATGAATTTCAAGGAGATCGCCGATTTCCTCGGGGTCACCGAGGGCCGCGTCTCCCAGTTGCACACGGCGTCGATGGCACGCCTCAAGCAGATCCTGAAGGACACCGACGGGGACTGACCCGGGGTCCGCGCTGGGCGAGGGCCGCAAGATCGGTGTCGACGTCTTCGCTGTTTTGCGATATTGACACGGACTGCCAGCTTCCAGCGGTTCTTTTGGCTGGATTTCTGATGGGATGGCGTATTACAACCACGTCGCGCGAACGTGGTACCCGAGGGCGAGTCGGCTCGAACTCACGGATGGGGTGCAGCATGAGGGACACGATGACGAACAAGGCTCGGCTTCCGGTGCTTGCGGCGACGGCAGTTGCCCTTCTGATGTCGATCCCCGCACGGGGCCAGGAGGCGCCCGCTGCGGCGGCCCCGGCAACCAGCGCGGACGTGACGGCCTTGCAGGAGGCGGTGAAGGCGCTGCAGGGCGAGGTGACCGCGCTGCGCACGGAAGTGAAGGCGAAGGTGGCCGTCCCGGCGACGACGGAACCCTCCGCGGATTCGTTCGGCGTCGATGGCCTGAAGCGCACGAAGCCGGCGTTCGAGACCCACGCGCAGTTGAACAACCTGCTGATCTTCCGCAACGACACGGACTTCGATCGCAGGCCGCCGCTTTACAACCAGAACGGCCAGACGTCCGGCGCGTTCGCCACCGTGTTCGCCCCCACCCTTCAGTGGAACCTGTCGGACAACGTCCGGCTGTTCTACGAAGCGGAAATCGGCCTGAACTACTGGTCCAAGAACAACCCCGACGAAGAAAACCCGCTGGCGAACGACGTCTTCGTGCTGAAGCATCGACAGATCTATGCGGAAGGGGAGCTGGCGAACGGGAAGTTCGGGTTCAAGGTCGGCTACCAGTATCTCACCGACACCACCGGCCTGTTCCTGGGCCACTGGATCGGCGCGGTCCAGGTGTCGCACCAGTGGGCGCCCGGACAGAAGGTCGGGCTGATGTTCGGCATGATCCCGGACTCGACGTTCGAAGGCCTGGACATCAAGCTGAACAACTTCCGTCACGACATCTTCGTGTTCGGAGCGCGGACCGACCTCAAGCTGGGCGATCACTGGCAGCTCAACGCCGCCGTCGATGCCCTGTACGACACCCACGTCGTCGGCAAGGACCGCTGGCTGGTGGTGCCGAATGCCCACCTGGAAGGCCACACCGGCTGCCTGTGCAAGAACGGCTACAGGCTGACTGGCTTCGTGGACGGCGTGCTGCAGGCCGGCAAGTCCAAGAACAGCTCGATCGATGGTCGTGACCAGACGCTGCTGGCGTGGGCGGCCCAGGGAAACCTGAAGGTCGAAACGCGACCCGTCGCGATTTCCGTCAACGTGCTGGCCCTGTCCGCGGACGACAAGTACCAGGGCAACAACAAGGAAGGCGCGTTCTTCTACTCGTCGAAGAACTCGTCCTCGACGGTCTACTTCACCGAGGACGAAACGAGGAACTGGTACGACCAGCTGGACCGCCGGATGGGCAGCTACGAGGGCGGCTTCTGGCACAACCGTGCCGGCCTGCTGCTGTCGGACGTCAAGCTGACGCTTCAGGTGGTCCCGTGGTTCCGGCCCAGCGTGATCCTCGGTTACGGGATCGTGCTGGAACCCAAGAACGCCCTGGGCGAGCGCAACCTCGGCTTCGAGGGCAACCTGGACCTGGCATTCACCTGGACGAAGCACCTGGTGGCCCGCGTGATGTTCGGCGGGATGCAGCCCGGGAAGGCGGCCGGGGCGCTCATCAACCAGATCGCGCCGCAGGACAAGAAGACCGACGGGATCTGGTGGACCGAAGCGGCCCTGTCCGTGGTGTTCTGACCGGCGGCCCGTGGACTTGGAGCAGGAGGGTCCCATGCGCAAGCATTTGATGAGTAGGTTGGCCCTTTCGATCCTGGCGTTCGGCGGTTTCGGATGCACCGGCAATGTCCCTTCCCGGGATCCCCTGCCCTCCTCGCGCGTCCAGACGGAACTGACGCACGTGAAGGACGGGCTGGGCCGGTACGTGTACCTGAACGGCGTGAACCTGTCGGGCAGCACCAAGATGCCCAAGGCGGTCGCCGGCACGGTGCAGACGCCCATGAACCTGCGGGACGTGAACAACAAGGGCGTCCCGTCCTACGTGGGCAAGCCCTGGGACATCACGGGCTGCACCTTCGACGCGGCCGGGAACTACGACGTGACGTCCGAGGCGACGTGCCAGGCGGCGCAGGAGATCAAGAAGCTGCGGAACGTGGGCTTCAACTCGTTCCGGTTCCTGCTGAACTGGGAGGGCATCGAGCACGAGGGCCCCGGCATCTATGACCAGGCCTACCTGACGTCGGTGGCGAAGCAGGTCAAGATCGCGGAGCTATACGGCGTGTACATCCTGCTGGACATGCACCAGGACTCGTACAGCCGCCACCTGGTGGCCCAGTACAACGAGAAGCCCTCGTACAAGGATGACGCGGACAACCTGGTGTACCCGGCCCGCGGGACGATCGAGAACATGGTGCTGTCGCTGGTGCCGCCGTTCACCGACTCGGTTCGTGGCGAGGGCGCGCCCCGGTGGGCGGTCGAAAAGTGCCTGTTCGAAAAGAACCTCGACGCGTCGACGTGGGGCGTCCCCCGGCTGACCTCGGGCATTTCCGACGCGAACCTGTCGTCCGTGATCGACCTCCTCAAGAAGGTTCTGCCCGCCGGCGACGGCACCGGTCCGGCGGTCCCGGCCTGGGTCAACGAGCTGCTGGCCAAGATCCCCAGCCCCTCCATTCCCGTGACGGACACCTCGGACCTGCTGCCGTTCACCAACTGGGGCCTCATGTCGATGACCTCCATCGACACGGCCCGCAACTTCGCCTGCCTGCTGTCCGGGTACTTCGGCGACGCCGACCCCTACAAGCGTGGCGGCGCCTACAAGGGCCACCTGGTGGACGGCGTGCCGATATCGACGTACCTGCAGTCGTACTACGCGAAGATGTGGCGCGAGGTCGTGAAGTCCCTGAAGGCCAACAACGGCGGCGTGGTCCCGACCAACATCATCGGGTACGACATCATCAACGAGCCGAACGGCAACTTCATCACGATGTCGGCCGCCGCGGCGATCTTCACCACGGGCTTCTACGAGTCGGCCCAGGAAACGCTGATCGGCCTGCTGGGCAAGGACACGGGCGGCCAGATCTTCGACCTGCTGACCGCGCTGCGCCTGCTGCCCGTGCTGCCGGCGAAGCCGGTCGCGCCCATCGCTCCCGGCACGGGGGCCACCGCGGAGCAGGCGGCCGCCTATGCTCAGGCGAAAATCGCCTACGCGGCAGCCCAGACGGCCTACGACGCCGCCGTCACGCAGACGAAGCACGACTGGGGCTTCGAGTACACGGACCTGTTCAGCGTGGTCGGCCTCAACACGGGCTACGATCGGAACTACATGTCCCCGTTCTACGAAATCGTGGGCCGCGAGATCTACGAAGAGGATCGCGACGCGGTGATCTGGTTCGAGCCGGCCATGAGCATCAACAGCCTGCTGGGCAGCGGCCTGGGCGGCATGTGGGACCAGGGCATGACCAAGCCCCACATCTGCCGGTGCGAGGAACCTGGGTCCGCGATGGAAAACAAGGCGATCGATTGCGCGGACACGACCTGCAAGGTGATCAAGCAGGCGGGCACCGTGTACGAGCCGCACTTCTACGCGGACATCTACCCGTTCCTGGGATTCAACGAGCCGTCCCGCGACTTCACGCCGGAAGAGGTCAAGTACCGCGACTACACGTCGGGCCTGAACGGCAACCTGAACATCGTGAAGTGGAACCTGGAAAACATCCCGGCCGTCTACGGCGAGTTCGGGACCTACTACAACTTCGGCGGCATCCAGAAGTCCAGCGAGGCGGACTACATCGTGTCGTCGCAGATCCTGGACAACTACTACGAGGCGCTGGAAGGCATGTTCATGCACCGCATGCTGTGGTGCTACACGCCGGACAACGACCCGCGCTACGGCGACTGGTGGAACAAGGAGGACTTCAGCATCTGGCAGGGCTGGAAGGACCTCCAGATGGACACCACGATCGGGCTGGCCGAGTCGTCGGTGAAGACCACGGAACAGGCGCTGGCCGACGGCTCGTTCCGGTGCGAGAAGGCGTGGTCCCGGCCCTACCCGCGCTTCCTGGCGGGCAAGCCCGTGTCGCTGCACTTCTACAGCCCCTACCACTATTTCGACCCGGACAAGGGCGAGGTCCCGCCGGACCGGGAGTTCGAGGTGGTCTACGAGGCCAAGGAAACGGATGCCCCGACGGAAATCTTCGTTCCGGCCGTCCAGTACCCGGACAGCGAGGGGTTCTACGTGTGGCTGTCGGACGGTTACGCGACGTGGGACCCGGCTACGCGGGTGCTGTATCACCACCCCAGCAACGACGACCCGGGCGCCACGCATTTCGTCCGGATCCTTCCGCCGATCGACCAGCGACCGGCGACGGGCTGGCAGTACTACATCCAGGGCAACCAGATCATCGCTCACGAATAGGGCCCGTCGCCGTCGGGGCGAGCGGGTTCACCTGCCATCGGGATGCACCGGAGGGTTGAATGGCGACCATCGAACTTGCGGGGCTGGACTGGGCGATCATCGTCCTGTACTTCGTCGCGATCATCGGGATCGGCCTGTACCTGAGGAAGTTCACCAAGACGGGTGACGACTTCTTCATGGGCGGCCGCAAGAACTCGTCGTGGGTGGCGGGCCTGGCGTTCCTGTCGGCGAACCTCGGGGCCCTGGAAATCCTGGGCTGGACCGGCGGCACGATGAAGTACGGCATGTTCGTGTCGCACTTCTACTGGCTGGGCGCGGTGCCGGCGATGCTGTTCCTGGGCCTGTACATGATGCCCTTCTATTACAGCAGCAAGATCCACTCGGTGCCCGGCTACCTCAAGCTGCGGTTCGACGAGCGGACCCGGCTGTTGAATGCCGTCAGCTTCGCGGTGATGACGCTGCTGATGTCGGGCATCAACCTGTACCTGATGGCGCTGGTCTTCAAGGTGCTGCTGGGCTGGGACTGGCACGTCAGCATGTGGGTGTCGGCGGCGGCGATCGGCTGCTACATCACGCTGGGCGGCCTGATGAGCGCGATCTTCACGGAAATCGTGCAGTTCTTCCTGATCTGGGCCGGCCTGTTCCTGCTGTCGATCCTGGGCGTGATGGAGTTCGGCGGCATCGGCAACGTGATGCAGGGCCTGCCGTCCACGATGACCTCGCTGTGGGCGACGACCGGCGACGCGGGCAGCAACGCGATGGGCGTGACCTGGCTGGGCCTCGTGATGGGCCTCGGGTTTGTGATGTCGTTCGGGTACTGGACCACGGACTTCCTGGTGGTGCAGCGGGCGTTTTCCTCGAAGGACCTCCGCAGCGCGCGGCTGACGCCGATCACCGCGTCGTTCTTCAAGATGGCCCTGCCCTTCATCGTCGTGGTCGCCGGCATGGTGGCCTACAAGCTGGTGATGGACCCGGCCAGCGGGTTCAAGCTGCCGCCGGACCCGTCGGACCCCAGCAAGCTGTGGAACGACGCGGCGCTGCCGCTGCTGATCGTGCGCTACTACCCGGTGGGCCTGGTGGGACTGGGCATCACCGCGCTGCTGGCGGGCTTCATGGCCGGCCAGGCGGGCAACGTTTCGGCGTTCAACACGGTCTGGACCTACGACATCTACAAGGCCGTCATCAACAAGAAGGCCACCGACGAGCATCTGGTGTGGGTCGGCCGCGTGACCACGGTGGTCGGCGTGCTGCTGTCGATCGGAACGGCGTACCTGGCGATGCAGTTCAACACGATCATGGATTACATCCAGGCGATCTTCAGCTGGATCAACGCGCCGCTGTTCGCGACGATGCTGCTGGGCATGTTCTGGAAGCGGACCACGTCGACGGGCGCGTTCTGGGGCCTGCTGGCCGGCATGATCGCGTCGTTCGCGATCTTCATGGGCTTCCGGTTCAACCTGGTCGGGCCGGACCTGGCCAGCGTGCTGACGCTCAGCGCGGCGCCGTCCGACATGACGCGGAACCTGTGGCAGGCGATCTGGGCGTGGCTGGTCTGCTTCGGGACGACGGCCCTCATCAGCCTGTTCACGACCCGGAAGACCGACGCCGAGCTGGTGGGCCTGGTCAAGGGGATGACCCCGAAGGTCGACGAGGGGAAGGTCTGGCTGTTCGGGCGCCCTGGATTCTGGGCGGCCGTGGCGCTGATCGTCGTGATCGCGTTGAACGCGTACTTCTGGTGACGGGCCCGGGCGCGCAGAAACGGAAGGAGGTGTTCCATGTCGCAGAATGACGAGGGCCGCGAGCCCCTGCCGATCTGGTTCTTCGTGGGCGTGATCCTGGCGGTCTACGGCGTGCTGGTGATCATCGGCAGCTTCGTGACGGGTCGCCCGACGGTGCTGGCCGAAACGCAGCCCGGCCTGTGGTGGGGCTCCCTGATGGTGGTCTTCGGCGGGATCTTCACGGCCATCGGGGTCGTTTCGCACCGGAAGGGGTGACGGCATGCGGTTCGTCGAAACGCGACCCCCGTCGTTCCCCCTGGCGCCCGTGGACGTGTCGCTGGCGCCGATCCCGGGCGAGCGCTGGCAGGTGATGTGCGGCGACGCCGGGCACTGGCGCGTCGGGATCTACAGCCCGCCCGAGTCCCGCCGGGAAGAGTGCGGCGAACTGGAGCGCCACGACTGTCCCGAGCTGTTCCTGCTGCTGTCGGGCGGCGTCACGCTGGTGCTGTCCGACGGGCAGGGCGGCGTGCGCGAGCTGCCGCTGCAGCCCGGCCAGCCCGTCCTGGTGGAAACACCGCACACCGCCTACTGCCCGGGCGGTCCCCATTCCGGCACCTGCTTCGTGGTCGAGCGCGATTCGTTCGACACCGAGTACCGGGTGCCCGCGGAGTGGCGGCCGTAGCGTCAGTGTTTCATTCCCCCACCTGATCGCCCATTCCCCATCGGGTACGGGCACGGGTACGGGTACCGGCCCTTCGGGCCTGGGTACGAAGGAACCGGGGAACACGGGGACAGGCACCGATTTCTGACCGTTCGTCCGCGTCCACCTGCGCGTCCACGAACACGACGACAGGGCCGAGATTGGCGATATAATTCGCCGCCTCGCGCACGTGATCGACGACCAGCGAACCGGGATGAACGTCGGCCGCGTTCACCACGATGCAGATGCCCCGCTCGCGCTGGTCCTGGGCCAGGGAACGGAAGAAGAAATCAATCGGCAGCCGCTGGCCGCGGGGGGAGGCCGGTTCCATCAGTTGGAGCCTGCCGTTGAGAAAGGCCATGTCGCGGTTGGGCGGGATGATGTAGGCGCAGTTGGGCTGCACCGCCATCCCGTCCTCGACCTCGAAGACCCGCATACGGGTGTAGCGCCGGATGAGGTCGGTGAGGATGCTCTTGTGGTTCGGGTCCAGGTGCTGCACCAGCACAAAGGCCATGCCCGGATCGGTAGCGGCTGGCATGCCGGAAAAGAAGGCCTCGAACGCCGCCAACCCGCCGGCCGACGCGCCGATGCCGACGACGGGGAAACTGGCGGGGGTGGATGCGTCCGCGGTGCTGGTGGCCGCCTGCTGCGGGGCAACGGGATTGCTGGCGGCGACCTGCGCTTCAGTCGCCTTGGCGTCGCCCGGCGCTTCGACTGCCTTCGCTTTGCCGCTTGTTCTTTTTGTCATGCTCACTTCTTTGGCAGACGAACTATGGTCGATGTCTTACT
>Ga0118677_10016622_pt1 | contig 10042 bp, 7 predicted proteins | sample AliMusrvi5mmetaG_FD_86154 | JGI IMG/M metagenome (GOLD analysis project Ga0118677, IMG submission 86154)
CCCGCCCGCGCCAAACCGCCAGAGCCGCGCCCACCACCACGCCCGCGAGAGCCGCGACTACAACATAGACGATCACCATCAGACACCTCCGAAACGGACGCAACGAAACACACCACTGAATTCACTTGGAGGGTGGCGCGCTGTCGCCGCCATCTTCACGACAACCGGCGCCGACGGCGCGGCGCCCTCCAAAGATGCATGTAACGGCATTCCCCTAATCCACCCGGCCGCCGCCGAACGCGCGCGACAGCAACTCGCCGTGCCAGATGGGCGCTGCCGGCTGGAGCGCCGCGCACTCGGCCGCCGTAGGCGGCGCATACACAAGCCGGAACCACCCCGACCATCCGGTCTGAGCCAACGGCTTCGGCTTGTCGCCGGCCTTGACCACGTACCATTCGGGTCGCGTGAAATCGAGGGTCACCGTGCAACTCTCGCCCGGCTTGAGCACACGCAGTGCGTTCGCGTCAGGCGCGGCCCGCGGCGTCCCGGCTTCCACCCAGCGCCAGTCATCGCTGCCCCACGCCCGCAGTTCGTCGGCCTCCAGCCGGAAGGACCGGCCCGCAGGCAGGTCCACTATCGTCAACGCCTGCGTGGACGCATTCTGCAGCGTGATCACCACGCCACGCGTCAGGCGGTTGGTGTCCGTCTGCAGGGTGATCCCCATGCCCAGCGGACCCCAGCGATGGCCCTTAAGCACGGCCGTGCCGGATGGACTGACCGCGACTTCCATTTCGAGTGGAATCTGAACCCCGTCACGAGGGCGCGCCCGTTCCAGTTCCGAGCCCTGCCCCTGCTGGACGAAATAGGCTTCCACGCCGTACCGCACCGGCACCTGACGACCGCCGTAATAGGCGTCGGTCCGGCCGTACAGAAACAGCCCGGTGTCCGGTCGCCCGGCGGTCAGCGACTGCACGTCGACTGTGCCGTCCTCGCGCAGCCGGAGGCTGGCGTACACCTCGGTGCCCCGCCGTACCCTGCCTTGCACGGCGGTCGGCAACACGTCGCGGCAGAGGTTCGTCCGCACGCGGCCGATCTCATAGTCCAACCGTACGTAATCGCCACGGAACGCGTCGCGCGGATCGACCGGCGCCGTGCGCAGGTAGATCGTGCGGCCATAGCGCCGGATCCACTCGCGAGACCCGGCCATGAAAGCCAACGCGCCCAACTGGGCGGCCACGACAAGAATGACGAGCCACTTTCTCATGGCCGGCCCTCCTGTTGCCGCTGACGGCGAGCCCGGGTATAGAGCACGCCCTCCGCCACCAACACGCCGCCAATGACCAGGAATGTCAGGCCTCGGATGAACAGGCTCTCGAACAGATCAAAGTAGCGAGCCGTCACCACGGCCACCAGGAGCACCGAGCCGAGCGCGGTCGCCTTCAATTCCGCCTTCCGGCATCCGTCCGCCATCAGCGTCACGGCCAGGCCCAGCAGCACCAGGTTGAAAGGGCCGGCAACAGGCCAGCCGCCCAGGTCGCGTAGATAGAAGACATCGGCCAGCGCCAGCAGCACGGTCAGCGGCACAAGGTACATCTCCCACCGCACCCGTTCCGGGGCACCGGCCGGCGAGCGCCACGCCTCGACCGCGACCCAAGCCCAATAGGCGATCGCGGCCACCAGGGGCACGCACCAGTACGCCATCGCCCACCCGCGAAGCTCGGCCTGTTCCCAAGCAAAGAGCTGATGCGCCATCTCGGGAAAGCTCATCAGGTACAGGATGACCAGGTAGACCGCCCAGCCGTAGAACGCGGCGATCGGGGCAACCTCGGGAAAGCCGCCGTACCGGCGCGCCATCACCGACTTGGCGATCAGCAACGCGGCGAGGCTGAGTTGCACGGACAACAGAACCCAGGGATGCGCCGCTTCGTCCGGCACGATGAAACCCGTGGACAGGAGAAAGGCCGGCACAACCACGGCGGCCAGCACGCGCGACCGCTGCGCATAGGCCAACCAGCCCAGGACCAGCCCGATGATCACGGGAGCCGGCCACACCGGCGTATCGAACGCCAGCCGCTCGCAGCCCGCCCAGATCGTCAGGAGCACCGCCGCCAACACGCCTTGCGCCACGGACGGCACGGCCAGGGCCATGAGCAACGCGCCGACGCCCCACATCAGAAAGGCCCGCGGGAAGTGCTCGTCGATATGGTAGATCTGCGCGACCAGCCAGATCCCGGCGCCGAATAGCATGGTCCCAAGCACGCCGAGGCTATCTCCCACGGCCGCGAGCCGGGGCACCTTCGCCCGCAGCACAATGCCGGCCGCATGCGCGATCCCGACGGCGCCGAACACGAGCGCCAATTTGGCGACCTTTGGGATGGCCTGCCAGTTATAGGCAAACAGCAGAATCACGCCCAACCCGAGCACCACGGCCCCGATGCCTGAGAAAACGATCGTGCCCCAGGCCGTTGCCGGTTGCGGTGCCGGGTAGCGCGCCGCGATCCGGCCCGCCTGACTGGCGTCGATCAGCCCCTCGGCCTGCCACTGCGCCAGTTCCCCGCGCAGCCACTCGTGTGGTTCGCGGCGGCTCACAAAGCCGCTCGCTTCCTGTCTGGAATCCCCATCGTGTTGCGGTGCATGGCCCACTTGTAGCGCAAGCCCGCCCGCCAAGCAAGCAGGCAGCCGGACCCGGAATACGGTGCGGCGCCGCGTTGTCGGCGCCGTGCCTTGTTGAACCTTCTTTGCACAACGTTGCCTATTGTCTGTGCGGCGGGAACGTGCTAGACATGCACCATGCTGTTGCGCGCTTACATCCGACTCTCGGTGGGGCTGCTTATCGTGCTGGCTGCCTCCGGGACACGGGCCGATAACGACGACGCTTTCCCTGCGGACGCACTCGCGAAGGAATTCATGTCGGACGTGGCCGCCATCCAGGCCGAAACGTCCATCCAGAATCTGAAGAATCGGGCCGATCGCCTGAATTCGTCGGCTGACTTCACTGCCCATGTACTCGGAGTGTTGAAGACTGCCGTGGAAAAGAAGCGTAGTGAGATCCAGGTGACGGACAACGAGATCCAAGCATGCCAACTAAGTCTGGCTTCCGTATCGGGTGATAAAAGCCAACTGGAAGGCAAACTTGCGGCGTTGCAGTCCAAACGCGCCGAGCTCTGCGGGGAAGAAAGAGAGAGTTTCCGCAGCTACGGGAGATGTCGCGGCTTGGCCATTGTCAGCCGCATTACGATTGGCCTGCTTTTGAAGGAAATCGACAAACGCATCGCCCAGTTGGGAACCAATACGGCGGATGGCACGTGGTCGTCGACCTATACCTCTGAGGACGGAATCAAGGCGCAGCAAGGGGGCTCGTTTTCCCTGCTGATCGATGCCGCTTCCGGGGCCATCTCAGGGAACTACGTTGATGGCGGGGAACTGGTCCAACTCTCCGGCAACTGGAATGCCGCAAGCGGCGCCTGCAGCGGCACCGGCAACGATCCCTCCAGCACCGTAACGTGGCAGGGGACGCTCACCAAGGGACCCAAGGGCTACGCGGGCCGCGGAACGCTTACCTACAAACCGAAAAAGGACGGCGGGTCCGGCAGCGGAACCTGGTCGACAAAATGAAGCGCACCATCCCCCTGATGCTTATGCTCGCGCCTCTGCTGGCCACGGCCGGGGTGCCCGCGTTCGACATGGCCGCCTTTTCCAACAAACTCGACCGCGTGGCCGCGACGAACGAACAGGGCTACCTGCAGAAACTGGACGCCAACCGATTCACGATCATCGATAGCCATCTGTGCGAAGCACTGGGGCGCCCGGTGCCAACGTCCGGCGCCAAGGTGGCTCCGGACGCCCTGCATAACGAACACCAGTCGCTGGTGGCCGCCTACGTTCAGGACATCAAGCAGCGGATCGCGTCAACCCAAACGTGGCCGGCAGGCCAGACCCCGGCCGTGTGGAGCAACGCGGCGACAGCGTTGCTGGATCAGGCAGCCGGATTCCATCGCGACGCGCTCGCGGCCAACGCGGATGTGACGTCATCGTTGCGTCTCATGAACCAGGTGCGCGCCTGGACCCAGGGGCACGCGGAATTGCCGGCCTCGGACGACTGGACGGAATCCGTCCAAGCCCAGGCGGAGGCGAAAACGGAAGGGACCCCTGCGCCCGCGACGGCTGGGACGGCAAAGTCCCCGAATGGTCCTGACAGCCCGACTTCGTCCTCTGCACCTGCGGTGCCGGCAGCGACAGCGCCGCTCCAGCCGGGCCCTGAGGCGGCACCCCCTCTACCCCTGACCGCGCCCGCCGTGTCCGGCGAACCCGCGGCGCCCGCTTCGTCCGGTCCGACTGCCGTCGCCACGGAGGAACAACCCCGAGTGACCGCGGTCACGCTGACCTGGGTCTCGCGCAGCGGCGCGAACGGCAAACTAGCCGTCCGACACAACCTCTCCACCACTAACAAGGCGGCGTGGATCGGTTTCTTCAAACACGGTGCCGCGGACCGCGATTACCTGTCCTATACCTTCCTGAACAATCTCACCGACAAGTTCTATGACGTGCCCGCTCCGGTAGAGGCGGGCGCGTACGAATTCCGGATCTACTCGGACGCGGATTACACGCCCGCGGCAGTCAGTGAACCCGCGGAGATACGCTAGCGCGTAACCGTGCTGCGCCAGGCCTGAAGCGTTGGCGAGTGCGATACGCTCAGGTCTTCCATCATGAACCCGCCACCCGTCCAAGCCCCCGAGCATCTCCCCACGACCCGCGACAGCAAGACGCCCACGCTCCGCCTTCACGACGCCGGGAATGCGGGCGAGGCCGTCCCGGAAAACGGCAACGCGACCAACCTGCCGCCGCGCAACTATGAGCTGGGTCCGACCATCGGCCGGGGCGGCATGGGTGCCGTGCTCCAGGTGCGTGATCGCAACATCGAACGTACGGTCGCAATGAAGATCATCCTCGACCCGAGCGATCCGCCCGCGACGCGCTACCGATTCATCCGCGAAGCGCGTATCCTCGGCCAACTCGAACACCCGAATATCGTGCCCATCCATGAGCTCGGCCTGGACGCCCAGGGCCGTGCCTACTACACCATGAAGATGGTCAGAGGCGTCCACCTGCACCAGGTGCTCGAGCGGCTGCGCGCCGGCGATCCGGCGACGGTGGCGCGGTATCCCCTGCCCCAGTTGATGACCGTGTTCCTGAAGCTCTGCGACGCCGTGGCGTACGCCCATTCCAAAGGGGTGATCCATCGTGACCTCAAGCCCGAGAACGTAATGCTCGGCGACTATGGCGAAGTGCTGCTCATGGATTGGGGTCTGGCCAAGACGCTGCCCTCCTCGCCGCTCGACCTTCCGACCGAGCCCGAACCGATGCCAGCCGAATTCCCCGCCCCGCCGGCGCCGGAGGCCATGCCGCACCTGACGATGGACGGCACGGTCATGGGCACGCCCCATTTCATGGCGCCTGAACAGGCCGAGGGCCGCGTCCTGGACATCAACGAACGCACTGACACGTTTGCGCTGGGGGGCATCCTCTACAGCATGCTCACCCTGCATCCGCCCTTTAGCGGCAAGACCAATGAAGAGGTCATGCAGAAGGCCATTGCCGGCACGATCATACCGCCGACCACCTACAATCGCCCCGCCAACCGCTCGGATGCAACAGGGATATCCATCCTTCCACATTGCCAGGACGGCCGCATCCCCGAGACGCTCGCCGGAATCGCCATGAAAGCCCTGGCCCGAGCCCCCTCCCAACGGTACCAGACCGTGAGCGCCCTGGCCGACGACATCAAGGCCTACGAGGCCGGCTTTGCCGCATCGTTCGAGGAGAAGACGCTCCTGAGACAACTGGCGCTGCTGGTCAAACGGCGCAAGACCGAATTCGCCCTCGGCGCCGCGGCCCTTCTGTTGCTTCTCGCCGTCGGCGGCGTAGCGGTCATGCGAATCGTGGCCAGTGAACAACGCGCCAACCGCAGCCTCGCGCTGCTCACCGACAAGGTCACTGAACTCCGCCGGACGGCGCCCGTCTTCTACGACGAGGCCCAGTCACTGATCGACGATTTCCGCTTCGCGGAGGCGCTCCAACGGCTCGACTACGCGCTTTCGCTTGAACCGAAAGCCGACTATCACGCAGCGCGCGGCAACATCCTGCAAACTCTGTTACGCATGCCCGAGGCGATTGCCGCCTACAATCAGGCGCTTGCGCTAAATCCCCAACTGGCCGTCGCCCGCGAGAACCGCGATCTCTGCCAGCGATTCCTCGAGGAGAATCGCGGCCGGACCACCTGGCTGCCGGCCAGTCTCAACTCGCTCCACACCGCCCTGTTGCGCGAGCAACGGTCATCCGAGGCTCTGGCCATCATGCGCCAGTTCGGCCCGGACAAAGGCGTGCTCTACGATACCTGGAAGACCATTCTGACTCAGGCCAAGTTCCCGATTAACAACCGGAACCTGCAACTCAACGTGCGCGGTCTTTTCACCCTGCAACTGGCCAATGCGGTCGTGGACGACCTCACCCCGCTCAAGGGCATGCCTCTCGAACGACTCACCTTGAGCGGCACCAAAGTAAGTGACCTGTCCCCGCTTCAAGGCATGGCCTTGATCGATCTCGATGTGGCGGACACGAAAGTCAGCGACCTCACCCCGCTCGCCGAGAGCCCCCTGCAGTCGCTCGACCTGCGCGACACACGGATCGTTGATCTCACCCCGCTCGCCGCAATGCCGCTGCAGACACTCTGCCTCGAAAACGTCCCCGTGCAGGACCTGAGTCCGCTGAAGACAAACACCCTGCACGCCCTCAATCTCCGCGGTTCGCTCGTGGAAGATCTGACGCCGCTGGCCTCGTTGCAGTTGGATGAACTCAACCTCGAAAGCACCGGCGTGACCGACCTCAGCCCGCTGCGCCTGCTGCCGCTGAAACGCCTGTCACTCGCCGGCTGCCAGAAGGTCAACAATTTCAACGTCCTGACCGCCTGCCGTCAGTTGGAAGTTCTCGTCATACCCGACACGGTCGATAAGACGATCTTCATGAAAGCCCTGCCCAACCTGAAGCTCCTGCAATCCAAACCCATCGGCCATGGCAATTGGCCCACTCTGCCGACGCCGCCTGCAGCCACGACGCCCAAACCAACAGCGGCGACGGGCAAGCCCGGGAGATGATCCATTGACAGAACGCACATCCATGACCACGGTTCCCCGAGCCTTTGACCCTGATGCATGCTATCCCTCCGAGCTAGAGGCCTGGTGGTTGGCTGAGGCCGCCCGCCGCATGGAACTCACCGGCACGGGCGCTGTGCTGGAACGGCTTGAATCGGTCGTCGCGGAACTGAGCGACGGGTTCACCACCTCCCGCAAGACCGGTTTCGGCGCCTACGCCCGCAGCCCGTTCGCTTGGCTGGCCTACAGCCTGTTCTTCTTTCCACAGACTTTCATGCGCCTGCGCTGGATCGTGCAGGAAGCGGCCTTGCGAGTCGGGGCCGCGCAGGGCCGCCCCCTGGACCGTCCGCTCCGCGTTCTGGATCTGGGCGCGGGCACGGGAGCCGCATCTGCCGCCTGGCTGACCGCCTGGCCGCGCCCGGCCGGCCTCGCGGTCGACCTGACGGCCGTCGATGCCTCGGACACGGCACTGGCCCTGCTCAAGAACCTGGTTCACGATAACCGCGCGTTGTTCGGCCCCGTCGATCTTACGGTGCACTGCGCCGACCTCCGTTCCGAGACCCGCCGCCTGCCCGGCGAATGGGACGTGGTGCTGATCAGCTACGCGCTCAACGAGGCATTCCATGACTGCACGGATCATGAAATGCGCTCCTGGTGGAAGCTGCTGGCCGACCGGCTGACGCCCGGCGGCGTGCTCCTCGTGTGCGAACCACTGGTATTGAGCGGCATCCCGCTCATGGTCAGGTTGCGGGAATGGGCGCTGGAACCCGACACCGGCCTGCAGGTGCTCGCGCCCTGTCTGCACCAGCACGCCTGCCCCATGGCCGACGGCGCGACCGGCTGGTGCCATGACGTGCGCCGCTGGCGGGTGGCGGAGTCGGTCCAGGCGCTCAACCGGCACCTGTTCCGGTCGGTCCACGATCTCAAATACAGCTTCCTGGCCTTGACCCGCCAGCCCGTGACCAGTGAGGATGACGCCGGCTTCGCGCGGTTGGTGGCGCCGATGACGATGCAAAACGGCCGCTGGTCGTTCGTCGGCTGCGCGGCGGATGGCTGCCTCCGCACGTTCGATGTGCTGCAGCGCGGATTCGATCGCCAGGGCCGCGACGCCGTCGAATCCCTGGAACGCGGCGATGTCGTGCGGTTCAAGTCGCCCATGCTGCTGGGCGACGGTCTCACGTATCGGGCCGGCCTGTAGAGGCTCCAGGAAGCCGCAACAAGCACCTCAGCGACGTCAGACCTTCTCGCCCCGCACAACCCGGCCGTCGTGCCGCATGGCCTGCACCACCAGGAACGAACCGCACGCGAAGACCGCCGAAAGCCCGAAGCACCACTGGAATCCGTGCGCGACGTGGCCGACCAGAAAACCGCCCAGCCACGAAAACAGGATCAGGAAGGGTGCGCTGAAGATCGACAGGACGGCCTGATATTGGGGGAGCGCCCGGATGCGCCCCAGCGTCATCAGCATGGCCGGCGCCGAAATCCCCGAGGCGCTCTGGGCAATGGCGAAAAGGACAAAGGCGGGGTAGACGATCCAGGCCCACGGACCAAACAGCAACAGCAGGAACATGGTGGCGGAGGCCGCCGTGCCGAAGGCGATGATCACCTTGTGCCCGACCCGATCCGCCAGCCGCCCGAGAAACAGCGACGTCACGATCGCGGTCCCCGTCATCAAGGGAACGAACGTGCTCGCCACGCCGGCCGAGAGCGAGAACTTCTTCATCGCATACACCGTCGCGAACGCCGCGCCCAGGGTCGTCGCCGACGCCAGGATTTGCGCGACGAGGAAGAGCACAAAGTCGCGGTCCGTCCGCAGGATCGCGAACAGCGAGGCCACATAGGGCTTGAACGCCATGTACTGCGGCACCGATGGGGTGGCTGTTTCGCGGTTCTGGAGGAAACAGACGTACGAAAGCATGAGCACGGCAAAGGCCAGGGCGAACAGGATCGCGTAGTTATAGGGAAAGACAATCCGCGGGTGGTTCATCACGAGCGTGACGAGTGCCCCGCCCGCGAGTCCCGCCACGTTGCCGACGATCCTGATGGTGGCCTGATAGCGACCGCGAATGCTATGCGGAATCGCCTTGGCAATGAGCACGCTATAGGCAGGGTACGAGTATCCGGACATCAGCGCGGAGACGAACAGTAACGCCAGCAGAGCGCCGGACATCAGCCCGCCCCCGGACAGGGCCAGGAACGGCAGCGCACAGGCGATGATCCCCCAGGGCAACCGCTGCAGGAGACCGTAGAAGACACCGAACGGTTTCATGCGGTCGCGGCCATCCACGACGTAGGCGCCAATGATCTGCGGCAACGCCATGCCGATGCTCATCAGCGCGGGGAGAAAGGCAATCGCGAAGGACGAGGCCCCCAGTGCAACCAGGAGCGCGGGCATGATGACCGACCCGGAGACGAGGTTCGTCCCGAGCACGTACAGGCCCACATCGCCGACATTGGCGTTGTAGTTGTGCCGGACTTCCGGGCTCGCCGGCGGCAATAATGTGGAACGCAGAACCATAGGGGGCGGCAACCTACAAGGACCGGGCCGCACGGTCAATGGCCGATCGCGTCCTCAGCTCCCAAACTCACCGCGATCTCGGCTGCGAGCAGCGTCAACTTCTCGCGGACCGTCCACTGGCCTTTCCAATCACGCGCGTCCCACGTGGCACCGCCGACGTCATCGCCGCCGTAGAGGATCTGGCCAAACGTCACGCCGCGGAACTGCGCCACCGCGGCTAGGGACGCGGTCTCCATCTCGACGCAAGTGCACCCTTCGGCCTTGCGCGTCGCGATACGCGCCGGCGTTTCCCGATAGAAGGCATCCGTTGTCCACGTCTTCACAAGCTGGTAAGGAACCTGGCGCGCGCGCAAGGCGGCCTCGATGATGGCGACCGCGCGCGGCTGCACCTCGACCTCGCGCGACGCCGGCAGGTAATGATACGAAGTGCCCTCGT
>Ga0118677_10016624_pt1 | contig 10042 bp, 9 predicted proteins | sample AliMusrvi5mmetaG_FD_86154 | JGI IMG/M metagenome (GOLD analysis project Ga0118677, IMG submission 86154)
TTCTCCCAGAGCCCGAAATCTTTCGCCAGCGCATCAACGATCAACTGGCCGCCGTGGGCCGTCGCGCTGCGCGCATCTTGGATAACCAGGTCGACGTTGGTGCGTTTTTTTTGGAATGAGGTGGCCATGCGTGAACAACACCATAGTGGTGTTATAAAAGCAATGCCTTTTTCACCTTTTCTTCATTTCCTGCTCCTTGGGGCTAATGATTGGGGTGCAATGGTGTCCAAAGCGGCTGACCCTATCGAAAACCATCTCATGGGGAGACCATGGGCCTTTTAAAGTAGTAAAAAGAAATAGCATTTTATTGAATATAGTAGTAATTTATGTTGCTACTATACCAACATGAGAAAGCGAAAATCCATCCTCGACCCCCATAGAGAATATATCCGCAGTCAACTCGCCGCCGGCACCTCAATGAACATGATACGTGATTTGCTGGTCGAGCGTGGACCCGATGTGGTTTACCAGAATGTCCGTAAATGGTGCCTGAAGAATGCCAAAGACCTCTTGGAGGCTGATCCCAAACGAGCGAATCTGGGCAGACCAAAAGCAGATCGCCCGGTATCTCTCGGGTTGCTGCCACACGGTCCGGTTGACGAAAACTCTATTCGTGTGCCCACGTTTTTCCGGCTGCTTTTGGAACCTCGTCAGTTTCACAAAGATAACTATGATACCGTTTGTGCCGAGTTGGAAATCGACAAGGACGGCAAAAATGATCCCTTGATCACAATGCAACGTCTTGTTTCTTGGGCGAAGAGAATCGGGAAAGCCCGCGTAAAAAGCCTGGGGGATTTGGACTATTGTCTTCTGGCATACTGGTCTGAGGATTTCCCGATGCTACCAGTTGGAGATCACAGAGCCTCTGAACGGTGGTTGAAGAAGTTGATCTTCACTGCAGCTCAGATCCGTTCGGTAGTCAGAAAAGCAGTGGGATTGTCGTGAAGAAAACGGGTCTTCACCCGAACAAACCAGGCGCGTCATTCTCCTCCGCTATCGACGGCAGGGGAGCGAAACGGGGCGACTCCAGCAGAGGCATCCGGGGATGCTGATACCGGGCAAGTCGAGGGGTGGGGGGCTGCTTTTCTCGTCTCCAGCATTTTCGTTCTGTCCCGCGCCGCCGGGCGCGCGGTAAACTGTTGGCATGACCACCGAACAGACCCACGGGCACGAAATCATCGAACTCGTCGCCAAATACCCGGAGGGCATCGCGACCGGGACGCTTGCTGACATCGTGGCGGGCGAATTCGGGGCAGGCGCACGGTTCTGCACCTGCTCGGCGGAGAACATGTCCCTGCCGGAACTCCTGACCTTCCTCGCCGAGCGGGACAAGGTGCAGTTCAGCCACGGCCTCTCCGGCCAATGGGCTGGCTGCCTGCGAGCCTGAAACCCCGGGGGTCAATCCGGCGGTCAACGGCTACAATGATCTGGGACCCTCTTCTTTGGGAGGCGTTTACGAATCGGCGCTCACGCCCGGGACGTTCATGGGGATCGGGGATAATCCTGGGACAGGCGGCGGTTCGGGTTCGGGGAGCGGCTCTGGCACTGGTATTATCACCGGGACGCCAACGGGTTCGGTCGTTACGGGCACCGGTAGCGGTTCTGGTTCTGGGACCACGGGGTCGGGGACGGGTTGTATCACGAGCCAGGATCAAGGGCCTTTCTGGGACAACACTTGGCAGGAGGCAGGCTGCACGAACCAGATAAACTGCGTGAAGGTCGAGTATCTCGTCCCTCGGACCGTCCAGGGCTACTGCTGGAACGATCACCATTATTACTGGCAGCCCCCAGACGGGACCGGGATACCCACCGGCTCGGGTAGCGGTTCGGGTAGCGGTTCGGGTAGCGGTTCGGGTAGCGGTTCGGGTAGCGGTTCGGGTAGCGGTTCTGGGAGCGGTTCTGGGAGCGGCTCCGGTAGCGGCTCGGGCAGCACCGGCACGCCTTGCACCCTTTGGGGCGCGAACCAGAACATAACGGACAACAACCCGGCCATGGGTTGCCCCAAAGCGACTTTGGGCACTTCCGGTTGCACCTGCGTATTGACTTGGGTTGCTGAGACCCCGGAGAAGGATTCCAGCGGCACCTGCTACTATTTGGAGCATTACGCTTGGCGCGATGCCTGTTCGGGCTCGGGGACCGGTTCTGGGTCGGGCACAGGCACCGGCACGGGGACGGGGATAGGTTGCACCACTTGGGATCCGGCCCAGACCGTTTATACCAACGAGAAATCTGTGGGCTGCCCGAATTCGTATTCGGGGGGGAGCCCCAACTGCGTCTGCGACGCCACATTCTGGGTCCAGACTGGCCCGTATTTGGCCGCCGATGGGACCTGTTTTTACAAGAACCATTACACTTGGGGGGAAACCTGCACTGGCACAGGCACAGGCACCGGCACAGGCACAGGCACCGGCACAGGCACTGGGAGCGGTTCGGGGTCCGGTTCGGGTTCGGGTTCTGGCAGCGGGAGCGGTTCGGGTTCTGGCAGCGGGAGCGGTTCGGGTTCTGGCAGCGGGAGCGGTTCGGGTTCTGGGGGTTGCACCTCTTTTGGGCCAAACCAGCCGGTTTACGATAATGACAAGGTTACCGCATGCCCCAATTCCTATGGCAACCCGAGCACGGGATCTGGGATCGGCTTGGGGACAGGCGGAGCCACGAATTCCAACTGCAGCTGCGATGCCACTTACGTGGGGACGGACGGGCCGTATCCGGGCACCGGGGCCGGAACCTGTTTTTACGAGGACCATTACCGTTGGAATGAGACTTGCGATTGTCATGATCGGTCCGACACGACGAATGTTTGCATCCCCGACCCAGGCCCAAAACCCTCCGACAGTGACGTCGGGTTTTGGTATGATCAATACACGAGGACGGGGGAATATGATCACCAATCTTTCTTTTGTGATGGCGATGGCAACCCTGCTTACTGGCATGATATGGGTACTGAACAGTGGCCAGACTACCCGCCCGAGGATACTGAATGGGACACCTATTCTTGGCAAAGTTGGGATGACTGGGCGCAAGCCCCAGGGGAGGGTGATTTCTCTGAATCTGGGCTCCCTGGAACGCCAACGGATTTTTTGACTTGGGAACTTGCTGATTTCGCCCACCGGTATACCCGGACAGGACACAAACTGGTTAGCACCTTCGAGTATAGTACTACTCATCTTGAGTTTATACCCACACACTGCTGGTGCACGCATGTTGTGAATGTTTACACTTGTTGGTGGGAGGCGCTGCCTCCCCAAGACCATTCTCCTATCATTTTGGATCTGTTTTCCATGGGGGATGTTGCCAAGCTGGCCCCATCGGGCTGGCAGCGAAATCGGCCAAAAAAAGTGGTGGATATTTTCTCCACCCGGCTTGTCCAGATCGCGGGAGCAGAACCCCGCAGGTGGGAGTGGGTGTCTCCTCTCGCTGGTATTCTGCTCTACAGTGCGGATGGAGCGCCAACGCAGGTTACCGGCCACAACCTTTTCGGCACTGAGACTTGGGGGGCCGCGTGGGAGAATGGCTACCAGCCGCTCGGTCGGTTGGATGCGGATGGAGATGGCGTCTTGACGGGAGCCGAACTCAACTGTGTTTATATTTGGGTCGATGCCAATGGCGACGGCAAGCCCGATCCAGGCGAGATCGTTCCCGCTTCATGGTATGTCGATAAAATCGCTACGCGGGCGATCGAGCAGGCAGGCGATGCCTCCCAGCCCGTCAAGGGGGCGCAGCTCCTCAATGGGAATTGGGTCGGCTCTTGGGATTGGTGGAGTCGGCCCGCGACCGAATTCGTGGGCGAGCACGAGGCCGCTGTCGTCGGGCAGTTGGACAAGCTGTCGCTGTATGCTTGGCATGCGGTAGCCGACCCACTCCACCCGTCCGAGGCGGACGCCTACGCCGGGTATCTGAGGTTTATGTTTGAAGACGGCAAACCTCTCGTCGCCGGGATGTCCTCCAAGACGGCTTCGGGTCTCGTGGCATCGGTTAGCCCGTTGCGGATGAAATCCGCACGGATGTTTGAGTGGATGTTTGACGGGATCTGTCTAACGAGGGCCTATATGACCCCGGATGGGGTTCTCCACGGGATGAGCCGCCCTGCCAAAGGTTATGGCCCGTCTTACAGGTGGGAGGCAAAACCGGTTCAGGGCGAGTTCCCTGACAATTTTGCCGCCAGTTTCGCTGCGGCCGATCCCTTTGATGCCTACAACGGTCTTGCCCAGGGCAAGCTATTTTGGTTGGCTCCCGTCGAGGCAAGCGCATACCCGCATCCCACGATCCTACCGCTTTCGGAAGTTTTTCCGGCCGGATACAGCAACTATAAGATATTGACTCACCGTTGAACTCGCTGTGGCTTTTGTATAACACAAAAAAAAGGCCGGAATTCCTCCGGCTTTTTTTGATTGGGTAAATGGTGTATCAAAGTCCCGATAAGATCTTTGGCAACAATGTCCGTTTGACGAACGTTTCCATCGCGGCATCGTTCGGGACAGTTACCCCTGGCCTCGTAGAGTGGACGTAGACGTGGTAGTAGATTCGATGCGGCTCGCTGGAGAGGGACAGCGGCAAGATGCGGTCGATGGCCCGCCCTTTATTTCTCGCCCATTCTGCCGCCCGCTGTAACTCGGCTTTTTTCTCTTTTGGCAGCTCCCCGTTTATTTGCGGGTGGCATGTCGCCTCAAGGTCCGCATCAGCCTTTTGTTCTTCAGGTGTGATCTCTTCCGCAAAAACCACGAGCTTTCCTGTTTGGCACATCGTCTTTTTTGCGGCCTCAACGGCCGGTTCCCCTCTTCGATTCCCAACAAAAATAAAGCCGTCATAGCCGTTGGCCATCATTGGCTCCCATAGCCGCGACCCCGCTCGGAGAAATTCTTTTCGTTCGTTATTCGGTTCCCCGATGCTGACATCGAGTTCATTGTTCCCTGTTCCATTTTCGACCCGGCTGGGCTTTAGCGTCCCCTTCTCATATTCCATCTCATGGAATATCTTGTTGTTTACTCCGTGTCCCGTTGCGCCCGCCAGCTCAACCTCTATCCCATTTTCTTTCAGATCCGCTATCAAAGCACGATCCGATTGCAACAACCACCCCGATGCAACGAGAAGCATTTTCTTCGGCCGTTGCCTTGCACCAGGTGCAGCCGGCTCTGTTGAGGTCGTTGTTGGCCCTGTTACGGGCGTGGCCTGTTGGGGATTTCCTGTCTTTACCACCCCACTTTCCACCCAGGCTTGGCCGCCAGAGGTGGCGATGAGGGTCTTGTCAGCCTCCTCCCGGAGCACTTTCACATTTGTGCCTGCAGGCAGCGTCGTGGAGCCGACCGGCTTGCCGTTCAAAACCAGCGGGATGGATGTCGGCGCAGTTAGCGTGCCCGTTTGGGATACCGGTGTCTGGGCCTCCCCCGTCGCTACGGTGTCGCAGATCAAGGCGGCGATCCCGAAGGTACCGAAAATGAGGGTAATTGCCGTCTGGATTATGTCTGCGTAGGTCTTCATACTAAAAAGTGTATTGCTCAGCAATCGGGGCGCGGAAGCGCACCTCCAATTTCTTGATCGTGTTTCTTCTTACTGTGCACTCTCCAGAGCCGTTTTGATTTCCTTGCTCAACTTTTTCTTGAAGAAGGACTGCACGTCTTCGTATGTGGAGGCTGTTTCAACCGTTGATTCTTGACCTCTCGATGGTTTTCCATTCACCGTCTCGGTGGTAATTTCTCCCCGCCTCACCACGTCGTTTTCAAATAATACGATTCTTCCCTCGCGCTTTACCCGCGATTCTCTTGTGTTTGGTTTATCTATCCACATAGGCCCACCGTTTGCTATGTTGTAAATGAACGCGGGGTTGATTACGCTACATGCCTGCACAACAATTACTTTCTTGGAGGCTAGCGCCTTTTTGAATAACGGGCGCATCGCCTCGCTCCACGCGCGTCCCCCTGTTCCGATGAAAACGATGTCGTATTGGTCGATGCTGCTTTCTTCGTTGACGGGCATCACATTCGTCTCGCCTGTCATCTCTTTGAGTTTTGTGATCGTGGGGCCGCCGGCGTGCAATTTGCCCGTCTTCGCGTAGGTCGGCGTTACTTTGTAGCCAGCCTCTTTGAGGCACTGAATGTTGTATCGATCTTGCTCGTCAGCGAGATCGGTGCCCTTTACGGTGTGCTTTTCGAGGACCACGTAGAGGACTTCGGGATTGTCACTCGGGTCATAGCCCCTCTTTAGGAACGGGGGGGTTGGTTTGGGCGCAACTGTCGGTGTCGCCTTTGCCGTCGGCTTTTCCAGTTGCGCTTGCGCAGTTCCAGGCTGGGCGTAGCTTCCCCCTTTGCCGTCGGGAACCAGGTTCACGGGGCTGTTGCCATTGGTTCCAGCCGCAGGCTGCGGCTGTTCCTCCACGGCCACCGCCGCGCTCTCCACCCAGGTTTCTCCGGAGGAGGCTTTGACGAGGGTTTTGCCGCCTTCTTCCCGGATCACGGCCACCTTGGTCCCAGCCGGGAGGGTGCTGGCACCGATCTCCTTCCCGGCCGCCATGATCGGGAACTTGGCCGGCGCGTTGAGCGTGCCGCTGCGCTCTGGCGCGGACGTGTTGGACGGCTGGGCCATCGAGGTGACGCCTGCGGCCAGAATCATGGCGGCGACCAGCGCGTATGTGAGGTTATGTGTCTTCATAGTGTTGTTATTCTTCGTGGTGTCCCCCTGCTGTCTTGGCAAGGGATTTTTCAAAAGGAAGATTCTTTTCGCCCCGAGAGCCCCCTGAAAAGGGGGCGGAAGGAGGCTTTCAGGTTTGGTTCTGGTTGGTTCAGGTTCGGGTTGTTATAGAGACACGCGCAAGAAGGGGCGCGGAACGGACAGGGCGGGTGAAGATTTATGGGCTTTTGTGACTGGTTCTTTTGCAGCAAGGAAGACTAAACAACCGCCCACGAAAAGGGAATGTCCGATTGGGAGACAAAATAGATCTTGGATGCCCTGCGGGCGAAGTGGCGGGATCTGGAATGATCGGGAGGGGCCGTTGCGGGGGTGCCTTCCCCCACCAAAAATGGGAGTTTACAAGGATGGTCTCCCGTAGGAAGATTCTGCGTATGGGAACCGCAACAATGACCCGTGAAGAGGCACGCAAGGAGATCGAGCACATCCGGCGCGTGACCCGGGAAGCCACCGCCACGAAAGAGTCGGCAAGGGCGTTTCTGGTCCGGTGTGGATTTCTGACGAAATCCGGGAAGCTGCCCGCCCGCTACTCGAAGTGATCGCGGCGGGAATCACGCTCGGGTTCCACGGGTGCTGCCGTTCTGTCGGGGAATCTGTTCTGGCGGGAGAGAGTGAGCTTCTCCCCAGCAAAAATGCCCATGATTGGCTTGGGGGCGGAATTTATTTCTGGGAGGGTGATCCCCACCGGGCATTGAAGTGGGCGAAATTCCTGTCTGAGAACCCATCAATTTGGGCTGGCAGGAATCGGACGAGCGGCCATATTTATCATATTGGTATGGCTCGGAGACCGGAAGTTGCCTCCATCTGATTTCGCAGGGGGAGGCGAGTCATCGCCCCCCCCTCCCACGGCTAGGGGGGAACATTCTAATTGTTCTGTATGATGAACGGGTGATATCGGTCGGGGTGTAAGATTTTCCCTTGGTGGGAATCGCATTTCAGCTTCCCATTTGCAGGAAGGCCGCAGGACGTGCGCCAAAACATAGTTTTAAGCCTCTGGCAGAGGCTCTCTTTCGAGAGCCTCGCCGGTGGGGGCAAAAAATTAGTTAAGTGTTATTGAAGGCAGTTAAAGTCGGATTTGAATCTGAATCTTGAGTGTCTGATTTGACGGGGGATCGGACTGGCAAATGCCACATCCGTGAACCAACCTGGTCCGGCGGTTGCCGCGTCCAGAAACACAACAACCAAAAAAGGAAAGTCACTATGACTACTAACATCGAATTCTCTTCTCCGGACGAGAACAACAATAACGAAACAACACCTTGGGCTAAGCCTAAGGAATCCAACTACACGGACCTTGTCCTTAAGCCGGTATATGAGGCGCGGCGCCTCAGATTCCCGGTCGGAAACACTTGGCTCAGGATTGCGCCTGCACTCAAGTCGAGCGTGCACGGGTGGATGATGCCCATCCACGCGCTCGACTTCGAGGGCGGGCGGTGCGCGCACCCGAAGACCCACCGCCGGAACGCCAAAAGCGTGTTCGATCACGCCTATGGCTGGGTCAAGGAGCATCATCCTGAGTCGCTTTATTGCAAAGCTAACAAAGATGGTGTGCGACTCCTCGCTGACCCTATGTGCGCCTTCTGGGCGATTCTGGAGCAGGAGGGCAAAACCGTCGCCCGCCTTTTCCTCGGGAGCGGTTATGACGGGTCACGGGGGGGCGTCCCGGGCCTTGGTTACCAACTCTGGAAAATGTCATGCGAGTATGACGAGAACGGCAACCTCGTCACCGATGCCGTCCACCCGAAGAACGGGGTGCTGGTTTGCGTGGAAAAAACCAAATCTCAATCCGCAAAATACCCGAGCTACAAATTGCGGTTAGGGCGCCAACCCGCTCCGGTAGACAGTCTTCTGGCGAAGATGGCGCCGGAGGAGGTCGCCGCGCTCTGCCCGCTCGAAGGCGTGGTGCGGGATCTCTCCATAGAAGAGGAGTGGCAGTGCCTGGCGAAGGTCATGGCGCCGGAAACGGTTGCCCTGATCCGGGCCAGCCTCAAGAACGGAGAATAAGCATAGCAACCGTAACCGGGAGCGAGGGATTTCTTCGCTCCCGGTTTTTTCCCTCTCTATGGACACAACCCAAAAGACAAACGAGCCGGATCATGTTCAAGCCTCTACCAGTTCAGCAATTATCCTCGAATATCAGCGTCCTGCTTATGAAAAACTACTGACTATAGCCAACGCCTGCTTTTGTATCCAAAGGTCGACCCTGCCAATTCGACCGAGGACCAACACTCTTATTATTGGGCCCAGCGGGTCTGGAAAGACTTTCCTCGCGAGGGCCGTTGCGGAACACATCGGCGCACCGTTTCTCACTGTCACCGTCGGCGAGTGGATCCTCCTCGGCTGCACCCATCGCGGGGCCGAAACTACGTGGCCTGTTATTGTTCAGTTTTTTTTAAAATATCGGAAGAACGGTGGGGTGGTTCTATTTCTTGATGAAATCGACAAGCTCTGCGGGCACACGAGTTGGGAGACGTTCTTACGCACAGAAATATTCAAGCTTCTTGACCTGAACATCCCAGAAGGCTTGTGCGACAGCGATGGAAATGCTATCAACAAAGACAATGTTAAAGAGGCACGCGACGTGCTCGCCAACAGGACTTTCATCATTGCAGGCGGCGCATTTCAGGATATTTGGGAGACACGCTCGAAAACATCAATCGGCTTTTCCTCCCAATCTTCTCCCAGCCTAACCGTCTCTCTGGCGGATCTTACTGGAACGATCCCAAGCGAACTCGGCAACCGCTTCCGAGCGGATATCGTCACCCTGCCGCAACTTTCCAGACGTGATTACCGAAGAATGGTCGAAGACACCTCAGCACAGGTTCCAGTTTATCTCCGCGAGACGTTTTTGCGACTAGCACACAACCGGATCGAATCGGCAATGCGGTGCCAGCAGGGATGCCGGTTTTTGGAGGAGGTGATGCTGGACACTATTATAGCCGAGCGAGAGAATATCAAAAACTGGAAAAAGCCGCACGATCCTCCTGCCCAACTAGGGGAGCCAACCCAGTCAACGCCGGACGGGCCAGGTTGCTGAATGTCTGATGGTCGGGTGGTGTAGATGTTTCCTTGGCCGTTTTCGGTGGGAGGGCTAGTCATTGCCCTCTCCCTCCCCCCGCTTTGCCCTCCCTCCGGCTAGGGAGGAACATTCTAATTGGTCGTTATGGCGAAAGGGTTCCGTCTTTCTTTTCGGGGTAAGATTGTTTTTGGGGGGGCAATGCTCATGTGTCTTTTGATATGCGGAAGGGCATTCAATGGCCCGGCAGGCTCGGTAGTCCATGGGGAAGCACGCTTGCGCCATCGTAAGGAGGTGGAAGGCGGATCTGTGCGCCAGTGGAAAACATGGAGAACATTTTTGGCGCGC
>Ga0118677_10016626_pt1 | contig 10041 bp, 10 predicted proteins | sample AliMusrvi5mmetaG_FD_86154 | JGI IMG/M metagenome (GOLD analysis project Ga0118677, IMG submission 86154)
TACCAGGTGAACCCGAAGCACTGAGCATGCTGGGGTGCGGGGGAATGTGCCTTTAGTACAATCCAAACGTCTTTTGTGGAACGGGAGGCTTGCTTTGCGGTGTTGCCTGTGGCGGGTGGGGTCGGTGCTGGGGCGGAAATACGTTCCATTTCGGTCTTGGCAAGCGGGTGGCGGCATAGGACTATGCGTCATTGTCCGAGGGCCAGTGTTGCTGCAGTGGGTGTGGTGAGGCGGAGGGAGGGCTGGATATGGTCGGGTCTGTGGCGAAGCCGGTTGTGCCACGCGGATTATGGTTGGGCTTTGGTGGCGGTGTGCTGGCCATTGTGGCCGGCGGACTTTGGTTCTATCACGCCCAGGAAAATCAATTGCGGCAGGATGTGGAGCGGAACCTCTCCACGATCGTCAAGCTCAAGGCGGAGGCGCTGGCCGACTGGCGCATTTCCGACGGGCAGTCCACCGACCGGATGCAGCGCTCCGGCGAAACGCTGCGCGATTTTGAGCGGGGTTCGGAAATCATGGCGGGCGAAACGGCAAGCTGAGTATTGAATGTCAGGGCGTGTTTGCCAACGCCGGAATTGTGTTGCCTGATGCAGGTTCTGTTCTGGCTGGTGATGGCGGAACATCGCCCGCCCGCAGATCCCTAGTGCGAATCGTTCTGCGGATTACAAGGATGCCCGATCTCCAGGCCGCCGGATACCGACAGACGCAAACCGCAGCCTCGTGTTGCATTTCAAACTGAGCACGAACGCCACCGCCTCGACCTGCTAGGCCACACCGTGGAGGTGGCGTGCGACACGAACCAATTGCCGTTGGGCCGCGGCGAACACCGGAAACTCCGCGGTCCGATGAATCCCGCGCTCCTGTGCCACGATTTCGGGAAAACGCATCCCGGCGGTCGCCAGGATCACCCGCACAAGCACGGTCAGAGGCAGCATGCCGGGCACGGGGAGGTCTTCGCACGCTGGGTGGTCCGGTTTTCGACCAGCTTAGTCTTGCGGATATGGAATTCCCGATTAGACTGGCCGGGCACCGCACCCTTGCCCCATGGAAGAAAGCGCCGACATTTACCCGAAGACCCGTTGGACCGTGGTCGCGCGTGCCGTTTCGCCGGACAGTGCCGTCTGTCAGCGTGCCCTCGGGGATCTTTACAACCTCTATAAGAGTCCGGTGTACTGCTGCATCCGCCGCCGCGGCCTCGACCACCATAATGCCGAGGAACTCACCCACGATTATTTCCTCTCGCTGCTGAAACGGGATTACCTTGCCGAGGCCGATCCGCACAAGGGCAAGTTCAGGGCCTTCATCCAAGCCGACCTCAAGCTCTTTCTCAACAACGCGCTCCGCAAGCAGCACGCGCTGAAACGCGGCGGTGGCGCGAATGTGATTCCCCACGACGACGCCAACGCGGAACATGATTGCGAGGGGGCCTACGGCAGCTCCTTGGACCCCGAGGCGATGTTTGACCGGGAATGGGCGAAGGCCACATTCGCCGCAGCCTTGGAGGCTCTCAAACAAAGCTATCAAGCCCCCGACCGTGCCGTGGTTTTCGAAACTCTTGCGCCCTTGCTCGACAAGCCATCCCGGCCCGGAATGTACGAGGCGGCTGCATCACAACTCGGCATGAAAGAGGCTACCGTCAAAGTCGCCATGACCCGACTGCGGGAACGGCTCGGTCGCGCCCTCGAACAAGTCGTCGCCGACACCCTCGACGATCCCACCCCGACCGCTATCCGGGACGAAATCCGTTATCTGTTCTCGGTGTTGGCGGCGTCATCCTGATAGATACGGGTCAATGCCCTGTTCTTCAATCTCGATATCGGAATGGTTGAGGATTTCGTGGGGGGGGCTTGGCGGCTTGGGAGCAGAGGCTTCCAAGCGCGGGCTGCCGGATCCGCTGCGGATGCCGCGCCTGCTGCGACTCCAAGCTCGCTATCCGCAGGTGCAAATTCATCCGCAAGTCGCCGCAGCCTTGCACCGCGGGATCATCCCGCGAGAAGGTCGAATGCGGTGGACTTTTCCGGTGTCTCACCTGTAACCTGCCGATCGTGAATCGACTTGAGGATTCCGGATCAACATTCCATTCTTACCCGCATGTCCTCCGAGCCGTCCCCGCCCATGACCATTTGCCCCACCTGTGGCAAACCCCTGCCAACCGACGTCCCGGGTGGTTTCTGCCCGTCTTGCATGCTGGTGGAACTCTTTGCGTCATTCGATGCGCTTGCGTCGCAACCCTGGCCACCGTCGGTCGAAGATGCGCGGCGGATTCTCGCTGGCCAGTCGTACGAGGTCCTGGAGCGGAGTGGCCATGGCGGAATGGGGGCGGTCTTCAAAGTGCGCAACCTCGAGCCTGGCATGGCGCGCCTGGAGGCGATCAAAATCCGGCGGCCGGAAAGGCGCGACGACGACCTGTTCCGCGAGCGGTTTCTCCGGGAAATCGGGACCCTGGCCCAACTCCGCCATCCCGGCATCACTCCGGTTTACCGCAGTGGCGAGTCGGACGATGGTTTCCTGTGGTTCAGTATGGAGTTTCTGGATGGGCATTCACTGGCCGACTTGCTGGCTCCGGGCATGGCACCGCTTTCCCCCGAACAGGTGCTCGACATCACCCGTCAGCTTTGCGTCACACTGCAATTCATCCACAAGGCGGGCCGCCTGCACCGCGATCTCAAATCCTCCAACGTCATGGTTTGCGATGACGGCAGCGTGCGGCTGTTGGATTTTGGCATCGCCCGCCCCGGCGAATCCGCTCGCATGGGCGATCTCACCCGCCCCGGTGAAAACCCCCATACACCGGACTTTGCCGCCCCCGAACAAAAAGTTGGCGGACCGGTCGATGAACGCGCCGATCTCTACGGACTCGGCGGAATCGTCACGGCGATGGTCCGGCCACCCGGTGTGCCCGTGCGTGAGAGCCGGACCCGGGTTGCCCAGCGATTGCTGGATCTGGCGGATGAGTTGCTCGCTTATGATCAGACGGACCGTCCCCAATCGGCTGCCGAAGTCTTCGACAAACTGAAGCTGATCGAACCCGGTTCGCCCGGCTTCTGCGGCAAGGAATCCATGGATCGCTTTGCCGAGGATTCTGAGGATGATCCTTCCCCCGCTTGCAACATCGAGTATTGACTGTGAACGATCCATTTCCGATGCACTCCGACCCGCATTATCTGCAACGTTTTCTTACGCTGAAACCCATCTTCTTCGGCGGCCTCGGCCAGTCTCCATTGGGCTGGATAACGGGTATGCGGGAAGATCACCCTGGCTTCCCGCAGCATGTCGATCCACTCCTCGCGCCGATACCGTTCGGACAGGTGGAACAAGATCAATTGCTTCACCCCGGCCCGCCGGACGAGGGTCGCGGAGAGCACCGACGTCATGTGAAATTGGAAGCGTCGTCACGATGACGGACGGAATCTCCGGAATTTGGTTTTGGCATTGGGGTTCATGGGACCTACGGCCGGTTGGAGGTTGGCAGAGGCCGGCTATAGGCGGCGTTGCCTTCGACCTCGACCTGGATCTTGGCACCGACGGGCGGTTTGTTGGAGGTCACCGAAAAGGTGCCGTTATTCGCGGTATAGGCCGAGGTCCAAAGCGTGAAGTTGGCGTCACCGACCGCGTAGATGTTGACGCGCATGCCAGCGATGCCCGCTCCGGAGAGGGTGGTCAGGGTTCCCGACACCCGCATCTGGCTGGTGCTGACCGACGTCGCGACCAGGTTCGACAAAACGGTCGGCCGGGTCCCGTTGGGCGCGGCGTAAACCGGGCTAAGCGAAACAAGGGCCGGCAGCAGAGTGACGACCGCCCGGGACTTCCAAATCCTGCCGGTTGTCAAACGGAATGTTGGGCCTGTGAGGAGGGATGTGGATTGCGAACTAATTGTTGATGGACTCATGATGTGGTTGGTTTGGTTGGTTTCCCGCCGGGATCTCCCGGCTTCATTGACTCCTAGTGCGCTTGGCTGACGAGGTTACAGCCTGATTGCTTCAGGCATCAAGATCGCCCGCAACCGCAGCAGCAGCCCTCGGGTCCGGCGGCTGGAACACCTGCTCAACCGGCACGACCAGACCGGCAAACGGCGATGCACATGAAGAGGAAAGTGAAACCGCTAAAAACGCTGGGAAACGCTGAAATTGAAGGGATTGAACCGACCTTACCACTCACCTTCCGGAGGGCCCGGCTTTCTTGCGCAAATACCTCAAAACAGCGCGATCAGCGCATTCAGCGGTTCTCAAAATCCTTTCCGGCACCAAAACCCGGCGGGCGGGTGTGGCACCGGGAGTAACGTGGGCGCGACAAGGAGCCGCCACATTCTTGTGGTGGTAGCGGAACGGCTGCCCATGAATGGGTGCCGCAGGCTCTGTGCACGGACGTTCCTTCCTCACAACGACAAGAATGTCGTTGCTCCTCAACTGGCATCATCGGAGCCAAGTTACTCGGGAGGATACATCATCGGGGCACTGATCCATCACCAGTCGGAAGTCCATGTGTCGCCGACGTAGTTGCCGCCCTGCCAAACCGCGGTCGGGCGCATGCCCATCGCGCCGAGATAACCTGCGGTTGCCGCATCGTATTGGACGCGTGCCTTGCGCACCTCATACATGGCTCGCTCATGGGCACGGCGTGTCACCGCTTCAGGGGAAAAGTACTCCGCGGTCCGGATGGCTTCAGCTCTTTCCTGCTGTTTGCGCAGGGTTTCGGCGATCCGGGTCCGTTCCGTCTTGATTTGGTCCACGCGGGTCCGGCAGGCGGTGGCATCATCCCGCCGTTCAAGTTGATCCAGCGCGGAGGCATACAGGAGCAGTATGGATTCAGCATCTTGATCCGCAGGTCCGAGACGATCCACTGGCATGGTGAACTGGCGGAGACGTGACTCCATGTCCTTCCAGCGGGCGGCGGGCTCGAAAACCTCTTGGGAGAGACGGTAAGAAAGGGCTCTGGCTCTTGCCGTGTCTCCGGACTCGGTTGCCAACCCGGCGGCAGCGACGAGGAGGGTTTCGGCGTCCCCGGCCTTTCTCAATTCGAGCGCTTGTCCGGCCAGCTTTGAAGCTATGGTGATGAGGCGGGACTGGTCCGGTGTCTTTTGTTTCCGCAGAATCTCCCATGCCCGTTGGCCGAAGGTGAAACTTTCCCCGGCATTTTTCAGGGATGTGCATTTTTCCGACCAGTAAGCCAGCAATTCCGCAAAACGGGCACCCTCGGGGCCATCGGTTTTGCTGGCGATGGCCAGGATGCGCTCCATCGCAGGGTGCGCATCGTCGTAGGACTTGGCCAGGCGCACGGTTTCCATCATGGGAACGATGAGTTCAACCGCCTCCTTGCCAAACACCCTCTCCACAACTTCCGTTGCACCGGCCGGGTCGTGGGCATTGAGCAAGGCGGCGGTCAATCTCCTGGCAACCGTCCGCGTCCGCGGATCCTGCGTGCCCGCGATCTCGATCAACAGCGGCAGGGATTCCTGGTCCGGACGTTCGGATTTCTCCAGCACCGCGACGAATCGATCCAAGGTGGAATTGAGGATCTGCGCGTCCTCGGGATTCTTGGAATCCTTGAGAATCTTCAGGACCGAAGCGTAAGCGCCCGCTTCCGTCCGCCTGACCCTGTAGGATGTCCGTGACTGGGTGTAGCGGTTGGATGTCCATACCGAGCCTTCGAGCTTGCTTGCGGTCCTCGCCACGGACAACAAGACCGGCACCAATTCCCGTCCGGCACTGTCGATGGATTTGGCGGCATCGTAGGCAACAGTGTAATGCCCGAATGCAAATCCCATGTGCTGATCCCCGTTGGGCGGATCGGTTGCGGCCAGTGCCTCCTGGATCCGCCCCTGAAGCTCGGAAGTACGCCAGATCTGCCGCGACATCGCGTTGCGGTCCGGATTTTTCGTCGAGATCGCGTTGGCCGCCAAATCGGCCGCCTTGCGGGCCTCTTCCGTGTTCTTGCGATCCAGCGCCGCCGCTGCGGACGCCATGGCCGCAGTCCAAGCGGCCGTTGTCTCGGCAGCCCGCTCACGCGTCTTGCGCTCGCGTTCGGCGGCCTGCTCACGCGCCTTGTGGTCCCGTTCGGCGGCCTGCTGGGCCCGGCGCACGGTCGGATCAATCCGTTCCTTGGCCAGCGCCTGACCCGAGGTCAGGAAGATGGCGGCGGCCAGGGCAGCGACCGGCCCCATCATTGCAAGGGATCTGCTTTTTCGGTGAACGCCGGTGACTGAACTGTTTACAGGACCCGAGGGTGGGAGAAGGGGAAGTAATGGATTCATGATCTGGTTTGTTGGCTGGTCATATCTTCAGGGCCGGAATGATGTTCCTCAACGCCGTGCGCGATTGCTTCGGCGCCAGCGTGGGAAATCCCGGAAGACGCCGCCGGTGGCGCGTTTGCAGGCGGTGTGGCGGCGCAAGCGGGAAGGGGCGGTGGTGACTGTGTTTGGATTGTGTTCATGGTATGTTCGGCGGGGTGGATTTCTGCCCGCTCTTGTCGATCTCTAGTAAGGCGCTGCCCGCCGGTTACAACACCGCCACTTATTTCGACGCATCCCAAGAGTCGTTGGCATCTTGCTTCTTCCGCGAAGGATGTTCCGTGGGGAATTTGTATTTGGTCTTGCGTTCTTCGCAATAGGCGGTGATCGGCTGGCCGCGCACCAATTCCATGACAAAATACGGGCGACCGTCGGCGGAAGTCCCGGCGTCGAGCACGGCGGCAATGTTGGGATGCTCCATCAGGGCGAGCGTGCGGCGCTCGGCCTCGAAGTGGTGGACGATCGCGCGGCTGTCCATGCCGGGCTTGACCAACTTGAGGACCTGATTGCCTTGATTCTTGCAATTTGCTTGGCACTGCGGGCTGGAGCGTTAGGCTCGCCGCCGATGATTCCGGCATGTTCAACGCCTTCTTCATGCCAGAGGGAGTTCCATCAGGTTCTCTCTAGCCCGCTCTTGGGCGGTCGAAGCGTGGCAATGCCCCCTCTTTCGCCTCATTTCTCCTCAGGCCCGATCTTGAAGCCGCCCTCCGGCAACCGGTTGCGGCGGACCCGAAAGAGAGATTTCCGCGCAATCAATTTCCATCAATCACTTGAATCCTGAGGCGATGACGAAACGAAACATAGATCGTGCGTACGAAACCACGAATTCGATCGGCATGAAATTCGTCGCCCTGCCGAACGGCGAGTTTGTCATGGGCAGCCCGGAGAGCGAAGAGGCGCGGAGCGAGAACGAAACCCAGCACCGTGTGCTGATCACCAAGCCGTGCATGATGGGCGTCCATCCCGTGACGCAGGCGCAGTGGCGGACCGTGATGGGAACCAACCCGTCGAAATTCAAGGGTGGAAACTTGCCCGTGGAACAGGTTTCGTGGCTAGACGCGATGGAGTTTTGCAGGGAACTCAGCAAGCAAGAAGGGAGAAAGTACCGGCTGCCGACGGAAGCGGAATGGGAATATGCCTGCCGGGCGGGAACGACAACGCCGTTCCATTGCGGCCCGACCATTTCCACCCGTCAGGCCAACTATGCCGGCGAGGAAAGCTACAATTACGGCCCTGCCAAGCAGCCTGGCGTGTTTCGTGGCAAGCCCACGCCGGTAGGTTCATTCCCCGCCAATGCCTGGGGCCTGTTTGACATGCATGGAAACGTCTGGGAATGGTGCGCCGATTGGTGTGGTTGGAATACCACCGGGTATGGCCCGGACGACAAATGGGATTCGACCCAGGAGCAAGAGGCGGGCTGGCGGGAGGTCGATCCCAAGGGGCCTGACACCGGCACTTCGCGTGTCCAGCGCGGCGGGTCATGGGACAGTGAGCCGCAGGATTGCCGCGCGGCGAGCCGTTCCGAGGACGAGCCCGACAAGCGCAGCAGCACCGTCGGGTTCCGCGTGTTGCGGGAGGTGGATGCCGACGACACACCGTTCCTTGGAAACCGCGGTTTGCCGGTTCAGGCGAAACAGGTTGCTGAAAAAGCGCGGCCCAAGCCCGCGTTGCCGCGCAAACCTGCGGTGTTTCGGTATCGCGAGTTCACGAATACCATCGGCATGAAATTCGCCAGCATTCCGGCCGGCGAGTTTCTCATGGGCAGCCCGGAGAGCGAAGAGGGACGATTGCGCGAGGAGACCCAGCACCGGGTGGTAATCACCAAGCCGTTCAGGATGGGCATCCATCCCGTGACACAGGCGCAATGGCGGGCGGTGATGGGGGGCAACCCATCGGAATTCAAGGGACGCAACTTGCCGGTGGAACAGGTTTCCTGGGAAGACGCGATGGCGTTTTGCCGGAAACTCAGCGAGATGGAACGGAACGAATACCGGCTGCCGACGGAGGCGGAATGGGAATACGCATGCCGGGCCGGAACGACGACGCGCTTCAGTTTCGGTGACACGATTTCCAGATCCCAAGCCAACTATCAACGCGAGATCGAGGGCAACCCCAGGGAAGATGCGCTGTGCCTTGGCGAACCCATGCCCGTGGGATCATTCCCCGCCAACCCCTGGGGCCTGTTTGACATGCACGGCAACGTCTGGGAATGGTGCGCGGATTGGTATGGGCCGTACCCGCGAGGTGAAGCGGTCGAACCCAAAGGACCTGGTGACGGCACGGAACGCGTGCAGCGCGGCGGGTCGTGGGCCAACGATCCGCTTGGTTGCCGCGCGGCGTTTCGTTGCGGGGAAGCGCCGGATGTGAAGGACAGCTCTTGCGGGTTCCGTGTGGTGCTGGATTCCCGGTAGCCGCTTGGCTGTCGGATATTGCCTCCCGTCCGCCAATCGCCCGGAGGCTTTGCTCTGGACCGGTTCCCGGACTCCGGGGCGCCGTCCGGAGTTCAAACTTCAGTTTGCCTGAGATCGCGAAGACCAGGCAACGAAATAATAGACGGCAGATCGATGCCACTCTCGGCACCTTGCCTAACAACTCATGCAAGGGCCGTTGAATCAGCGGTTGGCCGCGCCAACGGGTGGGACGCGGCGGGCGGCAAGAATGGGAGTGCGATGGAAGAGCATAAAAACCTTGACCCCAATTTGGGGCTGTCGGGCGGCGGGCCGCATCCTCGTGGACGCAATCAACAAGTCGTCCGGCTGATCCGGTTGTGTCAAGCCAGTTTGCGCATATTCCCCGTCCCTAAGCGCCATTAACGTTAGATGTGCGCCCACCGGCGCGGTTGAAGGGATGTTGAAATGAAATTGAGGCGTTCATGCCGGCTGGTGGGCCACGACTTGTTCGGCTTCTGTTCCATCATATGTGTGCGTTGGTTTTTCATCTCGGCACCGGTGAGGCTATCTAAGAACGTATCTCTCGTTGTAGCCAAGACACTCGCCATGCGCCCCATGGGCTGTTATCGCATGAACTTCGCCTTGATGCAGATTGTGAAATACCCATCGATCCAGTTTGACTAGAGGGAAATAGAGTATTCGCTGGACATCGTCAAACACTTGATACGGGCACACCTGACCATCAGAGAATCTGCTCACCGGTATCGGAAAACTAAATAGAGTGTAGCGTCCAGGTAACATGTGCTCCGGTATTGTCCAGCGGTTGCTCCTCGAGGTAATTGCGTATGATGTGCAATAGAGCACCAGCAGGATTCCCGGAAGTATCCTGACATTTCGCTTCTTCATTTTGTGGGCCGATTGAGGTAGGGACACCGGGCGCCCGGTGCCCCCCGCGCAGATTCCGGCGTGCGGAATTCCCGCACCGGGCTCCTCAGGAAAGCGCGCACACGGAACCAGCGCCGGCACATGGTGGCCAGACCCCGGTTCCCATTGCAAGCAGGGAGCTTGACACCGTGTCCGGGAGTATTCGTGTCCAGTGGTGGGTGCTTTGCTTGCGTTGCTTCCCTGCCCGCCCCTTCGCCGCGTGACCGGCGCTACCGTCTCTGACTACCATGGGCGGGTCTGACTCGCGGATTCCTTCATCGGCGTCTCCCTGGAGTTGACTGCCGATGTCCCGCCGGTTGCCCGGCGCGTGGGAAAACGGGTCTCCCGAGTTCAAGGCGCTGCCCTTGGAAGAGCAGTCGTCTGTTCGCTTCTCTTCACGCATGCCACGGTCTTGGAGCGACCCCGGTGGAACCTTGGACA
>Ga0118677_10016628_pt1 | contig 10041 bp, 11 predicted proteins | sample AliMusrvi5mmetaG_FD_86154 | JGI IMG/M metagenome (GOLD analysis project Ga0118677, IMG submission 86154)
CTCATGTCTCTGGCCGTGGTGCGCGTCGCAAAGATAGGTAGCCGGGCAAGTGCGCGAGTTGTTTCCGTACTTATTATTGCAATTGGGTTATTGCCATTTCTTGCTAATCAAATCGGACAGCACATTACCTATGACCCAAATACTGCCTATCCCATCTATGAAACTGCGATAAGCCTCCCACTCTCCTACTACGTATTTATGAAGATGCTTCAAATTCTTCAGGTGCAAAGTGTTGAAACACTTAAAAAGGGAGAATTGAGAGCGAGCAAGGCTCTGGAGTCTGCTATTTCTCAGACTGTCAAAGATGAGTTCGCGCATGCATTGGCGCACCGATGGGCAATTTATATCCATGGAAAAATTCTTACAAGACTTGCTGCAACAGCGTTGAAATTAGAGATGGCAACTCAAAGCAATGATGTGGCTATATTTAAAAGTACTGTTGAATCATTAAAAAGCCTGCTCTCTCATCCAACTTCTGAATTTGATACTGAATCTGGCGACCTACAATCTCAAATTACATCTCGATTAGATCCATGGCTTGGGCTACTTGAAGTGGATCTGTTTATAGAACCTTCTTTGCAAACATTAAATAATCACAGAGTGCTCAGCGTTGGCGAAGTAATCGAAGAGATCGTTTCTAACTCCATGAGACACGGCAAGGCTAGGAAAATTTCGCTGAGGGTGATTCCTAAGGGTCGTAAAGATATTGAAATAGGCGCAGTAGATGATGGTGATACTGCGCCCCCTGAACATCCGACACGATATGGACTTGGTACGACAATTTTTAATCTTGTCTCAGATGGCAGATGGTCAATCACGCGGGTAGAATCAACTACTCAATTTAATCTCACCATGAGTATTGAATAACCCCAAGGAGCAAAGTGGCCACCAATAAATCACGAGTAATGATGGTGGAAGACGATGAGTTCACTCGTTCCACGATTAAGACTGCTCTGATTAATAAGGGTATGGATATTGTTTTTGATACCGCTTCTGTGAAAGAAGCTATGGAATATGCACGAAATAACCGCCCTGAGGTTGCTGTTCTTGATTACAACTTGGGTAAAGGGCCTAATGGCATTGATCTGGCGAACCAATTGCGCCGTATTCAGCCTGATATTGCGATCGTTCTTTTGACTGCTTTTCTTGACCCAGCTCAGCTTGATAAGCGTATTGCTGAACTTCCAGAAGGTAGTCGCTACCTGATTAAGCATTCAGTCACCAAGATTGATGTTTTGATTGAAGAGATTAATCAAGCGCTTCTTTTTTCAGCTAACTGAATCTATTACTCCCTGCCTAGCGCTATCGTCTTCTAGAGTTTCAACATAGTGAACTAATCCACAGATTTTGCGGTGTGTAATTAATTCGCTTACTCCTGACAGCAGACTCTGCCCATGGAGCTGCGCTTTACACAATCATCCCGTAAGCACCGAATTGGTAAAACCCATGCCAAACATGTTCTATCGACCTCTGAACCTTGAATTCATGGCGAAGAGGGAACCACACGCATAATCTATGACTGGATAGGTTTTGATGAACGCGGCGTTGAGATAGAAATTACGGGAATCTTAGAAGAGGGCTATATTGCTATCATTCATGTAATGCCAACTAGTTTTAGAAGAGATAGGAAAGGGTAGAGACCATGGGCGAGAAGTTCTCAGACCACGTAGTTTTTGGCCCTGATATCAACTTAGATAAAGAAGTTGTTCTAGATTACGACGGCACAAGACTTACTGAGGCGAAAGCCGAAGAAATTGCCACCCGAAACTCAGAGCTACGTTCGGCGCAAACAAAAAAGAATTAACCCGCTGAAACAATTACTTCCTGCGTAGCGCTCACACCTGCAATATCTAGGGTTGCATCTACCGGAGTAGATCGCTTAATAACAGCTAACGCAATAGGCCCAAGCTCATAGTGACGAGCAACTGAACCGATAAAGCCAACTTCTTTATCATCAATCATTACCTTTGCCCCGTGCTCAGGCATATGAACCATAGAACCATCTAGGTGCAAAAGCACAAGCCTGCGTGGTGGGTGACCTAAGTTAAAGACCTTTGCCACTGTCTCTTGTCCTCTATAACACCCTTTGTTGAGGTGCACGGCGCTTCCAAGAAAACCTAATTCATTTGGAATTGATTTGTGATCCGTTTCAAAAAGAATGCGAGCTCTACCCGCAGCAATGCGCTGCGCTTCTAGTGCCCACATGCCAATCTGCTGATGGGCGCTAGCAAAGGCTTCTTTTGTCTGCGCTAATTCTTTTCGTTCAACAAGAGCGAATGGCCCACCAATAGAATCTGTGATGCCAGGAGCCCGCAGAACGGCGAATTCATCGCTCACATCTTTCACATCAACTTTGAGCATAAATTTCATCTTCTCTAAATATGAGGTGAGCTCTTCCGCTTTCTCTTTCTCGGTATGCATCCATGTCGTAGTTCCATCATCGACCATAAACATTTGATGCTCAATATGTCCTTGGGCATCTAAGAGAAGTGACATCGTCCATTGACCAGTAGGTAATGTAGAAAGCTCTTGGGTAAACATGTCATTGAGCCACTTAATTCGATCTTCCCCGCTCACAGCAATAACTGCGCGGTGTGAGAGATCTGCCCAGATATTTCCTAGAGCAAGGGCGCGTTGTTCATGATTTGGTTCACCAAAATGCCAGATCGCCCCGTGATCTGGGCCATCTTCAACTAGAACCGCGCTCATAGTTACTTCTTGCTATAACACGTAGAACATGTGCCATAGATGGCAAAGTGCGTGACATCTGTATGAAAGCCATAATCATCCAGAAGTGATTGAACAAAGTTTGCTGCCGCATCAATGGGAGCATCTCCCACAGATTCACAGATGCCGCAGACCAAGTGCAGGTGAGTGAGCTCCTCCGCTGCGTGATATGTCGCGCCGCCGTGTCCTAGATGAGTGTGCTGAACCAAACCAACATTTTCTAAAGTTTCAAGGTTGCGATAGACGGTAGAGAGATTAATTCCAGGGTGAGATGCGCGAATGTGCGCTGAAACCTCTTCAGGGGTTGCATGCCCAAGGGTTCTGACAGCTTGAAGGACTAACTCGCGCTGCGGTGTAAGTCTTAAGCCCTTTTGCCTGAGTTCATTCTGCTCTGCCATGTGCCTAATCTTACGGGTATTCTTACGCCCCTTATGGCACGCATATTGCTTCTCACCAACCACTTAGGCGCAAGCGCCCAAGTGCTGCCATCACTTTCCCTCTTGCAACATCAAGTACGCGTACTGCCTGCTGAGAGCTCAATTCTGATCGATGCACCAGATGCCGATTGTTTAATCATCGATGCACGCAAAGATCTGCCACAGATTAAAGCGCTGACGCGTTTGATTACATCTACTGGTCTTAATTGCCCATTACTTGCAGTTGCAACTGAAGGCGCACTTTCTGCCATCAGTAGCGACTGGGGTGTTGATGATGTCATTTTAGATACTGCAGGGCCTGCCGAAGTTGAAGCACGTATTCGTATCGCTGTTGGCAAATATCAAGAGCGCGCTCTTGCATCTGATCCAACACTTTCTGAGATTCGCACAGGTGAAGTTGTGATTGACGAGACCTCTTACACGGCAAAGATCAAAGGACGCTCACTTGATCTCACATTTAAAGAGTTTGAATTACTGAAGTTTCTTGCCCAGCATCCTGGACGTGTATTTACGCGCGCTCAGCTCTTGCAAGAGATCTGGGGCTATGACTACTTCGGTGGCACCCGAACTGTTGATGTACACATCCGTCGCCTGCGTTCAAAGCTAGGCCCTGAGTTTGAGGCAATCATTGGCACAGTACGCAATGTGGGATACCGCTTCACCCAACCTGGAAAAGGTAACGAACAACTAATCCAAGAGCGTGTTTAAGCCTTAAGGCTTAGTTGTGGGCTTAGGTTTTGGATTTACTCTTGCCGCTTTCGCTTTTTTAGCCGAAATAGCAGGCACTTGCTTTTTGCCCGGGTTAATTGCCGCTCGAGTGATTATTGCTAGAGCTTGCTGAATTGAACCGATTGCCAGAACAAGAGTGCCCAGAACATTAGCGGTGTCTTTATCTTTTTGTACTTGGGCAGCCGCATCTGCCGCTGCTTGAACTGAGTTGCTAGTTGAGGCTGCATTCACTGTTAGTGCATAGGTCGCTGTCGCTGATCCTGAAGCATTTGTTCCGGTGATTGTGTAGGTAACAGCTGGAGCAGCAGCGGTGGGAGTTCCAGAGATGAGCCCTGTTGAAGTATTAAAACTAACTCCATTAGCTGGAGTTGCTGAGATATCAGGTGAGATTGAATAACTTGCTACTGCTCCACCTGTCGAAGTGATGGCGTAGCCACTTATTGCAGTTCCTACCTGCGCAGTTTCCGTTGATTTTGAAAGCGTAAAAGCGGGAGCAGATACAAGTCCAAATGCACGAATGGGTCGCAAAAAAAGTCCAGAATCGGCAAATTGATCGCCTGTAGAGGAAGTACCAGCATTAAAATTTTGGAGATAATCATAATAACGAGCGCCTGTGGTGTAAGCAGATGAAGTGTAGTAATAAGAAGTTGTATCAAATCCTCCGCGAGTAACAGAACCGTTTCCGCATGAACTACCGACAGTTGCGATAGTAGGTGTATTTCCTTTGGACCACTGACACAAAAGATTTGATTCGGCGGAAGTGGGGATATACCAGTCGTTAAGGCTTCCTCCAGCGTAACTTCGAACTGTGGTTGCACCAAGGCCCTTATTTGAAGCTAAATTTGCAAATATAAGTGTATTTTTATAGCCAAGACCAATCCGGCTTGCGCTCAAACTTTGTGTTGCGTCGAATGGGGACGGGTCATAAGTAATACCCGTAATAGGCTGGGAGTCGGCCTGGATGTCCTCGAGCTTTAACCCTTTACCGTCAAGTGTGTACCAAGTGCTCGGTGCTACCTCGAGATACCTGCATAGTCCGCCAGTTGGACTTCCTGTATTTGAAAATGTAGGACCGCAGGGAAAACCAGTCGCGTCTACATAATAAACAGTTCCACCACCAGGACCGGTATCACCTACTGCACACGTCCCACCTTGTGCACACGTGAGCGCTGCATGGGCTGGTGAAGTCAAAGGACCAATTGCAAAAAATAAAGATGCGAACAGCCCAACGATTACAGTGTAAATGACTGGCCGATTTTTCACTCCTCCAGTTTGCCATATGCCCCAATTGAAAACCAACTACTTAGTACTCCTCGGAGAAAGTAAATAAAGCCTCGATGTAATGCTCGCCTTCAATTCCTAAATTTGCAGCATCAGGGGGCGCAGTTTGTGGCTCGATGCAGACACCATCTGAATCTTCTGTATATACAGTCCAATAAGGTGCATCTGATTCCACGTTGATACGCGCAGCACCTGGCCAGACAACAGAAGGTGTTCCTTTAATATCAACAAAACAATCATCCCAAGGCTCCGGTGGAACAGAAATAAATTCTCCGGTGGGAAGTCCGTTATCCCCGCGCTTCATCATCTTGCCTGCAGAGAATTCAACTTCAGCGGCGTCTCCTCGTGATAATTCTCTAGGAAACCATGGGTGATAACCAAGCCATGCTGGTAGATCACAGCCATTTGGTTCGTATTCTAAAATCCATCGCACAGCATCATCTAATATCTCAATACTTTGATCCACATACGCACCGTTATAGGGATAAGGAAGCTCTAAGCGCGCTCGTCCTTTACCTGTCTCTTGCCAAGAAGAGTGAAAACCAAAACCGTGAATAGCAAAGGGCGGCATCCATGTTGTGGGAAGCGAGTATTCACTTCCATCTTTTCCTTTAATCAAACCATCATTAATGCGTCCTGCCCACGGCGCCATCGCATACCAACCCCATGATAAAGGCGTTCCTCTAAAAGGAAGAGCAAATTGAAGATCGCGCCACTGAAGAGAAGCAATACGAGCGCCTTGATCTAAATCAATGGAGACAGATATCTCTGCGCCATCTATATGCTGCATTAGATAATTTCAGCAAGCGTAGGTGGGTTAGCTCCGGCGCGTGAGCAAGTTATTGCTGCAGCCTTTGTCGCCCTGACGAGAACTTGTCTAAGAACATCCCCTGTTAGAGCGGAAAGCCCGCGCTCAACAATCGCTTCAACCACAATTGCGCCAACTGTGTCTCCTGCTCCCACGGTATCCACAACATCAATCTTCACACCAGGAACTGAGACCACATCATCTTTTGTTACTCCGATGATTCCATAACTACCCTTAGTAATAATTACCAAGGTGCTGCCTTCTGCAATCCACTTTTCGGCAATAGTGATTTGATCTTGCTCTGGATAGAGCCATGAGAGATCATCTTCAGAGACTTTAATAACGGCAGAGATAGAGGCCCATTTAGCGATCTTCTCTTGATAAATAGCGCGATCAGGCAACACAGATGAGCGAATGTTGGGATCAAATACAAGAGGTGCAACTTCGACAACCTTCTTTGCCCACTCAAATAAGACTGATGCACCTGGCTCAACAATTGTTGCCAGTGTTCCAATCTGAAGGACTGCAGGCTTAAGAACAAGTGGATCTGGAAGCCAATCATCCTTAAAATCAAATGTTGCCGTGCCATCAATCGTAAAGATATATGAAGCAACACCTGCTCGGTCTAAGGAAACATCTGCTGTGCAGGTCTGCTTATCTGAAAAATGAGCATAGGAGAGATTGACATGATCTTGAGTCAACTCATCTTTAATCATCTTGCCATAATCATCACGTGAAATTCCATCAATAAAACATGAATCAAAACCAAGACGAGCAAGTGCCTTAGCGGTATTGGCAGGGCCCCCGCCAACGATTGCGCGCTTGCTCCCATCGTGAGGAATTAAGTCAATGAGCGCTTCACCTGCAACCCATACTGTCTTATTCATTTTCACCTTTGCGAGCTAAGAATTCTGTTATTACTCGAACACCGAGGAGATGATCTTCTACTTGAGGCAGACCACTAATGAGCAGTGTGCCCTGCATTCCTTTTCCAGAGACAATTAGCGGAAGACCACCACCATGAATTGCGTGAGTCTCTTCAGGTAATTTATTAACCTCATACCAATCAACGTTCTCTTCTTCTGCATTCACACGTTCATACATTGTTGAATGACCCTTTGCTGCAACAACGCGTGCTTTGCGGGCAATCCATGAAGGTTGTTCTGGTTTTGATCCAGGAAGGGCGGTATGAAAGACAACCCAATCACCGATGCGCACTTCAACAGAGAGTTCAAGAGATTCTTTGCGAGCAATCGCGACTGTAATCTCGCCAATCTCAACGGCATCTACTAAATCAAGAGAGGGCAGAGCTAGAACTTCTTCTTCACGAAGTAGTTGCTCGCTTGTAAAGCCGCCTGTAGTCACGTGGCAACCCTAACGGAATTTAAATAGAAGCAAAAACCTTTATGGAGTAGGCGCTGATTGTGGGCCTGCGCCTCGTCCCTGACCAAAGCTAGGCAAGCACTTTGCAAATGCTGCCGCCACTTTAGGATCGGTACGATCTGGGCGAACACCAGGAGTAATAGTGACTCCAGCTTTTGTTAAGCATGCTTGAATTGTTGGGTCACTGAAAAATCCACCACGACCCCCGCCAGATGGAGCTGTACTCACTGCTGGCTTTGGAGTACTTGGAGAAGTTGGAGTTTTACCAGAACTTTTAGGAGCAGCAGATGCTTGTGGGGCAACAGGAGCGGCGCCTGCTCCCATGTCAGTAATACGGGCAGCATCTCCAGATTTTAAACTTCCAGATTGAGTTGGATCATCAAGAGTCATTGTTACTGATGATCCAGCAACTTTTGTGATTGTTCCTGTTACACGAACGCCACCAAAACCTCCGCCACCGCCTCCAAATCCTCCTGCAGCAGCTGCGCCAGTTGCTCCTGCCGCGCCGCCAAATGCACTGCGAAGTGAATTAAGAGATGTACCAAGAGAAGAGTTAGCAGCACTTGTTGCGCTGTGGTGACCATACCAAGCGCCAGCAGATAAAAGGGCAACAACGATCACAGTAATACCTAAGAACTTGGTGTATTTATTAGTCCATTGGTATGAACCTTTAGCAAGGTGCTCTGCTAGATCATCAGTTTCGGGTTTTGCAAAGAGATCAAATGACGCTGAATCGTTATTGTTCATATTGCTACTCGGATTACTCATGACGTAGTGCCTCGATTGGTCGTAGTGATGCTGCTCTGGATGCTGGATATCCTCCAAAGAAAACACCGATCAAGATGCTTACTCCGAAAGCTAAAAATACTGATGATGGAACGATGATCGGCTTTGTCCCTGCAATGGTGAAGTGAGAGCCGATAAAGCCCCCTAATACCCCCATGAGACCACCGACTAAGGACAAAATAGTTGCTTCAATAAGAAATTGCGACAAGATCACACGTTTGGGCGCTCCGATTGCTTTTCTAATACCGATCTCTCGTGTTCTCTCAATCACCGTTACAAGCATGATGTTGGTAATACCAATGCCACCAACAAGTAGCGAGATACCTGCAACAGCGCCTAGAAGTACAGTAAATGTCTTACTAGATGAGGCAGATGTAGAGAGCAGTGATGCTTGGTTAAAGATCTGATAATCCGCGCTCTTGCCTGCTTTTATCCTGTGGCGAGTATTCAAAATAGTTGTTATCTCACTTTGAGCATCATTAGTTCCTGTTGCCGTCTTTGCCTCAACAATGATCGAAGATAAACCCGTGTAGCCGGTGATAGAGCTTTGAATAGCTGTAATGGGAGATAAGAAGAGTGAATCTCCATCTAGAAATCCCGTTGATCCCTTCACTTTTGTTGTGCCGATGATTGTGAAGGGGATTCCACCGCACCGTACGCTCTGACCAATCGGGTTATCTGTTCCAAAGAGTTCTGTTGCAGTTGTATTTCCGATGACTGCCACATGTCTTCCTTGTGTCACATCATCTGCACTGAAGTAATTTCCTGTTGCAATCTGGGCATTTGCTGCTTCAAAGTATGTCGGCCAGACTCCAGAGAATGTAGAAGGCGTCGAGGTCGACGTTCCGTTAGAACATGCGACGTTAGCATTCATAATCGGTGATACTTGCTTCACATCAGGAGCATTGATCGGATCCACAAGTGCCTGCGCATCTGCAATTGTCAGTGGCACCGCACTTGAGGCACTTCCACGTTGTCTAACTCCTGCAAATCCTGCGCCACCAAAACCACGCGCACCAGGTCTAATCTGAAGTGAATTAGTTCCTAGGCGATCAAGAGATTGCTGAACCGCTTTAGAGGATCCATTTCCCACAGCGATCAAGATAATTACTGACATCACGCCAATCATGATGCCAAGAGTTGTGAGCCCTGTGCGCAGCTTGTTTGTTGTGAGGCCTCGCAAGGCAAACTTAATGCTCTCAAAAATGTTCATGAAGCACGCCGAACATTTGATTCATCGCTGATGATCTTGCCATCTCTCATGCGAATAATTCTCTTTGCACGTTCTCCAACATCTTGCTCATGGGTAATAACAACAACAGTTCTACCTGCTGCATTGATCTGATCGAAAAGATCTAGTAAGTCATGAGTAGATTTTGAATCGAGCGCTCCGGTTGGTTCATCTGCCAATAACAGCGCCGGGCGTGTAACAAGAGCTCTAGCAACAGCAACGCGTTGCTGTTGGCCTCCTGAAAGTTCTGTGGGTTCATGGCTCATGCGATCGCCAAGTCCAACAACAGCTAACGCTGCTTCAGCCCTCTTGCGACGTTCTGCGCCTTTAATTCCTTGATATGCCATGGGAAGTTCAACGTTTGCAAGAGCAGTTGTTCTAGGAATCAAATTAAATGATTGAAAGATAAAACCAATCTTGCGTCCACGAACAACCGCAAGAGCGTTCTCATCCATCGATGAAATCTCAATACCGTCAAGAAAATACTTTCCAGATGTGAGGTTATCAAGGGCTCCCATAATGTTCATCAAGGTTGATTTACCAGAGCCTGATGGACCCATAATTGCCACATACTCACCGGCCTCAATTTTTAAACTCACATCATCTAGCGCAAAGATTGAAGAGTCCCCGATGCCATAACGCTTCACAGCGTTTTGAAC